>OGRG01001397.1_pt1 | contig 16909 bp, 13 predicted proteins | sample 1553501 | NCBI WGS metagenome assembly OGRG01 (sample SAMEA2580018, study PRJEB22360) | human gut metagenome | biome: human gut; feature: human-associated habitat; material: faeces | place: Denmark | collected 2008/2010 | reverse complement strand
GCCTTATTGGGGGCAATGGCTTCGTCTGTAGTTTGTCTAATGAATTAAATAGTAACTCAGCGAATATATTTGTTTTGAGAAATTTGAAGCAGAGTAGGTAGTGACGTTATGCTTTCTATTACAGAAATCGAACAAATAAACCAGAAGCTAAATCCTGAGCTTGCACTCTCGCTTTCTTTGGATAATGCCAAGCGGATGGAAAGTTCTCTGCTGCATTCTGGTTTTTCTCCAAGTACGGATATGTGGAAGTTGATTTTATTTTATAATGGTTCTCTTGAGGAAATTAAGGAAATGATTTCTTTTTCTTTTATTCCTTTGCTTGGCAATTTTGCGATTCTTTTTATTAAAGAGAAGGATATTCCTTCTTTTTTGACTTTTCCTCAAGTTCTTTATGTGGAACTTTCTCGTCCGATTTATGAAAATGCGCTTACAGGAATTGATGCTTCGTGTTTTCCTGATTATAATATTGTGACTGGAAGAAATGTAAATGCTACAACACTTACTGGCAAAGGGACAGCGATTGCTGTTCTTGATTCCGGGGTAGATTACAGGCATCCTGATTTTCGAAATGTGGATGGAAGTACGAGGATTTTGGCTTATTGGGATCAGAGTTTGCCTTTTGCTTCTTTTAATAAAGAAAATACTAATAGCAATAGTTCTAATAGTGATAACTTCCAATACATTAGTACAACAAATAGTCAAAACAATTATATCGCAGCAGACAATAGAACTAACACCAGAAGGAATAATGTTTCCAAGCATAGCTCCGCTATAGATAACCCTTATAATTTAGGTGTTATTTTTTCAGAAGAAGATTTAAACCGATTACTTATGCCGAAATCTAGTTCTGTTCCTTCTGACTCTTCTACTTTTTCTGTAACTGACCCTGTTACCGAGCTACTATCGCCTTCCGAAGACGTTTCCGGGCATGGCACTCATATCGCAGGTATCTGCTCAGGAAACGGGCGTGCCAGCAATGGAAATAGTCAGGGGGTTGCGCCCGAAAGTTCTTTAATTGTTGTAAAGTTAAAAAACGAGACCGCTTCTGTTTATACGGATTATGCAAATCTTATGATGGCGGTTGATTTTGCGGTTCGTTTTGCTAATTCGCGTTCTTTGCCTTTAAGTATCAATATCAGTTATGGTTCTAATGATGGTTCACATACTGGGAGTAGTCTTTTAGAACTTTTTATGGAGCAAGTTTCTCTTTATGGGAAAAATGTTATTTGTGCTGCTACAGGAAATGAAGGTCTTACCAGAAGGCACGCTTCCTTAAACACAATTTCAAATCAAAACACTTATGATAAATCTATAGATTTTACCATAGCTCCGGGCGAGCGAAGTCTTTACCTTGAAATATGGCAGACTTTCGCAGATGATTTTTTCTATGAACTTTTTTCCCCTTCCGGTTTGGAAAGTTTTGTCTTTCCTGCCGTTCCCGGCATCTACGCCTATATGATCGCTGACACAACTATTTATCTTACGATTAACAATCCAACACCTTATCAGCCATTTCGACAGTATTTTCTTTCCTTTAGCTCAAATACTACTTTTATCACTTCCGGCACTTGGGCATTACACATTGAATCCACTCCAACTGGCAAAATTGTTGATGGACGCTTACAATTTTGGCTGCCATCAAAAGAAGCTACAAATTCTGCTACCGGTTTTCTCGTCCCTTCTTCTGATATGACATTTACAATTCCTTCTACTGCCTCTTCTGTTATCAGCGTTAGCGGCTACGATAGCAGCCTTGATGTATTTGCTCCATTTTCCGGGCAGGGATTTTCTAATAACAGGCACACAAAACCCGACCTTTGCGCCCCGGCAGTTAATATTTTAAGCACTGCTCCTGGTGGCGGGTACACTATACGGACCGGGACCTCTATGGCTGCTCCTTTTGTTACTGGAGCTGCGGCACTTTTGATGCAACATGGCATTGTAAATGGTAACGACCCTTTTCTCTATGGTGAAAAAACAAAAGCATATCTCTGGAAAAGCGCAAGACCCTTACCTGCTTTTTCGGAATATCCTAATGAAAAAATTGGCTGGGGAGCATTATGTTTAAGAAATATCTTTTGAGGCCAGCATCATTTTTATAACTATAATAAAAATAACCCCAACCGCTAATTTCAACGATTGCGGCTGAGGTTATTTTTGCCATCTTAGTAAGCTTATATACATTTGGTACACGAACAAGAGGAAGAATAGGCATCATCACTCGTAAAATCATTCTTTAATATGAAAAGATACTAATAAATCATCTTGATGCACACTGTCTCCCGCTTCCACATAAATTTTATCTACAGTTCCGTTCACTGTGGATACTACTGTTGTTTCCATCTTCATTGCCTCAATCGTCATAAGCGGCATATTCTTTGTTACCACATCTCCTTCCTTTACAAGAACTTTATCTACCGTTCCTGGAATAGAGGAACCAAGATGCTGTGGATTATTTTTATCTGCTTTTAAGCGGCGGTCTGTCTTAATTTCAAGATTATGATCCTGAATCTTTACAGTACGAATAGAACCATTTACCTGAAAACTTAAGGTACGGATTCCATTTTCGTCCGGGTCACTTTGTTCAAGATACTTGATCAAAAGCTCTTTTCCTTCGCCAATTTTAAGATAAGTTTCCTCTCCTTTTCGCAGACCGTAGAAATACACATGACTTTCTAATCGTGTTACATCATTATACATTTCAAAATGTTCGCAGTAATCTTCATATACCTTCGGATACAAGGCATAGCTGATTGCTTTTTGTGCCATAACTTCTTCTGATTTATCCTCATAATGGTATTTTTCAATGAGGTGCTTTTTGATACCTTCCAAATCTTCCGGCGGCAACAATTTACCCGGACGTTCTGTAAGCGGTTCAATATCTTTTAACACAATTTTCTGTAATTTTTTCGGAAATCCACCATAAGGCTGTCCCATCATTCCCTGAAAATAAGAAACAACGGAATCCGGATAAGACAGACTAGCTCCGGCAGTTAAAATATTATCCTTATTCAGATTATTTTTATACATGAAAATCGCAAGATCACCTACTGCCTTTGAAGTAGGGGTTACTTTTACAATATTACCAAGCAAATCATTTGCCTCTTTATAAAGCCCTTTGATTGCCTCAAATTCTTCCGGAGATCCCATTTCTGTAACCTGCGCAAGAAGATTAGAATATTGTCCACCTGGAATCTCATATTTATAAATCTCAGTATTCGGAGACTTCATATCACTTTCAAATGGTGCATACACACTTCTAATTCGATTATAATATCTGCTCAGTTCTGACAACTCTTCAAAATCAAGCCCTGTATCTCTCTTTGTTCCGCGAAGCGCTTCTACAACTGCATTCATGGATGGCTGACTTGTCATCGATGACATAGATTCAATCGCTAAGTCAACGATGTCCACTCCTGCCTCCGCTGCCATGAGCACTGTACTCACACCATTACCTGTAGAATCATGTGTATGTAAATGTAATGGTACATGAAGTTCTTTTTTCAATGTGCCTACAAGTTCTTTAGCCGCTCTAGGTTTTAAAAGTGCCGCCATATCTTTAATAGCAATGGAATGACATCCGAGTTTTTCTAATTCAAGAGCCATTTTTACATAATAATCAAGTGTATATTTTGTCTCATTTGGATTGCTGACATCTCCTGTATAACAAATGGTTCCCTCAACAATTTTTCCTGTTTTCAGCGCTTCTTCTATTGGCATCTTCATATTTTCCACCCAGTTTAAACTGTCAAAAATACGGAAAACATCAATACCATGATCCGCTGAGATACGGATAAATTCTTTTACAACATTATCTGGATAGTTGCTGTATCCCACTGCATTGGATGCACGAAGAAGCATCTGAATCAATGTATTTGGCATTCTTTCTCTTAATAACTCAAGACGTTTCCAAGGGGATTCTTTCAAAAAGCGATATGCCGTATCATAGGTAGCACCACCCCACGCTTCCACAGAAAATGCATTCTGCATAAACGCGTTTGTCGCATAAGCCGCACCACACAGATCCTTACTTCTCATACGAGTTGCCATCAGTGACTGCTGCGCATCTCGCATTGTGGTATCCGTCACATAAAGCTTATCTTCTTTTAAAATCTTCTGCATAAATCCCTGTGCACCCAATTTTAAAAATTCATCCCTCGCTCCATAAACCGGTTTGCTTTTGTCAAGCTTCGGAAGCACTCTGTTCTCATAAAATGGTTTTTCTCCATTATTTGAATTTACGATGCGATCCCCAATAAATTCAATAATCTTATTCGCACGATTCTGACTCTTAGTAAGTTCAAAAAGTTCCGGTGTTTCCTCAATAAACGTTGTATAACACTGCCCACTTTGAAATGTTGGATGATTTAACACATTCACAAGAAATGGAATATTCGTTTTTACTCCACGAATACGCATTTCCTGTAAAGCTCGGATAGACTTTCTTACCGCTCCAAGAAAAGTTCTGTCATGAGAGATTGCTTTTACAAGAAGGCTGTCATAATATGGAGAAATCACTGCTCCTGTATATGCATTGCCTCCATCAAGACGGATGCCATTACCAGAACCCGAACGATATACTGTAATTTCTCCTGTATCCGGAAGGAAATTATTAGCTGGATCTTCTGTCGTCACACGAGTCTGAATCGAATAACCGGTACAGGTTACACTTTCCTGTGATGGAATCGCAATCTCTTCCGAAGCTAAAGGATAACCTTCTGCAATAAGAATCTGTGTCTGTACGATGTCAATATCCGTAACCATCTCACTTACTGTATGCTCTACCTGAATTCGAGGATTCATCTCAATAAAATATGGATGATTATCTGCATCTACCAAAAATTCCAACGTACCGGCATTACGATAACCTACTGTTTTCGCCAATCGGATAGAAGCATCAAAGATTTCCTGACGTACTGTTTCCGGTATGGAAAATGCCGGTGCATACTCTACTACCTTCTGATGTCTTCTCTGAACAGAACAATCTCTGTCATAAAGATGTACCACATTTCCATAATTATCTCCAACAATCTGTACCTCGATATGCTTTGGCCCTTTTAAATACTTTTCAATGAAGATCATATCATCACCGAAAGCCTTCTTCGATTCATTCTTCGCTTCGTTAAATTCTTTCTCCAAATCCTCTTCTCTATTTACGATTCGCATACCGCGTCCGCCACCGCCGTTGCTCGCTTTAAGCATAACCGGATAACCAACCTGCGCTGCAATTTTTTTCGCTTCATCTACTTCCTTAATCGCATAATCCACACCCGGAATAATCGGAACATTTGCTTCAATAGCAATCTTTTTAGAAGAAATCTTATCTCCCATCGCATTCATAATATTGCTGCCCGGTCCAATAAATACGATTCCATTTCTCTCACATGCATCTGCAAAGTCTGGATTTTCTGAAAGAAATCCATATCCCGGATGAATCGCATCTACTCCTGTAGAAAGTGCGATCTTAATAATCGTATCAATATCAAGATATGCATCAATCGGTCCCTTCTGAGGATTTAACGGATAGGACTCATCCGCCTTAGAACGAAACATTGCATAACGGTCTTCTTTTGAATAAATACTAACCGTTGTAATCCCAAGCTCACTTAACGCTCTGAAAATACGAATCGCAATCTCCCCACGATTCGCAACAAGAACTTTTCTAAACTTTTTTACGTTTACCTTTCCTGACATAACCCTAACCCTCCTGTTTTTATGCAAGTTTTCACTTACAGTTCTTTTCCTGTGCTATATACATTTCACTTCATATATATTTTTTGATTTCAAACGTAATTATTTATCTTATTTTTGAAATTAAGACTTTTGTGTTAGAGTATATTATGTGCTTTCGTTTCTGTCAATGGTACAGCAAAAAAATCCAATCACTTTACAAAAAAGGACTTCTGCTTTCTGAAAAAAACAACCAATAAAAACCCAGATTTAGAAAAAACTTTAAGTTATTGTAGACTGTACGTTGGGGGTTAGGGAAAAGGAAGAATTTATTTTGGAGGGAAGATTTGAGGAAGATTTGAGGGAGATTTCAAACGGTTGTGGCTTTTTGAGGAGTTGAAATTCTGGAGTATGTTTATTACCAACAAACAGAACCCAGAAAGATAAATAAAGCACATTTGTGACCTCGGAGCAAAGGTTGAATGCGAGCGTTTTCACGCGAACATTCAACCTGCCACGACTAAAGTCACAAATATGCTTTATTTATCTTTCTGGGTTCGTCTTTCTTGCCTGCGGCAAACCAGAATTTATTTTGCGGAAATTACATCTTTCATATCGTATAATCCCGCTGGTTTATCTGCCAGATATACCGCAGCTTCTACAGCACCTTTTCCAAATACAGCTCTGGAATATGCAGTGTGCTTAAACTCGATTACTTCATCCGTTCCTGCGAAGATAATCTCATGTTCACCTACGATTGTTCCACCACGAACGGCAGAAATACCAATCTCATCCTGTGGGCGCTGCATTCTTCTCTCGCTTCTGTCAAATACATAGTTATACTTGCCATCTGCTGCTTCATTGATAGAATCTGCAAAAGCTAATGCTGTTCCTGATGGAGCATCTAACTTTCTGCGGTGATGTTTCTCTACAATATCAATATCAAAGCCTGCTTCGCCAAGAATCTTTGCGGCAGTCTTTACCATCTCTAATAATGTATTTACGCCAAGTGACATATTTGCAGAACGAAGAATTGCTGTCTGCTTGCTGGCTTCTTCAAGATGTGCAAGCTGTTCTTCAGAGAGATCTGTTGTACACTCTACTAAAGGAATCTTCTTTGCTGCTGCATAATCAAGAACGCCATCTACTGCTACTGCTGCAGAGAAATCAATGATAACGTCTACGTCTACATTACATTCGTCTAAGGATGCAAATACAGGAAAATCCTTCTGGTCACCTGGACATGGGTCAATTCCCGCTGCCACAGTGACATTCTCCATATCTTTTATCAAATTACAGATAACATGACCCATATAGCCATTACATCCGTACATCATTACTTTAACCATCTTATGTTCAATCCTCCGGATATGTTTTAATTATCAAAACTAAAGTAACTATTCAAAGTCTGGACTCACTTTACTAACTTAATTATTCACCTCATAATAGGTTAGTTGTGAGATATATTTAGCATAATTCTAAAAAATTATATTTATGCTAAAATTCCAGTCTCAATCATAGCCTTTTTCAGGCGTTCTGTATGTGCAGGCTCTAACTGCGTCAGCGGAAGTCTTACGTTACCGCCGTAAAATCCCATCAGCTCTAATGCCTTCTTTACAGGGATTGGATTCACTTCACAGAAAAGGGAATGAATCAGTTCAAGATATTTAATCTGTAATTCACGACTCTTTTCTACGTTACCTGCAAAATATTCTGCACAGATATTATGTGTATCTTCTGGCGCTACGTTAGAAAGAACAGAAATAACACCCTTACCACCGATAGATAACATTGGCACAATCATGTCATCATTACCAGAATACATATCAATATCTCCCTGTGTATCGTACATAATCTGTGTTGCAAAAGCAATGTCTCCTGTTGCTTCCTTTACACCAACGATGTTATCTACATCTTTTACTAATTTTGCAATTGTAGCAGCTTCTAACTTACAGCCTGTTCTGCTTGGTACATTATAAAGAATGATTGGTAAATCTGTATGTTTTGCAATATCTGTATAATGAGCAATCAGACCGTTCTGTGTTGCCTTATTGTAGTAAGGAGTTACTACAAGCGCTGCGTCTGCCCCTGCATTCTGCGCCTGCTTTGTGAGGTAAGATGCAGTATCTGTGCAATTAGAACCTGTTCCTGCAATTACAGGAACTCTCTTATTCACACGGTTTACGCAGTAACGAATTGCTGCGATATGTTCTTCATGACTTAATGTAGAAGCCTCTCCAGATGTTCCACAAACGATAATCGCATCTGTCTTGTTCTCTATCTGGAAATCTATAAACTTCCCAAAACTCTCATAATCAATATTGTAATTCTCATCAAATGGAGTTGCGATTGCAACACCTGCTCCTGTAAAAACAGCCATACTTATCCTTCCTTTCTCTAATCTAAGAATGCATTACTAGAAATTCCCCTGTGCTAATATCTCCGGGGTCTTTTCTTTCTCTCTTTGGATTGAATAGACACAGTCCGCAATCTCCCTCACTTCATCGGGGAGATTCCTTCCCGTAAGTATCAAGTCCATGGAATCTTTTTTCACTGCAATTAAATCCATCAATTCCTCAATGGTAATTATATTGTAATCAACTAATCCAAAGATTTCATCGAGAATCAGCAAATCACACTGTCCGGTATCAAGAACCTTTCTGCTATATCCAAGAGCGTTCTTAATATTGAGCATTTGCTCCTGCTTTTCCTTCGGGCTTAAATCAGAATACCCACATGCCGCCTTTTCAAAGCGGAAAATCTGAAGCTCCGGCTCAAGCTTTTTTAAGAAATCAAGCGTATCAGAATGCTTTTTCTTGAGAAACTGCACCATGATAACCTGCTTTCCTACACCTGCTGCACGAATGCCAAGTCCAAGAGCCGCTGTGGTCTTTCCTCTTCCATTGCCGTAATAAACCTGTATACTTCCGTCCATTTTCTGACCTTTCATCCTGATTATATTTGTTGATGTTTTGCAACATCATACCATAAATCATTACAAAAATCTACTGTTCTCCAAACATTCTTACTTCTTCGTCTCTGCCAAACACCTGAAAACCGTCAAATCCCTGTTCTTCTAATTTATTAAGGAACTTACCAAGTTTCTTTGGTTTGATGTATAATGCTGTCTTATAAGTTTTGCGGAGTTCTTCTGCATAACGGATAGCATCTGCAACCTGATCCTCTTCATAAATTAAGACAACTTTTTTCTGTTTTTCTGTATTGTAAGATTCTTTTTCCATGAGAATACTGTAAATTCTCTCAAAACCAATGGAAAATCCTACTGCCGGAATCTGTTCTTTTAAGAACTTTCCGATTAAGTTATCGTATCTTCCACCGCCAGCAATAGAGCTGTTAAAATCTAAGGATTCTACTTCAAATACTGTTCCTGTATAATATCCCTGTCCACGAACTAAGGTCATATCATATTCTGCAACATATTTGCCATCAGCGAGCGCATTAGAGGTATCAATAATATATGCGAGAGAATCTACATATTCACTGTTTTTGCAGATTTCTTTTACATAGTCAAGTGTAAATGGTGCATTGGAAAGAAGTTTCATGAATTCTGCGATAACTGCCTTATCAAATCCCTTCTCTGTTAATTCTGCCTCGACACCTTCTGCCTTGATCTTATTTAACTTATCAAAAGAAATACATACGCTGTCTAACTGGTCTTCCTCAAATCCTACAGACAAAAGAATTTCTCGTAAAATTCTTCTATCATTAATTTTTACCTTAAAGTTATTAATACCAATATTAAGAAGAGCCTTTGCGGTTGTGTGGATTAACTCAATTTCACAAGTAGAAGAATCAGATCCAAGAATATCAATATCACACTGGATAAACTCTCTCAAACGGCCTTTCTGTGGACGTTCTGCACGATATACTCTATCCATCTGAATCACCTTAAATGGCTGTGGTAAAGATGCACGATTATTCGCATAATAACGACTCAGTGGTAATGTAAGATCATAGCGGAGTCCCATATCTGCAATATTATCTGGATTCTGGCTTGCGATTGCTTTCTTTAACTTCTCCCCTCTTTTCATTACTTTGAAAATAAGATTTAAGTTATCTCCACCCTCGCTCTTATCAAGATTCTCAATATCCTCGATAATTGGAGTTGCAATTCTTTGGAAACCAGCCTGCTCATATGTCTCACAGATTTTCTTCTGTAAATAGTTTCTAAGCTCAGCCTGCGCTGGTAAATAATCATTCGTACCTTTTACTGGTGTTATCTTCATTTTCGTTTTCCTTTCTATACTTTTATTCTTACTTGTTCTACATTATATCATATGATGTGACTATTCAGAAACCAAAACCAAAACGTATCTTTGATTCTATTTTTATTCCCGCGGTTACCCTCCTATATAAATTTTAAAAATGTATTTATCCATAATTATCTATAATAGATATAATTCATATCCCTGCCAAACAGCAATCTGACTGCAAGTAACCATAATTCACTTATTTACCAAAAATCCATATGACTCTGAAAGTTACATAATGATAAACCAAAGGACTGCTCAAAACGAACAGTCCCTTATAATTTAACCTATATTTCCCGAATCTGCAACCTTCCTTTCAAGGTTTATTCCATCATCAATATATTCCATCTTATTTACAGAAATTTCATATGCTACTCTGCTAACCACATTATTCTCTCCTACGCGCTTCTGATATTCTCTGCTCTGAATTCTTCCCCATAGCTGAATTCGGCTTCCTACTGAAAGATTTCCTGCATATCTGGCATTACGTCCCCAACATATACATGGAATATAATCCGACTTGCCATATGCTCTGTTCACCGCCAGAAGTACGTCCGCGATTTCTCTTCCTAACGGTGTTGTTCTATATACTGGCTCCTTGCAGATATATCCATCAAGAAAAATCATATTAGGTTTTCTATTTTCTACCGAGTCTATTAATTCCAGTTCTCTTACAAACAAAGATAAAACAAGGTGATTGCGATTATTTTCATGCTTATTATAAGATCTGAACTGGCCACGAGCTTCTAAAAACTGGCCGATATGAGACTGGCTCACATCAATAAGACGTTCTGAGACCAGCAGTGGAATAATATCACTTGAATGACTGAGTCTGCTCACTTTTAATTTTACAAAATAGAAGCCTTCGCCAAAAACCTCATGGCTAAATTCAAAATCAGAGATAATTTCTCCTGCAACTACTGCCTGGTTATTTTTTAAAATTTTTTCTGTCATGTTTACTCCTCCCCTGTATGTAGCAGATTCTGTATATGTTATTTACTTTATATATACTCACTTTAAAAAAAAATATTCCTTTTTATTTAAATTCCCTAATAATTTCTGCTATCTTTTTTCATATTCTTTATAGATTTTTTATAGATTAAAATTATTTCTTTCTATTTATTTTTCTGTTTATTTTCCTTTTTATTTCGTATTTTTTATTGTGTCTTTTCTTTCTTTGTGCTAGAATAACCTAGTTTAAACGTCAATATACGGTTATAAATTGGTTCATTCCACAAGTGATGAGCAATTTATACTTTACACTTTTAGAAAGAAGGCAATTTATGAAAATCTCAAGAGAAGATGTCCGTAACGTGGCAATCATTGCTCACGTAGACCACGGAAAAACTACTCTCGTCGATGAACTCTTAAAGCAGAGCGGTACTTTCCGTGCCAACCAGGAAGTCGGCGAACGCGTTATGGATTCCAACGATATTGAAAAAGAAAGAGGAATCACAATTTTATCTAAAAATACAGCCATCCACTACGAAGGAGTAAAAATCAACATCGTTGACACTCCTGGCCACGCAGACTTCGGTGGTGAAGTAGAACGTGTATTAAAAATGGTTGATGGTGTAATTCTTGTTGTCGATGCATTTGAGGGTCCAATGCCACAGACAAAGTTTGTAACAAAAAAAGCCTTAGAATTAAATCTTCCATTCATCGTATGTATTAATAAAATTGACCGTCCGGAAGCTCGTCCAGAAGAAGTTATGGATGAAGTATTGGAACTTCTTTTAGAGTTAGATGCAGACGATGAACAGTTAGACAGTCCTTTTGTATATGCATCTGCTAAATCCGGTATTGCCATACTTGAATTAAGCGAAAATGGTACAGATATGAAACCGTTATTCGAAACCATTATCAAGCATATCCCAGCTCCAACTGGTGACCCTGATGCAGATACACAAATTCTTATCAGTACAATCGACTATAATGAGTATGTTGGCCGAATCGGTATCGGTAAAGTAGAGAATGGTTCTATTCGTGTTAATCAGGATGCTCTCCTTGTAAACCATCATGATCCATCCGTAAATAAAAAAGTAAAAATCAGCAAGCTTTATGAATTTGATGGTCTTAATAAAGTAGAAGTAAATGATGCTACTGTTGGTTCTATCGTTGCTATTTCTGGTATTGCAGATATTCATATCGGTGACACAATCTGCTCACCTGATCATCCAGAACCTATTCCATTCCAGAAGATTTCGGAACCTACAATTGCTATGCAGTTCCTTGTAAACGACAGTCCACTCGCCGGTCAGGAAGGTAAGTTCGTAACTTCCCGCCACATCCGTGACAGACTGTTCCGTGAACTTAACACAGATGTCAGTCTGCGTGTTGAGGAGATGGAAAATACTGATTCTTTTAAGGTATCTGGCCGTGGAGAACTTCATCTTTCTGTCCTTATCGAAAATATGCGCCGTGAGGGTTATGAGTTTGCTGTAAGTAAAGCCGAAGTTCTTTACCACACAGATGAAAATGGTAAAAAGTTAGAGCCTATGGAAACTGCTGTTATCGATGTTCCAGAAGAATTCTCCGGTGTTGTTATCGAAAAGTTAAGCCAGCGTAAAGGTGAACTTCGTAATATGTCCATGTCTGGTACTGGTTCTACCCGTCTGGAATTCTCCATTCCTTCCAGAGGACTGATTGGATATCGTGGCGACTTTATGACAGACACAAAAGGAACAGGTATCATCAATACATTATTTGAGGGATATGGCCCATATAAGGGAGACATCCAATACAGAAAGCAGGGTTCCTTAATTGCTTACGAATCTGGTGAAACAGTTACTTATGGACTTTTCAGCGCACAGGAACGTGGTACATTATTTGTAGGGCCTGGCGAAAAAGTATACTCTGGTATGGTTATCGGTCAGAATGGTAAAACGGATGATATCGAGGTAAATGTATGTAAAACAAAGAAACTTACAAACACTCGTGCTTCAGGTTCTGATGATGCCTTAAAGTTAAGCCCTCCTAGAATCTTAAGCCTGGAACAGGCATTAGACTTCATTGATACTGACGAACTTCTTGAAATCACACCAAAGAACATTCGTATCAGAAAGAAAATTCTTGACCCAACTGCCCGTTACCGTGCAAAGAGAAACGGAAAAGCTTAATATATTCATTTATAAAACAAGCTATTATCTATACTCCAGAAGATATATATATTTCTTATCTTCTGGAGTATTTTTATGTAAGAAAAATATTCTTTATATTTTATCTTATATTACACAAACCACATCCTATTCTACGCTTTGTGAAATATCTGGTAATTGAATCGCTGGGGATCCCAACTAATTTTTTAAAATACAATCACTTCTCCATCCACTGTACCAAAGTACACTTCTTCCCCTTCCTGTGTCATCACACGTCCACTTGTCGCTTCTGTAATCTTCTTCTTTAACTTCTCTTTATCTGATTCCGGAAATAAAGCATGAATAATAACCTTATCCGTATATTCTGTATCTTCAGTAAGCACTTCATTTTGCGCTAACATATATTGTAGTTTTCCTAAATCTGTATAATCCATGGCTATATCCACTCTTCTTCCTGGAATCTTCTCTACAATATCAGAATTCTCAATACCTGCTCTTGTAGCATCTGTATACGCCCTTACAAGTCCTCCTGTTCCAAGCAGCGTTCCCCCAAAATATCTGGTTACTACCACAACAATATTGTGAATCCCACTTCCAGATATTACCTCCAAAATAGGCTTACCTGCTGTTCCACTTGGTTCCCCATCATCGCTGCATCTTGTTGTCACCTGTTCAGTTCCTACAGAAAATGCAGAGCAATTATGCCTGGCATCCCAGTACTTCTTCTTCATCTCTTCTATATAAACCTGTGCTTCTTCTACAGTTTCTACACTCTTTATATTAGCAATAAATCTTGGAACTTTAAATAATTTTATTGATTCAGAATATGGAAGTAGATTTAGTAAGCTTAAACAATATGTATTAGATAAGAATATACTAGAATCAACAATTGAGGATAACAAACCTCCTATTCCCTATAATATAATTTTAATATTAATATTTTAATTATACCATAGAAGAATATCTCAGTGGTACCTTTTCTTTCTCTTATTCTATCTCATCCTATTCTACAAAGAAAACATATATGACATAATACTATAGATACAAGATTTACAATAAATGAAATCTTATGCCGATTCTTTCCTTCCCATATAAAACGCACTTTTCCAGTCATCAACAATCTCATTAAGTGATACTGGCATAACTTCCCCTTGAACCATCTTTTCAAAAAATGCCATAGACTCCTCTAACGATTCAGAAAAACCTTTAACCTGAGCTGTATCTTGTGCTTCCCATCTTTCCTCTTCATCAGTCCATACAAATTGTTCTGTTATAATTCCATAATATATTCCTTCTCCCTCTTCTTTTGGAAATCCATTCGATACAAGCGTATATCTCAACAAATATCTCTTACAATCTCCCTCAACCCTTCTTTCGTTTTTAAGTATTCTTTCCATATTTCTTAATTCCTTTCTAACAAAAACCTTTATTTGTTTCTGTGTTTATGGCATTATTATACCAGAATAAGAAAAATTTGGAATGGAATTATTTGTAAACGACAGATATTTTTTATATTTAGTTTTTGCATAATACTATCTTAAATAAATGGTTTTATTTTATATTTAAGCAATTAATTATCTGTACTAATCCACAAAAATCTGGTATCCTATAGATTTTTATCCATTTTATAACATTTATCCATCATTTTTCTTTTATAACAAGACTTTTCTTGCTTTTATTCTACTCAAACTAGAATTTATACTTTTTAAGGATTTTATTCCATAATTATACTTTTTATAATAACTGTCCAGAAAAAGAAAACCTAAATTCATTACAGGAAGGTTTAGAAAGACTTTTAAAGAATAAAACTATGATGGCAGAAGTTAAGGAAATATTAAAATATAATTATCATAAATTAGTATTTGTAGACAAAAGAGTTGAACTTGGATTTGATTGTCCTATGGATTTACATTGTAATTATACAAGAGATCAAATAATGGCAGCTTTAGATTATTTTAATGGAGAAAAGAAACCAGCTTTTAGAGAAGGAGTAAAATATTTTGCAGATAAAAAACTAGATGTATTCTTTATAACCTTAAATAAAAGTGAGAAAGATTTTTCACCATCTACTTTATATGAGGATTATGCTATAAATGAAAAGCTATTCCACTGGCAGAGTCAAAGTACAACTTCTGTAGAAAGTGTTACAGGAAAAAGATATATTAATCATAAGAAAGAAAACTCTAAAATAGTACTATTTGTAAGAGAAAATCAAAAGGATAATGGAATAACCTCTTCATATACTTATTTAGGATTAGCAGAATATAAAAGTCATATGGGAAGTAAACCTATAAGTATTACTTGGGAGTTACAAGAGGAAATCCCTAGCTGGATGATTAATAAGGCAAATAAGAGCATCATTATTTAAAAGAAAGAGGTTGATTTATAATGAAAGAAACAATGGAAAGAATAAAAAAGTTTAGAGATGATAGAGATTGGCAGCAATTTCATACGCCATCTAATTTAGCAAAAGCAATATCAATAGAATCTGGAGAATTATTAGAAGAATTTTTATGGGATAATGATAATTTTAATTTGCAAAATGTAAAAGAAGAATTGGCTGATGTTATGATTTACTGTATACATATGGCTAATGCTTTAGATGTTAATATTGAAGATATAATAAATATGAAAATGGATAAAAATGAATTGAAGTATCCAGTTGAAAAGGCAAAAGGAAAAAGCACTAAATATACAGAATTATAAATATGAAGAAAAATATTAAGGAAATAGGTATTAAATATGATTATATATAAAGCAAGTAAAAGAGAGTTTATTGAGCATGTTGATAATGATAGTATAAGTATAGTAATAGAAAAAGCATATAGAGAAAAGGTTGGAAAAGTAAGTTTAGCAGAAAGAGCATGGAAAAATTCTATGCTGTATATGTATAAGGCTCTTAATGTTTCAGAGATACCTAATGATGCAACCATTGCCATTGAGTATAGAATACCTGCAACATCAATGAGAATAGATTTTATTATTTCAGGTGTAGATAAAGAAGATAAGCAAAATGTTGTTATAATTGAATTAAAACAATGGGAAAGTATTGAAAAAGTTGAAGATGAAAATGCAATAGTTAAAACATTTATTAATAAGGGTATAAGAAGAACAACACATCCATCTTATCAAGCATGGACTTATGCTTGTGCTATAGAAGATTATAATGAAGCGGTAGAAAAAAATAAGATATTATTACATCCATGTGCATATCTACATAATTATATTAAACATGAGGATAATGATCCTATAGTAGATAGTTGCTATGATGAATATTTAGAAAAAGCTCCTGTATATGTTCAAGGGGAAGTTAAAAAACTTAGGGAATTTATATGCAGATATGTTTATAAAGGAGATGAAGGAAAAGGTTTATATAGTATAGAAGGTGGAAAAATAAAACCATCAAAATCTTTACAAGATGCATTAGTGTTAATGCTTGATGGAAATGAAGAATTTAAATTAATTGATGCTCAAAAAGTTGTTTTTGAGAGAATAAGAAAAACAGCCATGAAAAAAATTATGAGCGGAGAAAAAAACGTGTTTATAATTAAAGGTGGACCTGGTACTGGAAAATCAGTATTAGCTATTAATTTATTAGTAAAGTTAAATTCAGCAGGATATATAACACAATATGTATCTAAAAATTCAGCTCCTAGAGAAGTATATTCATTAAAACTTAAAGGAAATTATACACAGAAATATATAGGAAATCTATTTAAAGGATCTGGAAGCTATGTTGAAGCTAAAGAAAATGAAATAGATGTTTTACTTGTGGATGAGGCACATAGATTAAATGAAAAATCAGGACTGTTTCAAAATAAAGGTGAAAATCAAATTAAAGAAATAATAAATGCATCAAAATTAGCTGTA
>OGRG01001389.1_pt1 | contig 16937 bp, 17 predicted proteins | sample 1553501 | NCBI WGS metagenome assembly OGRG01 (sample SAMEA2580018, study PRJEB22360) | human gut metagenome | biome: human gut; feature: human-associated habitat; material: faeces | place: Denmark | collected 2008/2010 | reverse complement strand
CCTGCGCACGGCCCCAGCGTGGATTTCTTGGAAGATTGATGCACACACCGCCGTAATAGTTTCCGCCCACTGCACGAACCTCTGCACCGATCACTTCTCCAATCTTCTCTTCCAAATCACGGTCAAAGCTGGCACCTCTTGCCATAGAAACAGGAAAGCAGGTGGCAGATCCGGCAACAACACCTCTTGGTCCGTCTACGAAACGGATATTCGGAATTCCCAGACGTTCTACTGCCTTTGTCGGATATGGATTTACATTATAGTGTTCGATCAGGAACAGATCATCCAGTAATTTCTTCTCTGTAACCTGGCCTGACATTACACCGATCTTCTCATCCAGTGTGAGTTCCTGGATCACTTCATCTACATATTTCTTTATTGTTTTTTTAACATATGTACTTGTAGATATAAGTTTGTATTGTATTTATTATGAATTTAAGAAAAAGAAAATGGCGGTATATAGTTTGTTAGGAAGAAAGACCGTGAATGATATTTTTAATTTTATATTTTTCAAAGGGACAGTCCTTGCGAACCGTCCCTCCTCATTAATCAATAATTCCAAATTCTTTGTAAAATTTCTTTCTGGCTTCTTTATCAACAGAAGCCTTTTTTACATCTTCTATTCTATTATTTTGCAATAAAAGATTTATAAGTTTTCCTAGTCTTGCCTCACCCATATTTACAAGATGTTCTGCTACTGTATCCATAGTATTGTACTCTCCTTTCTCCTTCTCTGCCAGAATTTCTTCATAACGCTCATCCCCCGTCATAGCAGATAATAATTTTAATACTTCATCCACATGTTTAATTTCTGTTTTGTCATCTGAAACATAATCTTTATTCTTTCTCTTGTGTACAAAGAAATTGGCTACAATTTTAAAATCGCTTTTAAATCTTGCAATCTCTTCTTCCGTCAACCATGCAATATTAAAAACTGTGATTTTATAGTCATTAACATACTCTCCCAAACCCTCCGGAATGTATATCACATCCTTTAAATGCGTTGGTTTATCCCACATCTTATCTGTACCAAAATATAAAACAATTGTCAATACTGCAACTGGTCTTTTTCTTTTCTTCTGCAATTGACTGCGATAAGTGGCACCATCATAACCTAATATACGAAGCGGCATATATTTCTCCGGTAAAGTTTGATTTTCCATGCCATATATGGCAAATTCAATATCACGCTCTTTCCAGAGTTTGACGATATCCCTTTCCTGTTCATGCAGTTTATTTTTCCTGCCTTTATACACAGATCTTGTACTTATATTTTCTAAGGACTCTGGTGTTACCTTCTGTTCTCCTTTAAATACCAGACCATTTATGATGTCTGCAAATACATCATTATAATCTGCAAGTATTTTTTCTGTTGTATCTTTCTCGCCCAAACCTTCCTCTCTTTCTTTGCGAAGTTTCCGGAAAGCCCTCAATATCTGTATCTAACAATTTTTTAGGATTTCATGCCGATCTGGCAGAAATAACTCGTACTATAACACTTATTTGAAAAAAAGATTTTGCTATCTGCAATATTGAATGTAACTGATGTATACACAATTGTCAAGAAATCCTTTTCTAATATTTCCTATTTCACTATTTTATGGTATTTTATAACTAATGTGTGCCCGGCTTGATTTTATATCAAAATAAATACGGCACCATTTTATAAGGAGGTTTCACATGCGTGTTGAAGAACGATTATTAAAATATGTCTCTTACTGGACAACTTCTGACGAGGAATGCCGACAGATTCCATCTTCGGAAAGACAGTTTGAGTTAGGAAAAGTGTTAGAACAGGAATTGCGCGATCTCGGTTTAGAGAAAGTCACTTTAACCGATCACTGCTATGTTTACGGACTGCTGCCGGCAACGAAAGGATATGCTGACAAGCCTGCTGTCGGTTTTATTTCCCATATGGACACTGCTCCTGATTTTTCTGGAAAAGATGTCAAACCACAGATCATTCCGGATTATGACGGCAATGATGTTCTTTTAAAGGGAAGCGGTGCTTATCTGAAAGTATCCGATTTTCCTACACTTAAAACATTAAAAGGACGCACACTGATCACTACAGATGGAACAACCCTGCTCGGCGCCGACGATAAAGCCGGGGTTTCCGAGATCATGACGGCAGTGGAACAGATCATCACAGAAAAAATACCTCACGGCGACATCTGGATCGGCTTCACACCGGACGAGGAAGTCGGAAGCGGTGCTGATTTATTTGACCTTGACTATTTTAAAGCCAGATTTGCCTACACCGTTGACGGCGACTACGAGGGCGAAGTTGCCTATGAAAACTTCAATGCCGCAAGTGCTTCTTTTGAGATCAATGGCGTCAATGTCCACCCTGGGGAGGCAAAAGATATTATGATCAACGCTGCCCTTGTCGGCTGTGAGATTGCATCTCTTCTCCCTGAAAATGAGACTCCTGCCCACACCGAAGGCAGAGAGGGATTTTATCATCTGACTGATTTTAGCGGAGACATCGCCCACGCCAAAGTGAATTATATCGTGCGTGACCATGACAAAGCCACTTTTGAAAAACGTCTTGATACACTGCGTGGCATTGAGAAAAAAATGAATGAAAAATATCATGCAGACACTGTAAAATTGAACATTCAGCATTCCTATAGTAATATGCTGGAAGTCATTGAAAAGAATGAATATGTCGTAGCAATTGCAAAAAAAGCAATCAAAAACGTTGGTCTGGAACCAGTCTCCCGCCCAGTCCGCGGTGGTACAGACGGTGCCAGATTAAGTTTTATGGGACTTCCTTGTCCGAACCTCGGAACCGGCGGCTATGGTTTCCACGGACCGTTTGAACATATCAGTGTAGAAGGTATGGATACCGCTGTTTCGGTTATCAAAGAAATCGTAAAAATCACTGCCGAATAATGATCGGGAACGTTTTTCCTGTTACACAAAAAATCTGCCATACAAAAATTGCATTTGTATGACAGATTTTTTATTGTCTTAAATATTATTTTTTACTTTACACCGAAGTCTTTCTTCTATTATAAGTTTGCAATCAACGCTGCGATCTCATCCGGTGTCATAACCTTATTCGGATCTGACAGATCAGGCATTGCCGGCTCATCATCTACAACGGTTTCATCTTCCAATGGAATCTTCTCGACCGGAACATTATCATCCGAATCCGTCAAAGTATCTACCATAATATCATCACACTTGGATAAATCTTCCTCCGGAGAAGAAACTTCTTCTTTACCAATTGATGTTTCCTCCATATCAGATGGAACTTCTTCGATCGGTGTCTCCTCCATCACGGACGGTTCCTCTTCGACCGGTGTCTCCTCCATCACGGACGGTTCTTCTTCAATCGGTGTCTCCTCCATCACGGATGGTTCTTCTTCGATTGGTGTCTCCTCCATCAGAGAAGGTTCTTCTTTTTCAATTTTATTCTCTTCTGCCAAGATACGTTCCTCGGTAAAAAAGTTCTGTTTTGCAGACTCTGCTGCTATCTTTGCATCAGCTCCGATCGTATTCAATGTATTCTGCAAAACTTCCAGCTGCTGTAATATTTTATTCTGATTGTCTAAAATATTCTGTGCATATGCGCTGTCATTTTTATTAGTTTCCGGTGCCGGATGCGAAACATTGTCTGATAAAACAGCCTCTAACATCGAAATCTTTTCCATGATGTGGTCATTGGAATTCATCAGTGCATCTGCATTCTCTTTACTTCTTCCAATGGAAACCTTTGCTACTGCTTTCTGTGCGTGGATAATATCCTCCACATTTGCTTTCCGGGACTGGTTTCCTTTTTCAATGAGTTCATACAGATCATCAAATGTTTTCCTCAATAAAAGATAAGACGCTTTTTCTGATTTAAAAATACTATCATACTGTTCTTCTTTGCGATTCTTTTCTGCCATCAGATAAATCGAAATGGAATCTACCAAAAAATAGATTGCAACCAGAAACAATGCTGTAATGATCGCCAGAATAATAAATTTCTGAGGCATATTGATCATTGCATATAAATCTGCAACCAGTAAAACTACCGCAATTAACAATGTAATATTTATGCGGAACCTGACATTTTTTTCGCTGTTCTTATCCATAAGAGCTACCTCCCACTATTGCGTCCTCCGTGACGCTCTCTGTGGCTATTTTACCATAACTTACACGAGATAGCTATATGCGAAAACAACAATCTTCAACAGAATACGACCAAAATTTCTTTTTATAATAAAATAAGCTGTCCGATCAGCTCTGCTCCTTTATAAAGATCGTCGACGGTTGTGTATTCACGTGTCGAATGTGCATTATACATTCCATTCGATAAAACAAGCCCTTCGATTCCGTTTTTTGCAAAACTGTTGTTATCACTTCCGCCGAACGTACCTGTAAGTTCACCGGAAAATCCTAAGATTTCACAGGCTTTTTGAAAATCGGTCACTGACTTGCTCTCAAGTGGTGTCTCATAGGCGGTCAGCACACAGCAGTCCGGCACAATGTTTGTCGCTGTTCCACCCTGAATCGTTCCGATATTAAACGTCGTCTCTTCAGACAGATCAAGCACATACGCCTGTTTTGCGGTTACTTTCGAATAGTCAAAAACATCCGAACCTTTGACATATAATTCCTCACCAATTGTAAACAGAATTTCAATTTTTTTATGAGGTTTTCCACTGTCAAGAACAAGTTGTACACAATAGAGGATTTCCAGAATACCACTGATGTCATCTGCACCAAGCACAGTATCCCCTGCAGAATGTATTGTTCCGTCTTTTTCCAAAACAGATTTTTTGCCGCTCCAAGGTTCTACAACATCCATATGTGCGCAAAAAATAACCGGATCTCCTTCTAATTCTCCATCTAAGACAGCAAAAATATTTCCGGTGTCGCCACCATAATAAGCTCCGGGTCTAAGGCTGAAGTCGGCTCGTGGAGCAGGAGTAATTCCGGCTTTAGGGCAAGTGCTCTGGCAATTGCGACACGCTGCTGCTGTCCTCCGGACAAATGTTTTGGATAATGATTTTCCCATGATGCCATTCCAACACGCTCTAATTCTTTTAAAGCAATTGCTTTGCTCTTTTTCTGAACAACCATAAGACCTTCCCTAACATTTTCCAACGCTGTCTTTTTCTCAAACAGATAAAATCTCTGGAACACCATGCCCGTAATCTTACGGAATTCCAGGCTGTCTTTGTGTTTTTTGGAAAGATCGACCGTTTTTCCACCAAAAACTGCCTCCCCCTCCTCCGGGATCTCCAACTGGTTGATGCATCTTAATAAGGTTGATTTTCCTGTACCGGAAGGGCTGATAATTCCGACAACATCGCCTTTTTCAATTTTTAAATTAATATGGTCTAATACTTTATTCTCATGAAAACTTTTGGAAAGGTTTTTGATCTCTAACATTTTTATACCTTTCTGTTATACACTTTCATACGTTAATTCCAAAGAGTATACACATAAAGAAAGAAGCAGGTCGTTGTCATATGGTTATCACAACTGCCTGCTTCTTCTTTTCTCCAAAACACTCAGGTGTATAAATCATATGAAAATAAAACCGTATTCATCCATACAGCACATACAACAGCAACACATCTGGTTTTTGTTCATTACGATTGTATTTGTCTTCATATGATTTTCCCCTTTCTTATTTCCTACTTATTTGATATGTTATGTAGGAATTACTTTATATGGGGAATTATAATCATCTGATATTATTTTGTCAATTGTTTTTGTTATAGAAGATTCCTTGGGTTTGTTATAGGTTTTGATTATAGCTGATTTTTTTTAGAACAACTCCGGGTGATTTTCCAGCGCATCTTCTTCCGTAATCTCGCGGATCACGCGGCATGGAACACCAACTGCAAGTGAATTTGCCGGAATATCTCTGGTAACGACGCTTCCAGCACCGATCACACAGCCCTCGCCGATCGTAACACCACCACAGATTGTAACATTTCCTGCGATCCAGCAGTTATCGCCAATGGTAATCGGTCTGGCGTATTCCTTATCGGTAAGTGTTCCATTCTGTTTCTGATATTGGTTGCGATCCTGCCAGCGGAGCGGATGCATCGGGGTAAGAAGTGACACATTTGGTCCCATAAATACATTTGCACCAATTGTAACCGGACAGCAATCCACACACGTAAAGTTAAAGTTCGCATACGAATTTGCACCGATAGATGTCAGACAGCCATAATCAAACTGTACTGGTCCCTGCAAGTAAAACGAATCACCTATGATTCCCATTTCTTTCAGAATCTCGGAACGTTTCTCGTCTGTTTCAAGAAGTTCATTATATTCTTTACTTAATCTATGGGCTTTTGTTCTTAATTTTACAAGTTCTTCATCGGAAGGATCGTAAATTTTTCCTGCCGTCATTTTCTCTTTTTCTGTCATTTTTCCTGCTCTCCTTTTGAAATCTCATGATAGACTGGTTTTTCCCTATGCCAGCTCTGCGCCTAATTTTTCCAGGTCTTCCATTGCACCCGCATTTTTTGATAATTCATCTTTTGCAGTTGCATAATAGGATTTCTGGAAAAGCATATCCCATGACAGGTAGTGAGCCATGCAGTCAAACTGTTTCTGAATCAGTTCATATTGTATACTGTCTACCGGTGATCCGCCTACGACAATAACACCAACCTTTTTCCCTTTTATCTGTAATCCTCTGCAATAACATTTGTCTATAACCAGCTTTAACTGTGCGGACATTCCCCACCAATACACTGGTGTTGTAAAAAGGATCATGTCTGCTGCCACAATTTTGTCAATTGTAGGATTGGTATCATCCTGATCTACGCAGCCTTTATTACATTGACAGACGCCACATCCTTTGCATGGGCTGATATCTAACTTGTCCGGCTGAATCACTTCGATCTCATTTTTTCCAGATGCACCTTTTATAAATGCATTAATTGCAGTTAATGTATTGCCTTTTCTTGCACTTCCGTTAATAATCACAATTTTCATTTATTGGTTCCTCTTTTCTTTCCTAAATTTATATCTGAAGTATACCATAAAAAGTATTAACATACGCATTATATGTTATGATGATAACGCTACATCGCAAAAAGCCCTGAAGCTGCAACTTCAGGGCTTTTGCTTATAAATTATTCCGTTTCCGGTTCATCCACAGATAGAAGATCACATTCAGCACAATTCCGAATATCGTTGCTTCCGGAGCCGCAAAACCGATCTTGGTGAGGCTCGCATCTGGCTGGATACTCATATAATATGCCAGCGGCAGACGCACAAGAAGCGTCTGGACGAGTCCCTGAACCATAACCCAGACCGTTTTATCATGTCCGTTGAAATAACCGACCATACTGAATAGAACGGCTGTCACGATCGTTTCCAACGCAAACCCTTTCAGATAATCATAACCATTCTGCACAACGGCTGCGTCTGTTGTGAAGATTCCGGTCAGAAGATCTCCCTTAAACATAACAAATGCAAATACAATGCAGCCGATCACAATTCCAACGCCCATGCCGGTAAACATTGCTTTTTTCGCTCTTTTTTCGTTTCCGGCACCCACGTTCTGCGATACAAAGGATGCCATGGACTGCATCAGAGAACTTGGAATCAGCATTGCGAAGTTAACGACCTTGCAGGCAACACCATATCCGGAGGAAGCTGCGAGTCCAAGCCGGTTGACAAATGCGCAGAGTGCAAGGAATGAGATCTGTGTCAAGAACTCCTGCATAGCAAGCGGCAGACCGACTTTTAATGCTCTTATACAATGTGTGTTGATCTTAAAATCCTGTCTGGTGATTTTAAATGGAAGTTCTCTTTTTACCAGTAAAAATAATGCAAAAACGACGCTGACCGCCTGTGCTGTTACAGTTGCGATTGCAGCTCCGGCTGCGTCTAAATGCAGTCCTGCCACTAAAATCAGGTCTCCTGCGATATTTACCACACATGCAACTGCAACGAATAATAATGGAGATTTGCTGTCACCTAAGCCTCTGAAAATAGCTGCGAGCAGATTGTACGCCACAATGAAAAAAATTCCGCCACCGCAGATACGCACATAAGACGATGTCAGTTCCACAGCCTCCTGTGGTGCCTGCATCAGCACTGCAATCGGCTGTGCAAACCCGATCATAACTACAAAAAGTACCGCAGAAACAATTGCAAAAATAATTGTTGCTCCACCGATCAAAGCTCCAATATACTGCGGTTTTTTCTCCCCGATATACCGTGCGATCAAAACAGTGATACCCATTGCAAACTGCGTAATAACAAAAGTGACTAAGTTTAACACCTGGCTTCCTGTTGATACGGCTGAAAGCCCCGATGTTGTTCCAAACCTTCCAACGACCAGAAGGTCAACTGCACCGTAAGCCGCCTGCAATACTAATGCGCCTAAGATTGGCAGCATAAATGGCAGCAGCTTTCCTAAAATACTTCCCTGTGTAAAATCTGATTTTGAACTATTCAATGTCAACTCTCCTTTCGCTCATGACTTTATAAAATTTTTCTATGGTCGAAATCATACAATCCGCTTCTTCTTCGGAAATATGATCCATATATTTCAAAAGCCGGCTGTAATAATTTTTATCGTACTTATCCGATAACTCCTCACCTTTTTCTGTAATGAAAACATATGTGATCCGACCGTCCTCCTCAGACGCATATTTCGTGAGATAGCCCTTTTTTTCCATTTCCTTGACCGTTCTTGTCACCCCCGGTCTTGGCAGCTTTAATGTGTCACTGATATCCGATACTTTTACTCTCTCTTTCTTCTCCTGTAACTTGTGGATCACATCCATGTACTGTATATACGCTGGTGTGACTCCTTCCGGCAGTTCCGGGAGCAGTTCCCTCGTCCTTTTTGCAAGATAGCAGGCATCCAACATTCTCTTTATTTTTTCTTCGTTCATACTATCGGTTCCTTTTTTACATTGTGCTATATAATTGCCTTTGTTAATTACCATTGGTAATTATATGGTTCTATAACGCTATTGTCAAGAAATAATTTAAACTCGCCCTATCATAATATTACAAAACAGGAATCAATCACCAATACAAAATCATGGTCATCAATCCCTGTCTTTTCACATCTTTATGCGGTTTTATTCATCTTTTCCGGAATCATGTGAAGCCTGTTTTCATCGCCAAGCGCAATGAGTATTCTCTGGCATTTTTCAAACTCAGAAGCAAGCTGCTCTATCTCTTTCGACTGCATTATTTAACCTCATGTCCTGTGTCTTTCCTTCATTAACTCTAAGATATCCATATATAATTCCTTTCTTTGTTCAAATGTTTAAACGCATTGTACCATAAAACAATCCAGAATTTTCAATGGGAAAGAAAATAGAGACGATTAAATTTTTTTATCGTCTAACATCCCCTTTTTTCTCAAAAAGAGCATGAATCCAACGCAGAGAATCAACTGCAAGGCTGACGACATCGGCGTTGCCAGCCCGATATGAAACAGCGATGTTTCCGGCTGGATGCTCATAATATAAGACACCGGAACTCTGACGCAAAATGCGCCAAGGATTCCCTGGATCATGACAAATCGTGTCTTACCGATACCATTGTAAAATCCGGTATAGCAGAAGAAAATAGTTGTAAACAGGCAGTCGATCGCATATGCCTTGAGATAATCTGCCGCTGCAAAAACCACTTCCCCATCCGAGGAGAAAATTCCTGCCAGCGCATCTCCATGGAAAAACGTGATCAAAAACATTACCACGCCAATGGAAAAAGAAACGGCAATGCCGTAATGCAAGGCTTTTCTGGCTCTTGTAATCTGACCTGCGCCATAGTTTTGTGCCACAAATGCCGACATGGACTGCATGAAAGCAGACGATATGAGCATGATAAATGCACACACTTTTTCTGCGACACCGACACCTGCCGAGGCAATGACTCCCATAGAATTTACGATTGCCAGAATGATCAAAAATGAAATGCTCACAAGCAGATCCTGCAATGCAATCGGCGCCCCAAAACCAACCATTTTCTTCAAATATACTTTATGAATCCGAATATTTTTATTTTTTACGGTAAAAGGCAGCTCTTTTTTACAGATCAGGAAAAACGAAACTACCACGCTCACAATCTGCGCAAACACTGTTGCAATCGCAGCGCCCTGTGTTCCCATGTGAAAGCCTGCACATAGGATCAGATCTCCCGCAATGTTAAAAACACATGCAATCGCGACTGTGATAAGCGGTGTCTTAGAATCGCCCAGTCCACGGAAAATGCAGCCGATCAGATTGTAGGCAACAATGACTAACATACCTCCGCCGCAAATTCTGATGTAATCAACGGTCTTTTGAAATGCTTCCTCAGGCGCGTTCATGATCTGACTGATTGAAGGCGCAAAAACAACCATAATGATCGACATGACCACTGCGATCGCCGCAAACATGACAATTGCTGTTCCTACGGTTCGTCCGCCTTCCTCTTTTTTTCCGCTTCCGATCTGCTGTCCCAGCAAAATTGTGGTTCCCATTGCGAAACTGCTGATCAGATTTGTTAATGTAGTCATGATCTGAGAACCTGTCGAAACCGCGGATACATCTGCGGATGAAGCAAATTTTCCCACTATGAGCAGGTCTACCGCGCCATACATCGCCTGCAGAAATAACGCCAGCAAGACAGGAAATGCAAATAAGATCAAAGGTTTTAAGATTTTTCCTTCTGTAAATGATGTGTTTGTTTCCATATATTCCTCCTGAAAATGATAGGTTGTGGCAGTAATTTCCTGTCACACAAAAAAAGCCGGATAAGAAAAGCAGATATTTCAATCTGCCATCTTATCCAGCTATTGTTTCTAAACGAACAAGTTGCCCTCCGATGAGCGATTCTGATTATACAATACACTTTTTTTCATGTCAATCGGTTTCATACAGTTCCGATGTTTTCAAATTTCCTCATACATCTCAAATCGCGCAGATACCTAAAAAACCTTGATTTTACTGGAAAATTTAATATCCTTGTAGGGCATTTTTTAATCTGCTGCCTTAGCTTGTTTCTTTTAAGAATCCTGGAAATCAAATGTTTCAAAAACAAGCTCAGTTCCTATGATCTTGTAAATTTTATGCGTGACTTCAGGGCTGTTGACAAAGGTGATGGAACCAATATCAATATTTCTCAGAATCAAAGCGTTAATGAAAAAATCAAAAAATTAATCGGTTTAACTAATCTCGATGCTCTGTACCTGACAGAAAAAGAGAGTGATAATATCTTTGAGTTCACCATGCTGATTGACAGATGAGTACTAGGTTTTTCTTATAGCTCATGTTGTCGTTCATTTCACTTTAATTTTTTGCTTATCTTACTTTTTTTCTGATTCCAACTGCGGTCAATGCTCCACAGGAAAGAAGGAGAAGTGTGATCCACAAAGCTGCCTGATCGTTATCTCCGGTTTTCGGTGAAACTGCTGTTGTATCTGCTGTCTGAACTTCAAAGTCTGCTGTTGCAACTCCATTTGCAGAAACAATACTAATACTGTGTGTTCCGGCTGCCAATGTGCTTAAATACTCCGGTTTCAAAGTGATAATGATACTTCCTTCTGTTGCCGTATAGCAGTCTGCACTGAGTTCTGCATTATCTACCATAACTTTCTGGAAGTTTGCAAATGAATCACTGGAACGGAAATAAATTGTATTTCCACTTCCCTGCGTATAGCTGCTGCCTGCACCTTCAATGATGGTTGGTATAACCTGCTGACTGCCCTGTGTACTTGCCGTTGTTGCCGAAGCCGGTGTTGATGTTGTTGTAGATTCACCCTGCGTTGTTGATGGTTCACTTGGTGTCGGTGTTGGTTCTGGTGCTGGTGTTGGTTCTGGTGTCGGTGTTGGATTTGGATTGGTATTATTACTTACGAAAGTTGTACCAATCTCACCAGTATATCCTTCTGGTTTTTTATTTAATGCTGCGGTAACTCCAGATGCTGTGACAACTGCATTTGGAGATATTGTTATTTTTTTACCACTTTCTAATCCATAGCTGGAAATCTCTCCTTTTTCTGCCTTAGCTACCACAGTTCCTCCACTAATCGTTATATCGCCATCACATTCAATACCACGGCTACTGTAAGCTGCTTCTGCAGCATATGCTGTAATATTACCATTTTTAATAACAATACCATCATATGCATATATGCCACTTGTACCAGCTGTTGCCTGTGCATTTGCAATAATTGTACCCTGACTATCAATTTCCAGTTTTCCTAGCACACTAATACCATGACTGGTATCTGCTGTTCCACCTGTTACATCAAGTGTCCCATCTCCTGTTATAGTTAAATTTCCATGAACATATATTCCGCAACTCCATCCATTTGTACTACTACTGTAAGAACTGCTTATATTTTTTATTCTATTTTCATTTTTAATTATTATGTTCAGGTCTTGTAAGGTTTCGATTTCGATTCCGCTTCCATTACCTTCATAATTAAATCCATCTAAGGTCAGTGTATTTGTCTGATTATCATAACTCCAGCCTGTGCCGGAAGTATTGGCACTGGTAACTTCAACTCCGCCTACCCTTAGATTGTAAGATGTTGAAGTGGATGGTGTGGAACTGCCGCCAGAAGATTTTTTTTTCGTATAAAAGATACCCTCTTCGCCATCTTTTGTTGTAATCTCATAACTGTCATTATCAGAGACAAATACGTCCTTTAAATCTTTACAAGAAGTTGTAATTTGTTTTCCATTTGAATCCGTGGAAACTCTTATACATATCTTTGCTTCTGATGTTAATGGGCTATCTGTACTCAAATTTATTATTGTACTAGATGATTCGCCATTACCAACACTTAAATTACTATTCATTCCATCAGCCGTTCTATTGCCGTAAATCTTTGCATTTCCTCCAATTGTCAACGAAGGTCCCTCGTACACATATATACCTGCTCCATTCTCTCCTGCATCACCAGTATTATCTGTAATTTCTCCTCCGGTCATTATAAATGTACCGCTGCGAACTCCAACAGCTCCTCCTCGATCTACACCATTTGCATCCACATCTTCACATTTATTTCCTGTGAGAATTCCAGATTCCAGTCTCAAAATACCACTGTCTACATAGATACATCCACCTCCACAATTATTGTCATTATATCCGCCAGTAATTTTTCCTGCTTGTGCTGCACTTGTGTCTTTAATTGTCAGGTCTCCTCCTGATACAGTAAATGTATTGCCATTCCATGTTGCTTTTATGCATCCACGATCAATGGTATGTCCTGCAAGGTCAACCGTTACGGTATTGCTTACATAGATTGCACTATTACCAGTTTCAGCCACAATATCATTACCTAATTGAATATTACCACCCTTACTTATTGCATTTTTTAACTCAGTCCACGAACTTACTGTTGTTACCGCATCATCTGCCTTCACTTCCATCACACCCAGTCCTGCAACCATGGTTATGACAAGCATCATACACAGCAATCCTGCTATCCATTTGTTCAACTTTTTCATTCCTTTTTCTCCTTTGCTTTTAATGTAAAAAATTCGTTGTACATGATTACCTGTTTCTAATGTACAACGAATTTCTTTCCAAATGGGCGGATTGTCATGAATCGACCGTAAAATGTATTGAATCGACCATATTTTTTCACTACGTCTGTATTTTATGCTTTACAAGACAGCCACCTGTAAGTATACGCAGCTTTTTTTCTTTTATTTTATTCTTTTATTATACACCTTTTTTACATTTTTATGAGCGTTCCTTTATCACAGATTGTCTATGTAAATTTTGAAGATGAACGTCTTTTGGAAATGGCATCAGGATAATCGCCTCTATGTAAGAAATTTTCTCCTTCTTTTTATCATCTGCACTTTGTGTGTCTTTTTCTGAAATCGTATCCACGTGGAAATACTCCTTCCAATCTATGCAACCCTATGATACAGCACGTTCTGTTTCATCAGTCGGCCATGATTTTCTAAGGGCTGCATAAGAAATCAAAAAGTTTGCAAGCCATCCTGCAGGTACAGCAAGCCAGACAAATGCAATACCAAAACGCGGTGCAAAAATCAGTGCGACCGATAAACGAATCGCAAGATTTACCATGTTCGCAATAAGGAATGGACGCATAATTCCAAGGCCACGAAGCACCCCATCTGTTGCCATCTTGATACCCATAAAGATAAAGAAATAACCAAGCCATCTCATATAATCACCAGACACCTGATATGCCAGGGCTGTTCCGTCTTTGCCCAGGAATAATGATGAAATCTGAGTATGCAGTGTTTCAATAACTATGAAAGCGAGAACTGCAAAGCATATATCTAATAACAATGCCGCACGATAGCCTTTTTTGATACGTGAGGTTTTATTTGCACCAAGATTCTGGGAAACATATGGTGAAACTGCATTACCAATAGATACAAACATCAATGAAAAAACATTCTCTACTCTCATCGTTGCTGCGTAACCTGCAAGTGCCTGTGTACCAAAAGGATTTACAACTGCCTGTACGATCATCATGCCTATTGATACTGTAGACTGTTGAAGAACTGATGGAATGGCAATTCGAAGCATTAATTGTAACTCCTGTCTGTCAAACCATCTATACCGGCACCTATATCGACGCATCCGGTAAAGAAAAATCAAAAACGAAAACACTGCGGAAACACCCTGTGCGATGAGTGTTGCAAGAGCTGCACCGAACACACCCAGTCCAAGATCCGCTACCATCCAAAGATCCATAAAAATATTCAATACAGATGAAAATATCAGAAGCCCTAACGGAATTTTTGATTCGCCGATTGATGTAAACATGGTAGATAGAATGTTATACATAAAAAGAAACGGAAATCCCACAAAATAGACTTGCAGATACAATACTGCTTCGTCCAGTATATCAGCAGGTGTCTGTAACAAGCTCATCATCAGGCGGGAAAACCCAAATCCAAATGCACCCAGGAGTATGCTTAAAATACAAAAGCTGATCAGTGATGTTGACACAATCGTTTTCATTTTACTGTAATTTCTGGCACCAAAATAGCGGCTCACAAGCACTCCCGCACCTACACCGGCACCAAGTGCTACACATATGAAAACATTCGTAAGTGCCGCACAGGCACCGACTGCTGCCAGTGCAGAAGAACCGACAAACTGACCGACGATAATCGAATCAGCCATATTATAGACTTGCTGAAAAAAGCTGCCAAGAATCATTGGCATTGCGAAAATAGTCAACGCTTTAAGAGGTTTATCTGTTATCAAATATTCATCTTTTGACATTCTTTTACTGCTCCTTCTAAAAAAAATCCCATTGCGAGATTGTATGCTTCATCATACATCATATAAAATCAGAAAACAAGAACCGGCACTGGTTTGCAAAAGCAATCCGGTACCGGCTCCTGTAATTGTGATTTCATTAATTTTCAGTTTTTTCTTAAGCGATCTCTTTTTTCATCGCATTGTAACCGATCACGACTGTCCAGACATATGCACATGTTTTAGGGATCATCAGCATACCGATCATCGGAACGACATCCGCCCACAATACAACCGGGATATAGAATGCAAAGCTTAAAACGATTGTCAGCCACATAAAGCGGAAAGACTTGTCATTGTTCTCTTTTGCGCTTTTATAAAATAAAACAATGATCAGGATTCCCATCAGTGCAAACGGAATATTACGGTAAATCCCCCAGGAAAGCGGAGCTGATGCACTAAGCCAGTTATTCTGTGGCATCATACACAAAATAATTCTTAATCCTGCAAGACCGTAAACAGCTGCTGTCGCTGCATTATGACCTTTGATCTGATAGCGTTCACGCCAGATGTGATAAAGTACAACGTAAAAGATTGTCATCGTTACAGATGTGATCCATTTGCCCAGTCCTAACTGTACAGTAAAGTTCTCAAGACCTGTTGTGCAAAGAGCCAGCGCACGTGGAACCAGATGGAATGCATCTCCACTTCCCAAAAGAACTGCCATAATTCCAAACATAGTAAACTGGCGGTTTCCTTTACTCTTTCTGATCATTAAAATTCCGACCGTGATTACCGAGATTAAATATACGGTGTCAAATAAAGTTTCTACAATTGCCTGCATGATAAATTTCCTTTCTTATTTTAAAATTTTATATTGAATTACGTTGCTCTGCTAAAACAGCCTCAACCTAATTGCAAACATTTAAAAATTACGATATATGAACACTGTTCATTTTGGTTCAAAAATTTTCCCACTTTCAAAGTGGGAGAATTTCCGTTACTGATCACACACAATGTGAACAATAACTGCTTTTAATATAATGTTTTGTTGATAAGCATCAACACAGAGGACGGATCATAATCCTCGCGGATCACTGATACCAGCATGAGGGAAAACAGGATTTCTGCAAACTGCATTTCTGTAAAATTCTCATCGAATACGCCCGGACGGATCTTATGATCATTTTTTAAAACTTCACATAGTCCATTTAAAATATGTCCCCATGTACGCATCATCCTTTTCTTTCCGTCATCTTTTCCTTCCTTCATGAAAGCAAAGGAATGTAAAGAGAAAAATCCCGGAAACCGCTTATTGCCATATTTGAACCGTTCATAAATCCATGAAATGCAAGTTGTAACATCATGAAATACCTGCTCGTCTTCCGGATGAAAAAAGATTTCCTGCCAGACACTCTCAATGGTAGCACCAAGCAGCTCTGCCTTGGATTCGTAGTAATTATAAATCGTACCGGCTGAAACGGAACATTTCGCTGCAACTGATCTTATGCTTACAGCCGCCCACCCGTTTTCTTTGATCAGCTCCCTGCTGGCAGCCAATATATCTTCTTTTGAAGTAGCAAGACGATTCATAATTTCCCCCTTTGACATTCCGGCATTTCTTTTATTTTTCATATCTGAACGCTGTTCATTTTGAAAATATACACCGTTCATGTTGATTTGTCAATCATTTATTTCTGAGGCCATCACTCAAAATCTCTGGTAATGTTCGTAAGCCATTTATTTCTGAAATAGTGAAT
>OGRG01001375.1_pt1 | contig 17024 bp, 17 predicted proteins | sample 1553501 | NCBI WGS metagenome assembly OGRG01 (sample SAMEA2580018, study PRJEB22360) | human gut metagenome | biome: human gut; feature: human-associated habitat; material: faeces | place: Denmark | collected 2008/2010 | reverse complement strand
GAGGAGTTCCGCCGGTCAGTGAAAGAAAAAGCCAGATGACCGACAGAAGCGACCGCGTCCCCAAACACGAACACCGAAGACGAGTAAGTAACAGAATAATTCTACGTTTTTTGATGACTTTATCTGTTTAATTATATGGAGGTAATTGATAAGTAAAAGTTCGCTGGTCTTCCTTTCGTATCTTATGAGATAGATCAATATGCCGGAAAGCTGAAAAATAAGATTGCTCAGACTAGTTTATCCGGATTCTTCTTGATGAAATCGTTCCAGGATTTACAGGTATGCCCTGCTGAAGTCAGCGGGTTACAACTTTGCAGATAATGACAATAAGCGATAGCAATAGCATCTGTTTCGTCCAGCATTTCTGAGGTGGTGTGTAAAGTCATAAACTTACCTAGTAAAAGGGCGATTTGTTCTTTTGAGGCGGTTCCCGAACCGGTAACACTCATTTTAATTTTCCGTGGAGCATATTCGAAAATGGGGATATCTCTTTGGAGAGCTGCTGCAATAGCAACCCCTTGAGCCCGGCCGAGTTTTAGCATGGATTGAACGTTCCTCCCATAAAACTGTGCTTCTATTGCCAGTTCATCAGGTTGATAACTATCGATCACCTGTAGGGTACGGCTGAATATCCGCTGAAGTTTGATATAAGGGTCTGTAATTTTAATCATATCTACAATTCCCGATACTACTAATTCCGGTTTTTGGTTTTTTCCGAATACTTTGATGATCGCATATCCCATAAAGTTGGTACCGGGATCGATTCCCATAATTAATTTTTCCATAACTTTAGATTTCTGTCAATATACTGCTAAAGCATAAATACCGATTAGAAAAAATTTGGATAATCTTTTTTTCTATATCCGGCAGCCATTCATCCAAAAAGTGGTTTTGTTGTTCTTCGGAATCGAAAACCAACTGTAAGGAATAAGTTTTACCTTCGGGCTGATCGATCGATACTTTGGTGAAGATAATATCTTCACAAAGACGGTTAGTCTGAAGTACGGAAATATAGTTCTTCCGGATAAAACCGATCCATGCTGTTTCGATGTCTTCATCAATGATAAAACTGGTATTGTAGATGATTCGCATAAAATTCGTTTTAAAGGTTATTTACCTCTGTTTGTTCTGCGGCTTCCAGATCCCGGTAGAGTTTGGCTGCGTCAATACTGTAAACACTACAGCCTCTTCATCTTGGAAGCATGCGCGGAGTGACCGGTTTTTTGGGAGGGTGGCGTGATTGGAGATACCCGGTGAACAATACCCGATCAGGCTGTCCTGGCGGGGAAAATCTTCTTGAAACTGTCGTTTACAAAGCAGATTTTCTGGGCGTCCCATTTTTTCTAAATCCCGGTTATCCCCTTCTGTCTCATAATAAGCTGACATTGTCTTTTTTAATTTGGGCTCATACCCGATGTCATTGTTCGGATTTTTCTTCAGGGTAGCTTCGGCTTTGTCGTATTCTTTGGCTTGATAATAGGTATAGGCCAATTGAGAATCACTTTGTTGGGCCAGTGTATAAATAGAAGTGAATAGCAAAAAAAGAATGACAATAAATTTCATAAACCCCGATACATTTGCTTACAAAGATACGGATTTCTCAGCTATTTCCTATTTTAAAAAGTAAAGGAGCTATCTTCTAAGTCAAATTTTTAACTTCTAAGATAGCTCCCATTCTTTGCCTTCGGCATCTAATACCTTTTAACCTTTAACCCATCGCCTCTGGCTTTTTTTAGTCCATCACTTTTAGTCTTTACTTTTTACCTTATCATCTCTGTCCCCATAAACGTCTGCAACACCTCCGGTAGCCGTATACCTTCTTCGCATTGATAGTTTTCCAATAAGGCAGCGACAATCCGGGGAAGAGCCAGTGAACTTCCGTTCAGCGTATGGCAGGTTGTCGTTTTCTTGTCTCCCTTGTCTTTGAACCGTAATTTCAAGCGGTTGGCCTGGAATTCCTCGAAATTGGATACAGAGCTGACTTCCAACCATTTTTCCTGTGCTTTGGAGTAGACTTCGAAATCGAAAGTCAGAGCAGAGGTGAAACTGATATCTCCACCACATAAGCGAACGATGCGATAGGGAAGGCCTAGCTTGATCAGCAGGCTCTCCACATGTTTCACCATACCTTCCAGGGCCTCGTAGGATACTTCGGGACGGGTGATCTGGACAATTTCAACTTTATCGAATTGATGTAACCGGTTCAATCCTCTTACATCTTTGCCGTAAGAACCGGCTTCCCGGCGGAAACAAGCGGAATAAGCGGTATTTTTTACCGGTAGCTGGTCTCCGTCCAGAATGACGTCGCGGTAAATGTTGGTTACCGGAACTTCGGCAGTCGGGATCAGATAGAGATTGTCTTCGTTGACATAGTACATCTGACCGTCTTTGTCCGGTAACTGTCCGGTTCCGTAGCCAGAGTCGGCATTCACCATCAGGGGTGGTTGTACCTCTTGATAACCGGCTTTGATATTTTCATCCAGGAAGAAATTGATCAATGCCCGTTGCAGTCGTGCTCCCAGGCCTTTATACAGGGGAAAACCGGCACCGGTGATTTTTACACCGGTTTCGAAATCGATCAAATCATATTTCCTGGCAAGTTCCCAATGGGGCAGATCGTTTTCATGCTTTTGGGGTATGTTGTCGACAATTTTAACGATCTCATTGTCTGCTTCAGACTTTCCTTTAGCCACAGAGGCATGGGGCATATTGGGCAGGCGGAGCAAAATGTCGGTTAATTCGTTGCTGACTTCGGTGCGCCGGCTATTCAATCCCGCAATAGCTGATTTCAGATCGGCCGTTTCCTGGCGGGCTTTTTCTGCGGCTTCTTTTTGTCCCGATTGCATCAGTTTACCGATTTCTTTGGCGATGATATTCATTTGAGCCTGTTTGGCTTCTGCCTCCTGTTGTAAGGATTTACGCTGGTTGTCGAGAGCGATGATTTTTTCAACGGATTCACGGGCATCAAAATTTTTTACAGCCAGGCGCTCTATGACGGTTTCTTTATTTTCCTGGATAAATTTCAGATTCAACATAATTTGAATATTTTAGATTTACGATTTCAGACGGACAATGTATTCAAGGGTAAGCTGACTGTTAATCGTTCCACCTTCTATCGTTACTCATTCCTTATTTTCGAAGGGTAAAATTATAAAAAAAACTCCTGTATCCGGGCAGAATACAGGAGTTTAATATTTCATATCTTTTCAGTTTATTCTGCAGCAGCTTCCACTGAAACGAACGATTTGTTGTTTCTTTTCTTTCTGAAAACAACTGTTCCGTCGATCAGAGCGAATAAAGTATGATCTTTACCGATACCTACGTTTTCACCCGGATTATGTACAGTACCTCTTTGGCGAACCAGGATATTTCCTGCTTTAGCAAATTGTCCTCCCCAGATTTTTACTCCTAATCGTTTGCTTTCTGATTCACGGCCGTTCTTTGAACTACCGACTCCTTTCTTATGTGCCATATCTATTAATAATTTAGAAGTTACAAAATAATAAAATCACTCTACAGATCTTAAGCGTTGATAGATTCGATTTGGATCTGAGTCAGATATTGACGGTGACCGTTCTTTCTTTCGAAAGTTTTCCTTCTTTTCTTTTTGAAAATGATCACTTTATCCCCTTTCAGGTGGCTCAATACTTTTGCGGTAACTTTTGCGCCTTCTACTTTCGGTGTACCGATCTTAACCTGACCGTCATTGTCCACTAAAAGAACACTGTCGAATTCTATCTGAGCGCCTTCTTCGGCTGACAGTCTGTGAACATAGACCTTACGGTCTTTTTCTACTTTAAATTGCTGTCCTGCAATTTCAACAATAGCGTACATCTGTTTTATTGTTTTAATGTTAATACCATGGGGTGGGTTGTACACCTCTTATTGTACCCCTGAGGAAAAATTTTCAGGTCGCAAATTTAATGCTTATTTTCGGTAAAACAAATATTTGTTAGAAAAAATCATCGCTTCGGGAGAAGAAAAATCAGATGTTTATCAAAATTAAAATTTTGCAAAAATGAACGAATGTTTATATTTGCAATACTGAGACAAATCGTGCTATAAGGAACGCGTTGGTTGAATGAAATCAGATCATATTAAACTTTACCTGAATGTCATGGCGGCAATTTTACTTGAAATTCTTCTGAAAAGACCAGTGTATGGCTTGGCATAATTACGTATCATCATAAGAGTATCGTCGAATTGAGGGAAAAAAGAGTTTCAATTCTTTTTCTGAGCTTCTTGTAATCATCATAGAGATCCCCCTTGTCGACGGATATAAGACAACCGTTATATTCATATTGCACGAAATTGGTCCAATGAATGTCATGAACACTGGCAGACGTGAAATCAAAAGGAACGGATGACACCTCTTATCGCAATAAGTATTCTGAAGGTTCAGGTGTGGAACGGCATAATTATCTTGCTTGCTGACAACAAAGTATTGAGTGATAAGTTTGCGTATGAAGGATGAACCGAAGCCGCTATTTTTCTTATTCGTTTTGAAATCCCAAAGGAAACCGGATAACCTTGAATTATAACAGATAAACTTTTTCAAGGCTGCTAAACAGGATAAATCTTTGCCAGAGAATGAATTTATTTTGTAAATTTGACGCGAATTGGTAAATAGGATTGGACCGACAAAAAGTGTATACTTATGAAATATTTGGCAAGATTTATTATGTGGCTGGCCGGCTGGAAATACAAAGGTGAATTGCCTGCAGAGAAAAAAGCGGTGATTATATCTGTTCCTCATACTTCGAATTGGGATTTCTTCTGGGGAGAACTGGCTTTTTTGAGTCAGGGTATTCCGGCTTTTATTTTGATGAAGAAGGAATTCTTCTTTTTTCCGCTCGGGATGATTCTGCGGGCATTGAATGTGATACCGGTGGATCGCGGTAATAAAGATAGTCAGTTGGTAGAGCAGATGATTACCGAGTTTAAACAACGCGATTCGATGTATTTGTGTATCACCCCTGAAGGAAGCCGTAAAAAGCGGAAGAAATGGAAGAAGGGTTTTTTGGTTATTGCGAAAGCGGCAGGTGTTCCGGTTTATTTGGGCCGTATCGATTATAAAGGAAAATATTGTGAAGTGGGGCCTTTGTTTTATCCGACGGAGGATGTGGATGCTGATTTAGCCTATATTATGAGTACTTACCACGATGCTAATCCAAAGTATCCGGAGAATTTTTCTAATGGTAATTAGTACGCTCCGGAGAATAGTTTTTTTCGGTAGCGTATGTATTTTTCTTGGAAGTGCCGGAGGAGGTAGCGGTAACCAAGAAAAGAGGCAGAAGCCTGTTTTGACAGAAGAAGTACCGAAAATCACCGTTGAGCGTGTCGCTGCGGATACCACCGGACAAAAAGAAGATTCCGGAACCGAACGGAGGATGCGCCAATTAGGATTGGTGGATATCGGGGAGGTCGATCCTACGATTGCTGTACATTTGGTGTATGCTACATCCGATAATTTTGCCGGAAAGGTGCTGTATCGGGATATCCGGAAAGCATTTCTGTTACCGGAGGCCGCCGAGCGTTTAGCAGAAGCCCAGCGAAAGTTGAAACTTCTGAGGCCGGAATTGAGTCTGCTCGTATATGATGCAGCCCGTCCGATGAAGGTGCAGCAAGAAATGTGGGATTTGGTCAAAGGGACTGAAAACCGGGTGTATGTCAGTAATCCCCGGAATGGTGGTGGATTGCATAATTACGGTGCTGCTGTCGATCTGACTTTGGTCGATTCTTTAGGACATGTTTTGCCGATGGGAAGTGAGTTCGATTATTTCGGGGAGGAGGCGAGGCCTGACCGGGAGGAGGCGATGGTGAAGCAAGGGCGGATTATTTTACCTCATTTGCACAACCGGAGGTTATTGCGTAAAGTGATGACCGATGCGGGATTCCGGGTTCTTCCCAGCGAATGGTGGCATTTTAATCTAATGTCGAGGGCAGAAGCGAGGGGGCGGCTGAAAGTGATAGAATAGTTTATATAAATCTGATTGAATGAATACGACGATCATCGGTGTTGCCGGAGGTACGGCATCGGGGAAATCTACTTTGGTAAAAAAGTTGCAAGAGGCGTTTGAAGGAGAAAGTGTCATCACGCTTTGTCATGATTATTATTATAAAGCACATGACGATTTGTCTTTCGAAGAACGAACAAAGCTGAATTACGATCATCCCGGTGCTTTCGATACCGATATGATGATTGAAGATATCATGAAACTGAAAAAGGGACGATCTGTTTTCCGGCCCGTTTATTCTTTTGTCAATCATAACCGTACGGATAAGACCGTCAAAGTCGAGCCGGCACAGGTGATTATTATCGATGGAATCCTTATTTTGGAAAACCGGACTTTACGCGAATTGATGGACGTGAAAGTATATGTAGATACCGATCCCGATGTGCGCTTAGGACGCCGTTTGTTACGGGATGTGCAGGAACGAGGGCGTAGTATAGAGTCGGTATTGACCCAATATTTTTGTACGGTAAAACCGATGCACGATGAGTTCGTAGAACCTTCGAAACGTTATGCCGATATTATTATCCCGGAAGGAGGGTTCAATTCTGTTGCGGTCAGTATGTTGATTCATAATATTAATTCATTGATTCACCACGAATCGGAAAGGGATAGGAGATGAAAATAGCATTGGTACAGTCCCCTCTGGTCTGGGGAAAGCTGCAGGAGAATTTACAGAATTTTGACAAAAAAATGGCGAAGAGTGAGGATTGCGATGTAATTCTACTCCCTGAAATGTTCACTTCGGGCTGTATGATGATAAAGAAGTCGGCAGAGGTGGCATTTGCCGCTAAGGAATCTGTCGCAAATGCATATCCTGTCGTAGAAGAAAAGATGCTGGCTTGGGCGAAACGTCAGCATGCTCTGGTAATGGGATCGACGGTTTACCGGGAAAATGGGAAATATTATAATCGCTTGATTGCTGCTTTTCCTGAGGGAAATTGCCGGTATTATGACAAACGGCATTGTTTCAGAATGGGCGGGGAGAACGAGCATTTTACTCCCGGAGACCGGCAGTTGACTTTCGAATTTCGGGGAGTAAAGATAGCTGCTTTTATTTGTTATGATTTGCGCTTCCCGGTTTGGTGCAGGAACACACAAAATTATGATCTGGCTGTTTTCGTGGCGAATTGGCCGGAATCGCGCCGCGAAGTCTGGAAAACATTGCTGAAAGCCAGAGCGATTGAAAATCAGGCTTTTGTTGCTGGCGTCAATTGTGTCGGAGAAGATGATAACGGTTTGATCTATTCCGGTGATTCGATGGTTGCCGATGCCCGGGGGATGGAGATCGGAAGTACCTCTCCCGGAAATGAAGCCATTATCCGGGTGGAACTGGATATAGAGAAATTGAGGCAATTCAGAAAAAAATTTCCGGTATTGGATGACCGGGATGACTTTCTTTTCCGGGAGAAATGAGGCTAAAACGGAGTTTTTGTTATCTTTGTACACCTTTTTCAAACGTTTGTTATAATTTTAATCGATATAAAATGAAAAGTATATTAATGACATTCATGGGAGTTGGAACAATAATGAATCTGACTGCCGGGAATTTGTCTGAAGACCGGACAGATCAGCCACAAACCGGTGGCGGTAAGGTATTGACTATGGAGGAAGCGGTACTTGGGTATCAGCTTTATCCGAAGAATTTGTATGTTCAATGGCAGGGAGACCGGAACGTACTGACTTATCCGGAAGGGACGAACCTGATGGGTGAGGTGGTCGGAAAAGGAAAACCCGAAGTATTGATGACATTAGCTGAACTGAATCGTTTGCTGGAGGCGGATTTGAAGGGATGGCCCCAATATGAATGGAAAGATGGCCGTACCCTGGTGATTATGCGCCAGGGAAAAAGATATGAGATCGATACCGATAAAAAAGTGTTGGCGTATGTTTTTCCTATTGCCAAAGGAGCACAGAATGTGACCTCTAACGGACAGGAATTACTGGCTTATACGAAGGCTAACAATTTATATTATGTAGATGCTAACGGGAATGAATTTGCCGTTACTTCCGATGAAGATCCGAATATAGTCAACGGACAAACGGTGAGCCGGAATGAATTCGGGATCAACGGAGGCATTTTCTGGTCTCCGGATGGCAAACAACTTGCTTTCTATCGCAAGGACGAAAGTCAGGTAGGAACCTTCCCTTTGCTGGATATCAATTCCAGGATGGGGACTTTGCGGGAGATCAAATATCCTATGGCAGGAATGAAATCCGAGCAAATCAGTTTGGGGGTTTATCAGGTTGCTTCGGGTAAGACCGTTTTTTTAGACGTAGATGACTTCGGGCGGGAACAATACCTGACGAACATAGCCTGGAGTCCGGCTTCCGATTATATTTATGTGCAGGTACTCGACAGGGCTCAGAAACACATGAAATTGAATCAATACAGTGCCAAAACCGGTGAATTTGTGAAGACCTTACTCGAAGAGCAGAACGAGCGCTATATAGAACCTTTGACCCCGATCGTGTTTTTGAAAAACGATCCATCCCGGTTTATTTACCGGACGAATAACCGGGATGGCTATTTTAGTCTTTATCTGTGTGAGGCTGCAACCGGAAAAGTGTTGAAAAGGCTGACCGATGTGAATGCCGATGTCGAAATGGTGGGGCAGGATGATAAGTTTGTGTATTATACTTCGGCTGAAGTAAGTCCTGTCGATAATCATTTGTTCAGGGTGGAAGTGAAAAGCGGAAAGAAAACCCGTTTGACACAGGCCGAAGGTTGGCATAAAGTGACGATGAGTGGCGATATGAAGTATTTTGTAGACAATTATAGTAGTCTGAAAGTGCCTCGTGTGATTCTGCTGGTACAAAATGACGGGAAAAAAGTGAAAGAATTGTTGAAGGCGGAAGATCCTACCAAAGATTATAATTTCGGTGAGATTACGTTGGGTACGGTAAAGAGTGCCGATGGTAAGTTCAATAATTATTATCGTCTGATCAAACCCATGAATTTCGATGCTTCCCGGAAATATCCGGTTATCGTTTATGTTTATGGGGGGCCGCATTCACAGATGGTAAAGAATACCTGGCAGGCAGAAATGCGTCGTTGGGAAATGTATATGGCACAACACGGTTATGTGGTTTTTGTCATGGATAACCGGGGTACTTCGAATCAGGGGGCTGAATTTGAAAAAGCGATTCACGGACAATGTGGTCAGGCTGAAATGGCTGATCAGATGGAAGGAATTAAGTTGCTGAAATCTTTACCATATGTCGATGTCGACCGGATCGGTGTACATGGATGGAGTTACGGTGGTTTTATGACGATTTCCCTGCTTACCAATCATCCCGACGTATTTAAAGTGGCTGTTGCCGGTGGTCCGGTGATCGATTGGAAATGGTACGAAGTGATGTACGGCGAACGTTATATGGATTCCCCCCATACCAATCCGGAAGGATATGCAAAGGTAAGCCTCATTCATAAAGCCAGGGATCTCAAGGGAAAATTACTGATCTGTCAGGGAGCTATCGATAATACGGTGGTTTGGGAACATAGCCTGAGCTTTATCCGGGAATGTATTAAAAATAATATACAGGTAGACTACTTTCCCTATCCCTGTGCCGAGCACAACGTTATGGGAAAAGACCGGATTCACCTGATGCAAAAGGTGACCGATTATTTTGAGGATTATTTGAAATAAAAAGGAAAATTGTAATCAGAGAAAGGATGAGGCTATCCGATTTTGAAGTTGTCCTTCAATGGGATAGCCTCGTTTTTAAGAAATTTTATTTTCTTCCGTGATGACGGATAAAGAATGAGCGTAAGTTCAAATTCTTTTTATCAGAAGGGAGTAAAGACCGTACTTTGAGATTATCACTATCATTATCAATTGCAACATAGGAATAAGAGTACGGAGAACCATTGATATATTCCGTTTTAATGGTTTTATCCGTATTTAAAACGTATGTCATGTTTTCGCTATATTCGTTTTCGTAATTTTGTTCCGAATCTTTCTCGTAATATTCCTCCGTATACGAAACCGGGAAATAAGCCGATGCCTTCCCTAGCATACCGACTAACGCAAAAACATCGGCATCCTCCATATCAAGGACCTTTGCCTGTCCCAAAGTATATTGTCCCAGTTCATTCTTCTCTTCCCCATACTCGATTGTACAAGTAGAACCGTATTCATATTTTTCTTCATCTTCTGTACTTTATTCCTTGGTAACCACCTTGATCAGGTTTCCATCTTTCCAGGTGTAAGTCGCCTTGTAGCTTCCTTGAGAAGAAAAGCTTTCCCCATCCTCTTTCCCACTCTCGCTGGAAGATTCTGTATAAGATACTAACTGACCGTTTCCGTTGTATGAAAATGAAATCTTACCGCTACCTTTATAGCTGTAACCATCCTCATTATAATTCCAGGATGCGCTGATGCCTGTGACGTATCCGTCACTGTTAAACGACACTTTGGCTTCTTCATCATCCATGATCACAACTCCCTTGTCATAATCGATCTCGCCATACACGTAAGAATTATTTTTAACTTGAGTGCAACGATTGTTATCATCGTACACGAAAGTGTAATCCCCGATACGGGAAGGTAACTTTCCGGCGTATGTGATTGCCGGCCCTTGTGGGATTTTGTCATCATCATCATCGTTACAAGCTGAAAATAAGTACACTACCATGAGTGCTGTTCCCCATAATAATTTTTTCATTTGTTTTTTATTAAAAAATTATAAAGAGTTTGTACAAATTTTATGATTTTAAAAATATTTTTATAAAAGGGGTTGATATCTTACTTTAAAGTGATAAACTTATGTCTAGCAAAAAGAGAGCGTACTCTAAATTATGCGAGCAACAGTTCTTTTTGGAATATCATTATTGGGAGATGAGAAAAATGACAACCTTTTTAATCGGACTTGCAATTCTTATCATCGGTGGCTTCTTATACGGAAGCTTTGTCGAGAGAATTTTCAAGCCAGATGACAGACAGACTCCGGCTGTAAAACTGGAAGACGGTGTGGATTATGTTCCTATGAGCAAATGGAAAAATGCACTGATCAACTTATTGAACATTGCAGGAACAGGACCAATCTTCGGACCAATTCAGGGTATCTTATTTGGACCGGTTGCATTCCTTACGATTCCTATTGGATGCGTCATCAGTGGAGCAGTTCATGATTATTTAAGTGGAATGATGTCGCTGCGACAGGACGGTGCACAGATGCCGGGAATCGTTCATAAGTTTCTGGGGGGAAAAGTGTATCAGGTTTATAATATTTTCCTCTGCCTGCTGATGCTCCTTGTCGGTGCGGTATTTACATATACACCTGGAGATCTCTTTGCAGGTCAGATCTGTGGTTTTACAGATGTAAATGTATGGACCTGGGTTATTTATGGTGTGATTCTGGTTTATTATCTTGTAGCTACGCTGTTTCCGATCGACAAGATCATTGGAAGGATTTACCCGATCTTTGGAGCAATCCTTCTGCTTTCAGCAGTAGGGGTATTCTTTGGTATTTTCGCCCAAGGATATCAACTGGATAATATTGATTTCAGTCACGGAATTAAGGGAATCTTCGATGTTTATCCGTATTTTGACGGAATCGTGGGAGCAAGTGCACCTGGAACAAAATTTGTTCCGGTATTCTTTGTGACAGTTGCCTGCGGTATTACATCCGGTTTCCATTCTACTCAGTGTACAATGATCGGACGTTCCGTAAGACATGAAAAAGAAGGAAAAATGACATTCTACGGAACAATGATTCTTGAAGGTATGATTGCTATGATCTGGGCTGCAGCAGCAATGGGACTCTATAATTCAGGCTCTACAGCAGGAGCAACAGCAGCGGTTGGTGAAGTCGCAAAAGGACTTCTCGGACCGGTTGGAGGAATCATCGCAATCCTGGGAGTTATCGTACTTCCGATCACTTCAGGAGATACAGCACTTCGTTCCTGCCGTCTGATGATTGCAGATTATATTCATTATGATCAGAGAAAGAAAAAGAACAGAGTGATCCTGACCATCTGTATGTTTGTTCCGGTTATTGCAATCCTTGTATTTGCAAAACTGAATGCGGAAGGATTTAATATCCTTTGGAGATATTTCGCATGGAGCAACCAGACGATTGCAGTATTCGCATTTGCAGCAATCACAGTTTACCTGATGGCGAAAAAAGGTTCAGCAAAATGGGTATTCCTTGTACCGCTTGTTCCGGGAAGTTTTTATATGTTCGTAATTTCTTCCTTTATCTTAAGTGCAAAGATCGGATTCGGACTTTCAATGAATGTAGCATACATCATTGCAGCCATTCTGACAGCGGTTTATGCAGTTGGTGTATATATGCTTGGCAGAAAATACGCTGCAAAACATACAGAAGAATAATAAAAACAGAATATGAGAAATAAAATGAGGCTGTAAAAAGTCCTTAACTAACAGAGCTGCATTGGCAATGGTCAATGCAGCTCTTGTTATATTCCGATATTAAGATGTCGGGGTCAAAAGCCCTCGACTATGATACCTACGGATTGTTACGCACTACGTGCTCCCACAATCCTACCCAACATTCGCATATCGTGGTGCTTACGCCCCACTTTTATGCTCATATTGGGGCGGGTCACAAGGTCATTCTACCACTAGTGTGCGAGCACATGTGGTGTCAGACCTTTTGACCCTGGTATCTACAAATGGGAGGAAGAGAGTGAAAGTTTTACTTGCTGCAGTCAATGCAAAATATATTCATTCCAATTTAGCGGTATACTGTCTGAGAGCTTATGCAAAAGAAAGGTATCCTGAAAGTGAGATTGCCATTGCGGAATATACGATCAATCAGCCGTTTGATGAGATCCTGACGGATCTTTACCGGAGAAACCCGGATGTACTCTGCCTGTCCTGTTATCTGTGGAATATAACGGAGGTGGGACAGATCCTCCGGGAGACCGCAAAGATCCTTCCGAAGACTGCCATCTGGCTGGGAGGCCCGGAAGTCGCCTACAATGCCAGGGAGGTGCTGGAAAACTATCCGATGGTGCAGGGGATCATGAAAGGCGAGGGCGAAGAGTCTTTTACAGAACTGGTTGCATATTATGGGAAATTAAAGGAAAGAAAGCAGCTCAGAGATATTGAGGGTCTGATGTTCCGGGATGAGAATGGGGAAATAATTGAAACTGAGAACCGTCCGATCCTGGATCTGAGTACCGTACCCTTTGTATATGAACATATCGAAGATTTTCAGAACAGGATCATTTACTATGAGTCCAGCAGAGGATGTCCATTTTCCTGCAGTTACTGTCTTTCTTCCATAGATAAATGTCTCAGGTTCAGAAAGATAGAACTGGTAAAAAAAGAATTGCAGTTTTTTATCGATCATGAAGTGCCGCAGGTGAAATTTGTGGACAGGACATTTAACTGTAAGCATGACCATGCCATGGCGATCTGGAAGTATATAACGGAGCATGATAAAGGCATTACAAATTTTCATTTTGAGGTGGCAGCAGATCTTCTGAATGAGGAGGAAATCGAACTGATCCGCAGGATGCGTCCGGGACTGATCCAGCTGGAGATCGGAATCCAGTCTGCCAACCCGGAGACGATCCGGGAGATTCACAGAACAATGGATCTGAAAAAGGTACGTGCGAAAGTAGAGCGGATCAGAGAAAAAGGAAATGTGCATCAGCATCTGGATCTGATTGCAGGACTTCCTTATGAGAATTATGAGAGTTTCGGACATTCATTTAATGAGGTCTATGCAATGCATCCGGATCAGTTGCAGCTTGGATTCCTGAAAGTACTTCACGGTTCTTTTATGTATGATAATGCAGAAGCGTATGGACTGGTGTGGCAGGATCGTCCGCCTTATGAAGTACTGTTTACCGACTGGCTCCCGTATGGGGATGTGATCCGTCTGAAAAAAGTAGAAGAGATGGTGGAAGTACACTATAACAGCGGGCAGTTTGCGAATACGATGGAGCATCTTGTGAAGGAGTTCCCGTCTCCGTTTGATCTGTATGTGGAGCTGGGGGAATATTATGAAAAAAATGGACTGTTCGGGATCAACCATTCCCGGCTGGCACGGTATGAAAATCTGTGGCAGTTTATCAGGACGCAGATTCCGGATCGTGCAGACAGCTACAGAGAGTGGCTGACGCTGGATCTGTATTTGCGGGAAAATGTAAAAAATCGTCCGGCATTTGCAGGGGAGAACCAGGTCACGAAAGAAGAGATGACTGCATTTTACAGGGAAGAGACAGAAACCCACAGATACTTGAAAGAATATGACGGCTTTGATGCAAGGCAGCTCCGCAAGATGACGCATCTTGAAAAAATTGACGGAAAATATCTTCTCTTTGATTACAGGAATAGAAGCCGGCTGAGTCAGAATGCGGCAACTTATGAAGTATGCTTTTCTAATGAATAAGATGTCGGGGTCAAAAGCCCCCGACTTTGATGCCTACGGATTGCTCCGTGCTACGCACTCCCACAATCCTACCCAATATTCGCATATCGTGGGATTATCATCCCACTTTTATGCTCATATCGGGGCGGGTCCTAAGGTCTTTCGCCCACCTATGAGCAAGCTCATGTGGGCTTAGACCTTTTGACCCTGGCATCATGAAATTGATCTCATAAAAATATATTGCACTTATGCTTCGGAACAGGTATCCTATATTTATTGAAACGTTGATCAGAATATTTGTGAAGTACGATAGGAGAACTTAAGTAAAATGTATGAGATAATGAGTGCTGATGAGGCAATAAGGTTGATCCGGGATGGGGATTGTATTTGTGTAAATTCTTTTGTTGGGATTGAGAATCCGAGAGAACTTCATGAAGCAATTTACCGCAGATATCAGAAAATGCAGTCACCAACGCACCTGACAATGATTTCCAGTGCGGGATTTGGCGTCTGGGATGAAGAACATAATGCGGAAGGATACATAAGGGAAGGAGCAGTTGATAAGCTGATCTGTGGACATTTTGGAGCAATGCTCAGTACCAAGAAGTTGGTGCTGGAGGATCGGTTTGAGGCGTATAATCTTCCTCTTGGCTGTATTTCTCATGCGATCCGGGCACAGGCAGGAGGGCTTCCAGGAGCATTATCCAAAGTTGGACTGGATATTTTTGTAGATCCGAGAAGAGAGGGTCCGGGGATTAACCGTATTTCGATTGACGATTCTCTTGTGAAACATGTCGAAGTGGATGGAGAGGAATTTCTTTATTATAAACTGCCTAAGATCACGATCGCACTGATAAAAGGAACGGCAGCAGACCGGAAAGGGAATATCACCTTTGATGATATGTTTATGTCGGGAGATGCACTGTCAATCTGTCAGGCAGTAAAAGCAAACCGAGGCAAGGTAATTGTGCAGGTCGATCGCCTTGTTGATACGCCATCCCGTCCGAGAAATGCAATCATTCCAGGATGCCTCGTGGACGCAATTGTTGTAGCAGAACCGGAAGAAAAAAATGAAGCATATAAAGCATTAACCGGAAGTTTTGAAATTCCATATGAAGAGTGGAATCAGTGGAGTGAAAAGCTGGAACAGGTGTCTGCGAAGCAGCCAAAAAATACAACAGTAGCGAACATTATTGGCAAAAGAGCAGCAAAAGAACTGAGAGTCGATGACATTGTCAATATTGGAATCGGGATTCCGGAAATGGTTTCACGGTATGCAAGAAAAAGCGGTATGCTTGATATGGTGACACTGACGGTGGAATCCGGTGGAATCGGAGGATTCCCGGTTTCGGGTGAGGCATTTGGAGCAATGATCGGAGCGGCATCCGTTTATGATATGGCAAATCAGTTTGATCTTTATGACAATGGAGGTCTGGATGTTTGCTTTATGGGGGCGTTGGAAGTAGATAAAGAGGGAAATATTAACGCTCATAGAGGCCCTGGAGCATTTGCCGGAATAGGCGGATTTGCCAATATCACAGCAAAAACGCCAACCGTTGTATTCTGTCTGAGCTTTAATGCGAAAGGGCTAGAAGTTACGCAGAAAAAAGGTGTTGTAACAATTGAAAAGGAAGGTTCTGTTCCAAAGTTTGTAAATAAAGTAAAAAGTGTAAGTTTCTCCGCAAAACGTGCAATTTCAAATGGACAGAAAGTACTGTATGTGACAGAGAGGTGCGTATTCCGGCTGACACCAAAAGGGTTAAAGCTGATTGAAGTGTATCCGGGAATCGATATACAGAAAGATATTTTATCGCAGTTGCTGTTTGAAGTGGAAATATAGTAGAATGAAAAATCTTGATCTGGTATTTCAGGGAGTAGAAATCCGGTTCCATATGCAGATTTGAAATCAAAGAAATTTGTGGTGTCTGTTGTACTTTTTAACGATTTGAAGAAAAAAGTTGTATGAATTGTATGAAAAATATGAAAAATATAAAAAACATTGACAATTACACATTCGCGTGATAAGATAATCTTCGTCGCTGAGAACGGCACTGAAAATCATAGAACAACTTCTGATAAAGAGGAAGGCGTGGAAACGGACAGTCCCTGATCGAGAGGTAGTTCAATAGAATGATTCATAAGAGAAATTAATAACAACTTATAAGAATTGTTAAAAAGTGGTTGACAGAGAAGTTCGGATGTGATAACATAAATGAGCTGTCAGAGGGAAGCGATTGAGCAACTCACGAGCAGCAAAAGAAAATAAAAAAGTTCTTGACAAAGAGAAAAGCTTTTGATAAAATATAAAAGCTGTCGCTTGAAAAGAACAGCAAAAAGAACCTTGATAATTGAACAATAGACAACAATAACCCTTGAAAATTTCTTTAAGAGAAGATTTTCGAAAAGCGAAGACTGCACGAACAAAGCAGCAGTTTTGAAAGCTTGCTTTCAGAAAGTGATGCTTGTGAGTATTGGCGAAGCCACGAAAGCGAAAAACGAAGTTTTGAGCTTGAGGCAGTCGAGCGAACGGTTAAAAACCAAACAACAGTAAAAAGGGAAGAATTAGCTAGTATGTTGATTCTGAACTGGATACAAACACTTTTAACGAGAGTTTGATCCTGGCTCAGGATGAACGCTGGCGGCGTGCTTAACACATGCAAG
>OGRG01001365.1_pt1 | contig 17098 bp, 16 predicted proteins | sample 1553501 | NCBI WGS metagenome assembly OGRG01 (sample SAMEA2580018, study PRJEB22360) | human gut metagenome | biome: human gut; feature: human-associated habitat; material: faeces | place: Denmark | collected 2008/2010 | reverse complement strand
ACCTGTGACCCTCTGCTTGTAAGGCAGATGCTCTCCCAGCTGAGCTAAGCTCCCATCATTCTGTCTTTTCCGGAACTTTTGTTTTTCAACCGCTCCGTGACGACATATATTATTATACACCATCTCGTTTCATTTGTCAACCCCTTTTTTCAATTTTTTCAAAAAATTTTTTTAGTAGAAAAACAGCGAAATTTCGGGACTTTTTCTATTTTTCAGTGACTTTTTCAAAAAAACTGCAAAAAAATTTTTTTGCGTTGCATCTGAAAAATCAGCAAGAAACACTGGAAACCATTTCAACTTTGCAGAAAAGCAGCGGTAAGATTTACAGAAAATTAACAAATTGAATGGTTCATTTCTGCCTGATGGAACGCACAGAGCAGCTGTGCTAGTTGTTTTTGAATTTGAATGGGTTTCTCCGCCACCTGATAATATTGCTGCATGACCGTGCGAACGCCTTGTGCAACTCGCAGCATGCCCGTATAGGCTTTCATATTGTTTTGCAGCAGAGCAGCGGTCAGCTGCATTTGTACCATTTGTGCTTGCAGGGCATGTTCCGGATAGCAGTCTTGCAGGGAACAGGTGTCACATTCCGGAAACTGTTCGCCGAACAAGCTGCCCTGTAAAATATAAGCCTGCTTTCGCTCCGGCAGGAGCAGTTGCACAGGCAATTCTAATTGCAGAGGATGGGTGCAGAGAATGGCATGATAGCCCTTTTGGATGGCTTCCATGGAAAGCTGCTCCAAGAAACTGCTTCCGGCAGCATACCAAGGGTCTAATAGAACGGTCGTGTTCCAGTCTGCGGGCAGGGGCTGCATGAGAACGCCTTCCGGTGTGCAGCCTTGCAGCTGCCGTAGTTCCAGCGTGCCGTGTTCGACAGCATGACGGGGAAGGGGATGTTTGGGGAGTTGTTCCGGTGACACTGCCGATTCTGTCAGGGAACAGAAATGAGCGAACGCCTGTTCTGCTGCCGATTGCAGGAGCAGAGCGTGTTCCTCATTCTCTTGTAATTCTGCATAGCTGTAGCGAATGGCTTCTGCATGGTTTTGCAGAATCTGGCTGGAATAGCAGTCATGCAGAGAAATAGAATAAGTATCCAGTTCGGGACAGCCCAGACGGGGCAGTACGGTAAATCGGTCTGCATCGAAAAACACGAGATGAAGATTGGGAAAGAACAGACCGCAGAGGGCATTTGCATGGTAGAATTGTTGCTGAACTTGTTGCATCCCAGCTTTGGAAACAGCTTGCAGCAGACGTTCTTTCAGGGCAGCCGTTCCGCCGGATAACAGAAGAAATTGTGGATGTTGTTCAGAAAGGCGGAGTGGAATGGTGTCGTCAAAGAAAAAAGAAAGCGGCTGCATGAAATAACTCCCCTCATCGTGTGATGTTGTTATTCTATGCAAAGCCGCTTCAAAAAGTGTTTGTCTGAATGAAAAATCAGATGGAATTTTTACAGGACTGCTGCAATTGCCAGAACCAAGTCTGCAACTCGTTTTGCAGCAATTTTTTCAAACTGGTCGAATGACATTGCCCCTTCATCGTCGGCATTGTCGGAAATGCAGCGAATGCTAACGAATGGCATTTCGTTCAGATAGCAGCAGTGGCCAACCGCAGCACTTTCCATATCGACTGCCATAGGGTGCAGGCGTTCTTGAATCTCTTGTTTGACAGCGTTGTCGGAAATAAATGCTTCGCCGGAAACGATGCTTCCGAAATGATGCTGCATGCCCAGCTGGTCGCAGGTTTTTGCAGCGACTTCCATCAGGTGTTTGTCAGCGGAGAAAATGCCGCAGTATGGCGGATAGTCTTTCAGGAAATGCAAGTCCAAATCGTGCGGCAGAACAGCGTCTGAAATGACAATGTCACACACCTTGACATCTCTGTGCATACCGCCAGCAATTCCAGCGTTAATAATAGCATCCGGCTGGAAGTTGTCGATGAGGGCTTGTGTGCAGACAGCGGCGTTGACTTTTGCGATACCGCTGCAAACGTGAATGACTTCTGTTCCGTTTTCCAGTTGGTTGACATAGTAATCAAAGCCGGATTTCCGGATGATGTTGGAGTTTGGCAGTGCAGCTCGAATGTCCACCAATTCCGATGGCATTGCACCAATGATACCGATTCTTTTGCTCATGTTGATTTCTTCCTTTCTGTGAAGTACGGTTTTAGTATACCATATTTGAAAACGTGTTGCAAGTAGAAATTAAAATCACGAGCAAACAAAAAACCGTCTTGCCCGAAGACAAAACGGTTTCTTTGGAAAAGCAGGGTTATTTTTTTGCGGGATACGGCTGCTTTTCGTTGGTCATTCCAACCAGATAATCTAGACTGACATGATAAAAGCGTGCTAATTGGATTGCAAGATGCAGCGGCAATTCTCGTTCCATGCGTTCGTATTTGGAATAGAGAGATTGGTCGCACATCAAATAGGCAGCAATCTGTTTTTGTGTCAGGTCGTGGTCTTCCCGCAAATCACGAATTCGCAGTTGCATAACAATCACCCTTTTTTATTATAGGGTTGTGAAAATCGTTCAATTGTAATATTGGACAAATAGTCCTAATTTATACAGAGCAACTTTGTGAAATCTGCGAATTGCATTATAGGACTATTTGTCCTATAATAGAAAAGGAAGAACACAATTTCGTCATGGAAAATAGAAAAAGGAGTATGTATGATGAAAAAGAATCGAATCGCAGCCGGAATTCTGGCAATTGCTTGCGGATTCTGTATTTCCGGATGTGGAGATACTGGAGAAAGCAGCCGTGCTGTTTCCGAAGCAACCACAACTGTTGCAGAAGCAGAAACGCAGGGAGAAACAGAAGCACAGGCTGAAACAGAAGCACAAACAGAAAAGCCAGCATCGGATGCAAAATTCGCATTTGAAGTTGTAAGTACTGCGATGAGTACGGATTATGAGGGGAAATCTGTTTTGGTAGTGGAATACAATTTCACCAACAATTCCGATGAAACCACCTCTTTCACATTTGCTTGTCAGGATAAGGTATTTCAAAACGGGATTGAATGTGACAGCAGTGTCATTGGCTGTGATGATGTCGATTCCCAGATGCAGTTGACGGACATTCAGCCGGGAACAACCTACACATTAAAAGTCGGGTATCATGCTGAAGCGGGAGCACCTGTAGATATTCAAATTACCAGCTTGTTTGGAGATGAAACCTATCTGGAACAGACTGTAGAAATCTGAGAATCTTATATTTTATTTATAAAAAAGCACCCATCCGGTACAAACATCGGATGGGTGCTTTTGCATGATTATCAATTACTTGTTGCTTGGATGGATGGTTTAGTCCAGAACGGCAATCACTTCTACTTCTACGAGAACGCCCTTTGGCAGTTCTGCAACGCCAACACAGCTTCTTGCAGGCTTGTTATCGCCCATTGCTTCTGCATAGATGGCATTGAATGCAGCAAAGTCCTTTGCAACGTCCTTCAAAAAGCAGGTTGTCTTGACAACATTGTCAAAGCTTGCACCAGCTGCTTTCAGAACTTCTGCAAGGTTCTGCATGACCTGACGGGACTGTCCTTCAATGTCTGCTGCTTCTACCTTGCCGGTTGCCGGATTGATGGCAATCTGACCAGAGGAATAGAGGGTGTTGCCAACTTTAATTGCCTGAGAATACGGGCCGATGGCATCCGGTGCAGTTTTGGTGTAAATCGTTTCCATAAAAAACATCCTTTCGCTTGTTTCAATCCACAGTCGGCAATTTCACAGAGTTTGATATGTCAGTAGAAGGCTGACTGTGTTTTACCTCGTGTCAGTGGGGGATAGCGATTTCTCTCCGTCCACCACTGATGGTTACTTCTTATTTGCAATTTCTCTCACTACCTGTAGCGGTGGGAGAATCCTTGCTGTTATTCGTTGAAAAATCAGAATGGGAACAGCCGGCAGATCAGTCTACCAACTTTAAACCAGCCTTTGTAAGGGCATCACGGATTTGCTGAATGTGGTTGAAATCTCTCGTTTCCATGGTGATTCGCAGGAAGCAGCCGTTGACATCGCTACCCTCACTAGCACGTTCATGGTGAATGGAGATGACATTGCCGCCCATGTCTGCAATGATTTCCGAAACCAGTTTCAGCTGCCCCGGCTTGTCGAGCAGTTCAATGTTCAGCATGCTGGTTCTGCCGGACATCAGCAAGCCACGCTTGATGACACGGGACAGAATCGTTACATCAATATTACCGCCGGATACCAGACAAACGGTCTTTTTGCCCTGAATCGGCACTTTGTTGAACATGGCAGCAGCAACGGAAGCAGCTCCAGCCCCTTCTGCAATCAGCTTCTGGCGTTCAATCAGAGCCAGAATTGCAGCAGAGATTTCGTCGTCTGTAACCGTTACGATTTCATCCACATACTGGCTGACATACTGGAACGTATGTTCGCCCGGTTCTTTCACGGCAATGCCGTCTGCAATGGTGGAAACGTGGTCGAGGCATTCAATCTTGCCATCCCGAATGGAGTTCCGCATACTCGGTGCACCGCTTGCCTGAACCCCATAAACCTTGATATTCGGGTTGAGGTTTTTGATGGCGAATGCAACGCCGGAAATCAGACCGCCGCCGCCGATTGGAACAATAACGGCTTCCACATCTGGCATTTGTTCTAAAATTTCCAGACCAATTGTACCCTGTCCGGCAATGACATCTTCATTATCGAACGGGTGTACAAATGTATAATTCTTTTCTTCTTTCAGTTCCAGAGCCTTCTTGTAGGCATCATCATAAACACCGTTGACCATGCAGACTTCTGCACCATAGCTCTTGGTTGCTTCCACCTTGGAAATCGGAGCACCGTCCGGCAGGCAAATCAAGGACTTGATATGATTCTTTGCAGCAGCCAGTGCAACGCCCTGTGCATGGTTGCCGGCAGAGCAGGCAATCACCCCTCTTGCCTTTTCTTCTTCCGTCAGCTGAGACATCATGTAATATGCCCCACGCACTTTGAAAGAACCCGTAATTTGCAGGTTTTCGGTTTTCAGATAGATTTCGCTGTCCAGATTGACCAGCGGTGCATGAATCAAGTCTGTTTTACGGATAACGCTCCGCAGCACATGACTTGCCTTATAAATTTTATCCAGTGTCAGCATGATGACTCTGCTCCTTCCGTCACTGTTGGCTCTTTGGTCAGCAGCGTATCAATAAATTGTCTTGCAGCACGGGCACTTCTTCCGCATTTTCCGAGTGCGAATTGTTCGGCTTCCATGTCCAGCTGCGATGCATCCATGTGCAAGCCAGCCTGTTCCGCCAAGCTGTGGACGATTTCCAGATACAGTTCTTTCTGCGGTCTGGTATAAGTAACGGTAATACCGAACCGTTCCGAGAGGGAAATGCGTTCCTGAACGGTGTCGTTCTGGTGCTTGTCCGAACCATCGTCAAAGGTTTCCTTGACCAGATGACGGCGGTTACTGGTGGCATAGATTACCGTATTTTTCATACGAGCAGCAATGCTGCCCTCTAATGTTGCTTTGAGCGTGCCGAAGTTCGGGTCATTTTCCGAGAATGTCAGGTCGTCAATAAAGAGGATGAATTTCAGCGGATTCCGGCAGAGATGTTCCATAATGCGAGGAATAAACCGCAGCTGGTCTTTGGTCAGTTCAATCAGACGCAGCCCTTCTTCCCGATAGGCATTGGCAATGGCCTTGACGGTTGCAGATTTTCCCGTACCAGCGTCGCCGGCAAGCAATACATTTGCAGCATATTTGCCGTTCAGCAGGGCTTTGGTGTTGTCGATGACAATATTCCGTTCCTGTTCGTAGCCGACCATGTGGTCTAAGTCAATCGGGTCTGGGTAACAGATTGGAATGATGTCGCCGGTTTCGTCCAGTGTAAACATATGATACTGGGCATATACGCCATAGCCATGCTTGCCGATGTCTGCAACACGTTTGTGGTAAGCGGCAGCCAAGTCGATTTTCCGGTTGTTCCAAGTTGGTAGGTCTGGGAAATACGGCATTTCTGCTTGCAACTGGGAAGAAGTCAGCATTGCAATTTTCTGGAGCAGGTGCAGTTCGGTTTCCAGACACTTTTTCATGGCATCGGAAACTGCTTCGCCCGCACCGATTCGCTGGACATAAACGGTTTCTTCTTCCAGTACGATTTTTTCCATGTAATCCGTGAGATTATCGGTTGCCGGATATAGAGCAGCCACAATGGAACTGTACGTCCGAATCTGGTTTGCCAGGTCGCTGGAATCTGCGTGACAAAATTCCATCAGGGCGTGAATGACTGGATTTTGCTGTAACCCCCGAAATAATACAAGGGCATCCAGTCCATATCCTAATTCTTCTTTTAAGGTCATAAAGGTTCATCCTCTTTTCGTTATTGCGAATGATGCCGAACAATCGGCAGGGAAAACATTACAGCAGTTCGATGATTTTTGCGGTGCATTCCGTGCAGGACAGCGGCGTAACGCCTTCCTTTGCGAGGTCAGCAGTCCGGTAGCCAGCTTCTAAGTACTTGTCAACGGCATTTTCAATTGCCTTTGCTTCATCCATCAGACCGAACGAATACCGCAGCATCATTGCAGCAGAAAGAATGGTGGCAATTGGATTTGCCTTGTTCTGTCCAGCGATGTCCGGAGCAGAGCCGTGAATCGGTTCATACAGACCACGCTTGGTGCTGCCCAGAGAAGCAGACGGCAGCATGCCGATTGAACCGGTAATCTGAGAAGCTTCATCCGACAGGATGTCGCCGAACATATTAGAAGTAACAACAACGTCAAACTGTCTTGGATTCTTGACCAGCTGCATTGCTGCATTGTCTACGAGCATATCGGTGCAAGTTACATCCGGATAATCCTTTGCAACTTCGTGTACCACTTCTCTCCACAGACGGGAGCTTTCCAGTACGTTTGCCTTGTCGATGGAGATGACATTCTTGTTCCGCTTCTGAGCGGTTTCAAAGGCAACCTTTGCAATCCGTTCAATTTCCATGCGGCTATAGCATTCGGTATCATAGGCTTCTTCGCCATACTTGCCGGTTCTTCTGCCCCGTTCGCCAAAGTAGATACCGCCAGTCAATTCCCGAACCATCATAATATCAAAGCCCTTGGCAACAATATCTTCCCGCAGCGGGCAGTCACCCTTCAGAGCAGGATAGAGTTTCGCCGGACGCAGGTTGGTAAACAGTCCCAGAGCCTCCCGAATGCCGAGCAGAGCCTTTTCCGGACGCAAATGCGGCGGCATCGCATCCCACTTGGAATGACCAACCGCACCGCCAACCGCACCGAGGAGCACGCTGTCGCTTGCCAGACAGCCGTCTACGGTTTCCTTTGGCAGCGGAACGCCAGTTGCATCAATTGCACAGCCGCCAATCAAATACGGGGTGCAAGTAAAGGTATGGTGAAACTTTTCACCGATTTTCTGCAAAACAGCAACGGCACTATCGACGATTTCCGGGCCAATGCCATCGCCCTTGAGTAACGCAATGTTATAATTCATGGGAAGGACTCCTTTTGGTTGAAATTTTCAGAGAGAACCGGTGATTTGCCGGCAAATTCTCCAGATACTTCTTTATTATACATCATATTGGTGGGAATTACAAGGTTTTTGCAAAAATTCTGCCGTTTCTACAAAAAAGCCGATGCAGATTTCTGTTTTCTGCATCGGTTTTTTGAAATCGCAATTCAACATGGAAAAAGATTCATTCCGCTTGGAGATTTGAGCCAAAAACAGATTCAAATGCAAATAGAATTTGTTTCAGCGGTTCGTCCAGATAGGTAATTGCCGTGTCATACAAATCTTTTGGAATGCCGTAATATGCTTCTGCAATGCTGCCCGTAATGGCAGCGAGGGTATCGCTGTCCCCACCGACAGAAATCGCTGTGCGAATGGCATCTTCAAAGGATTCAGATTCTAAAAAGGCTTCAATTGCCTGCGGAACAGTGTCCTGACAGGTTTCGTTAAAACCATAATCCGGACGAATGGCATCTATGGTGAAAGAAAGCGGATAATAGTTCTCTACAATATGGCTGCGGATGGCATCCTTAGAAGCACCGCTTTTCGCCAGAAAGATGGCAGCTGTCGTTGCATTTGCACCCTTTATGCCCTCTGGATGATTGTGCGTCACAGCGGTCACAGCCGTGCTCATCTGTAACGCTGCTTCCAGTGTCTTGGCAGATAGCCCACAGGCACTGACTCGCATGGCTGCTCCGTTGCCGAAACTGTTGTAGGGCTTGGGGTCGTCACTGTAAATCCAGTGATAAAAGTTTCCGCCGAATCCGCAATGGGGGTAAGGTCTGCCAACTTTCTGCATCCAGAATACCGCTGCTTTTGATAAATCAACCGCTTCGGTCTGATGTTGCAGCACTGCTCCAGCAATCGCAAGGGACATGATACTGTCATCCGTTGCAAAACAATCCTCTGTGAACAGGATGAAATCTTTTTTTCGGTAGTTGTTCCATTCAAACCGAGAACCGACAATATCGCCAATGATTGCTCCAATCATAATTCGTCATCCTTTCCGAATGTTCCGATTGCAAATGTTTACTTGACAGCACCCTTCTTGATGGATGCAATCAGTCCGCCGTTGGTGATGATGGTCTGAATGAATGGTGGGAATGGGGCAGTGTGGAACGATTTTCCGGTAGTCTGATCCAACAGAATGCCGTTGTCCAGATCTGCTTCGACTGTATGCCCTTCTTCAATGGCTTCTGCTGCTTCTGGACATTCCACAATGGCAAGACCAATATTGATGGAGTTGCGGTAGAAAATCCGGGCAAAGCTCTTTGCAATGACCAGAGAGATGCCGCTTTCCTTGATGGCAATCGGAGCGTGTTCTCTGGAAGAACCGCAGCCGAAGTTTTCGCCGGCAACCATAATATCGCCCGGCTTTACCCGCTGGGTAAAGGTGGTATCGAGGTCTTCCATGCAGTGGGAAGCGAGTTCCTTTTTGTCGATGGTGTTCAGGTATCTTGCCGGAATGATGACATCGGTGTCAACATTGTCGCCGTACTTGATGACAGTTCCTTTGAATTTCATTTTGCCAAAACCTCCTTCGGGTCAGTAATTCTGCCGGTGATGGCACTGGCAGCTGCAACAGCTGGGCTTGCCAGATAAACTTCAGAAGTCGGGTGTCCCATTCTGCCGACAAAGTTCCGGTTTGTGGTGGAAACTGCCCGTTCGCCTGCTGCAAGGATGCCCATATGACCGCCGAGGCAAGGACCACAGGTCGGTGTAGAAACAACGCAGCCAGCTTCAATAAAGGTTTTCAGCAAGCCGTTTTCCATTGCCTTGAGGTAGATCGCCTGGGTTGCCGGAATGATGATGGCACGTACATTCTTGGCAACTTTTTTGCCCTTGAGAATGGAAGCAGCTTCTTCCATATCCCGATAGAAGCCGTTGGTGCAAGAGCCAATGACAACCTGGTCAATCTTCACATCGCCCACTTCATCAATGGTTCTGGTGTTGCCCGGCAGGTGCGGGAATGCAACAGTAGACTTGATTTCAGACAGGTCGATGACATACTTTTCTTCATAGACAGCGTCTTCGTCAGCGGTATAGACAACTGGTTTCCGGTCGCTGTGTTCCGCAACATAAGCCAAGGTCTGGTCATCCACTGCAAAGATACCATTCTTTGCACCGGCTTCGATTGCCATGTTGGTCATGGTCAGCCGATCGCTCATGGACAGGCTAGCAACGCCTTCGCCGACAAATTCCATAGATTTGTACAGAGCACCATCCACGCCAATCATGCCGATGATGTGCAGGATAACATCCTTACCGGAGATATACGGGTTCAGCTTGCCCTTCAATTCAAACTGGATGGCAGACGGTACTTTAAACCAAGCCTTACCGATTGCCATACCACATGCCATATCGGTTGAACCAACACCAGTGGAAAATGCACCCAGTGCACCATAGGTACAGGTGTGAGAGTCTGCACCGATGACAACGTCACCGGAAACGACCAGTCCTTTTTCCGGCAGCAGAGCGTGTTCAATGCCCATTTGACCAACGTCATAGAAGTGAGTAACTTCCTTTTCGTTGCAGAAATCCCGGCACATTTTGCACTGAGTTGCAGCCTTAATATCTTTATTTGGGGCAAAGTGATCCATTACCATGGTAACTTTGTCCTTGTCAAAAACGTGATCCGTACCGAGTTTATTGAATTCCCGGATGGCAACCGGAGAGGTAATGTCGTTACCGAGTACCCGATCCAAGTTGACCAGAATCAGTTGACCAGCTTCTACATGATCCAAGCCAGCGTGAGCAGCAAGGATTTTTTGTGTCATGGTCATACCCATAGGGAAAACTCCTCCTTTATTTTTTAAAGTAGAGAACCTTGTGTTCTCAGGTGATTAGTTGTTGTTGGTTGAATCCCATTCGCAGAGAAAACCAAATGAATCTAGCGGAACATCATCGTCCGCATCGCCAGCTCTGTTTGCAATATCATTCCAGCATCCAGCATGTTCGACCCAAGTTTCATAGGTTTGATCGGACTTTCCGAAACGAATGTACCATTCATTTCCGGTGAAATTGTCCGGTTGGCTGAATTCTGTTTCGCCATTGTTCCAGGAATCCCAGTTCGTATAGGTGAATGGCGTTCCATCGACCCATTTCCAGATGTCCCTATTTCGGTCGTAGTAACCGCCAAGCCAGAAATTTGTGCGTTCAGAGCAAGTTTGTGAAAGCTGTTCGACAAATGCCTGTTCTTGTGCATCGGAAATGGTTGCCAGATGTCCGCCAAGAGATTCGCAAGCTGTTTTTGCATCGATCCAGCTTACAGAATCGGGATAGACAAAATAGGAATGTCCATTTTGCGGATTGACGAGAGCCGAATCCGGAATGTCGGAACGAACCGTCGTCTGACTGGGTTCACGGACTGCATCGTCGGTTGTATTTGTATGATGCAGCCAGAAAAGAGCCGTCAGACTTCCGGCGACCAGCAACAGACAAATGACAATGATGACGACGGCAATGAGCAAGGGCTTTTTGGATGATGGCTTCTGTGAGGACTGTATGGAATCGATTTGTTCTAAATTTTTAGAGAAAACAGGCTCATCGGATTTTTTGAAAAGGTTCATCGGTTGATGATTGCACCCTTATCCGCAGAAGAAACCAGCTTTGCATACCGTTTCAGATAGCCAGTCAGATGGTCTTTCTTCAGAATCGGCATGGTCTGCTTCCGCTTTTCGAGTTCTTCGTCCGAAACTTCCAGCGTAATGGTATAGTTCGGGATGTCGATGGAAATCATATCGCCGTCCTGTACATAAGCGATGTTACCGCCGCTGACTGCTTCCGGAGAAACGTGACCGATGGCAGCCCCACGGGTCGCACCGGAGAATCTGCCGTCTGTGATGAGGGCAACGTCCTTATCCAGTCCCATACCGGCAATGGCAGAAGTCGGAGAGAGCATTTCCCGCATGCCAGGGCCGCCAGCAGGGCCTTCATACCGGATAACAACCACATCGCCTTTCTGAATACCGCCGCTGCGGATAACGGCAATGGCTTCTTCTTCGCTGTTGAATACCTTTGCCGGACCTCTGTGCTGCATCATTTCTGCTGCAACTGCACTCCGCTTTACGACACAACGGTCTGGAGCAAGGTTGCCCTTGAGGACAGCAATACCGCCAGTCGGGCTATACGGGTTGTCAATCGGACGGATGATATCCGGATTCTTGTTGATGCAGCCCTGAATATTTTCGCCCAGTGTCTTACCAGTAACGGTCATGGTGTCGGTGTGGATGAGGTTCTTCTTTGTCAGTTCGTTCAGAACTGCATAAACGCCGCCAGCTGCATTGAGGTCTTCCATGTAAGCGTGGCCAGCCGGAGCAAGATGACATAAGTTCGGTGTCTTTGCACTGATGGCATTTGCCATATCCAAATTGATGGAGATGCCGCATTCATTTGCGATTGCCGGAATGTGCAGCATGCTGTTGGTAGAGCAGCCCAGAGCCATATCTGCTGTCAGAGCGTTTTCAAATGCTTCTGCGGTCATGATGTCCCGTGGACGAATGTTTTTCCGGTACAAGTCCATAACTGCCATACCAGCCTTCTTTGCCAGAATGAGCCGTTCGGAATAAACTGCCGGAATCGTGCCATTGCCCTTTAAGCCCATACCTAAAACTTCGGTCAGGCAGTTCATGGAGTTTGCCGTATACATACCGGAGCAAGAACCGCAAGTCGGACAAGCGTTGTTTTCAAATTCTTCCACATCTTCGAGTGTGAACTTGCCAGCGTCATAAGAGCCGACAGCTTCAAACATACTGGAAAGACTGGTTTTCTTGCCCTTGACGTGACCAGCCAGCATTGGACCACCGCTGACAAATACGGTTGGAACATTGATACGAGCAGCTGCCATCAGCAAGCCCGGTACGTTCTTGTCACAGTTTGGAATCATAACCAGTGCATCGAAGTGATGTGCCAGAGCCATACATTCGGTAGAATCGGCAATCAAATCTCTGGTGACCAGAGAATATTTCATGCCAACGTGGCCCATGGCAATGCCATCACAGACTGCGATTGCCGGGAATACGACTGGCGTACCGCCAGCCATGGCAACGCCCATTTTGACAGCTTCTACGATTTTATCAATGTTCATGTGACCCGGAACGATTTCGTTATAAGAGGAAACGATTCCGACCAGCGGCCGTTCCATTTCTTCTTTGGTCATGCCGAGTGCATGGAAAAGGGAACGCTGCGGGGCTTTTCCCACACCGTCACAATAAAAATTACCTGCCATTTTGATTACCTCTTATCCAAATTCAAATGAAAAAACTGCTTTCCCGATTGAATCATCAGGAAAGCAGCTTAAAAAGATTCTATGCTACGCTGTCCCGTTTCCAATAAGGGGATAGGTTGCTTGTTTCTCTTAGTTGTTGATCAGCTTGTCTTCGCCGTTCCAGCTGTACAGCTTCCGGATTTCTTCGCCGACCTTTTCAGACGGATGTTCAGAAGCCAGCTTCCGCATAGCCTTGAAGTGAACCTGTGCACCAGCATCAGACATATCCAGCAAGAATTCCTTTGCGAAAGAACCATCCTGGATGTCCTTCAGGATCTGCTTCATAGCCTTCTTGGTATCTTCTGTGATGATCTTCGGGCCAGTGATATAGTCGCCGTATTCAGCAGTGTTGGAGATGGAGTAACGCATACCAGCAAAACCGCTCTGATAAATCAGGTCAACGATCAGCTTCATTTCGTGAATGCATTCAAAGTAAGCGTTTCTCGGGTCATAACCAGCTTCGCACAGGGTTTCAAAACCAGCCTGCATCAAAGCACAAACACCGCCGCAGAGAACAGCCTGTTCACCGAACAAGTCGGTTTCAGTTTCTGTCCGGAATGTAGTTTCCAGAATACCAGCTCTTGCACCGCCGATTGCCAGACCATAAGCCAGAGCCAGATCCATAGCCTTGCCAGTTGCATCCTGTTCAACAGCAACCAGGCACGGAGTACCCTTGCCAGCCTGATATTCCGAACGAACGGTGTGACCCGGTGCCTTCGGAGCGATCATGGTAACATCAATGTCAGCCGGCGGCTTGATGCAGCCGAAGTGAATGTTGAAGCCGTGAGCGAACATCAGCATATCGCCAGACTTGAGGTTCGGTTCGATATCCTTCTTATACATAGCAGCCTGCTTTTCATCGTTGATCAGGATCATGATGATGTCTGCCTGCTTTGCAGCTTCTGCGGTTGTAAATACTTCAAAGCCCTGCTTTTCAGCCTTTGCCCAGGACTTGCTGCCTTCGTACAGACCAATGATAACTCTTGCCTTGTCACCGAGCGATTCCTTTGCATTCAAGGCATGTGCATGACCCTGGCTGCCGTAGCCGATGACTGCAATGGTCTTGCCATACAGTAAAGACAGATCACAATCTTCCTGATAAAAAACTCTTGCTGTTTGTTTCATCGTAAAGACTCCTTTATAAAAAATATCGGATAATATATCGGCGGTTATGCGTTTTTCAGGCAATTGCCGCCTCTTTCAAGAGCAACCAGACCCGTCCGGCACATTTCCAAGATGCCGTATGGTTCGAGCAGCTCAATAAAAGCATTGATTTTTGTGGAAACACCACGGATTTCAATGACCAGAGCTTCTGGAGAATAGTCCGTGATTTTTGCACGGAAGACATCGACAACCGACATGATGTCCTGCCGTTCCGCAGCGTTGTTTTTAATCTTGATGAGCAGCAGTTCTCTTGCAACGGTTTCATCCCGCTGCATAACCTGTACTTTCTTGACATCATACATTTTTTCCAACTGCTTGACAATCTGATTACAGATTGCTTCATCGTCGTGCATCGAAATGGTGATCCGGGAGAATTCCGGAGATTCCGTTTCGCCAACGGTCAGCGTATCAATATTGAATCCACGCCGGGTGAACATGCCCGAAACACGGGACAGCACACCGGAATGGTTTGCAACCAAAATCGAAATAATAAACCGTTCCATTGTTTTTTCCTCCTTACAGGGCTGATACATCGGTGATGATGTCTTCTACCGCACCGCCCGGCGGCAGCATCGGGAGAACGAATGCATCACAGTCGATGGCACAATCCACCAGAACCGGTCCCTGTACAGCGAACGCCTGTTTCAGAACTTCCTTGAGTTCCGGCAGGGAAGCGGCACGGAATCCCGGCAAACCGAATGCTTCTGCGAGCTTCACGAAGTCGGTCTTGCGTTCCAGTGTTGTATTGGAGTAATGTTTATCGAAGAAGAGGGTCTGCCACTGCCGAACCATACCCAGAACGCCGTTATTCATAATGAATACGACAACTGGGGTCTGATTGGAAACAGCGGTTGCCAGTTCGTTCAGGTTCATGCCGAAGCTGCCGTCACCGGTAACCAGAACGGTCTTCTTGCCTGTTCCTGTTGCAGCACCAATGGCAGCACCTAAGCCAAAGCCCATTGTACCCAGACCACCGCTGGAAATAAAGGTTCTCGGCTTCGAGAACGGGTAACGCTGTGCTGTCCACATCTGATGCTGACCAACGTCTGTGGCAACGATGACATCATCGTTTGCATTCTTTGCAGCTTCTGCAACGGCATCCAATGCAGTGAACGGTGTCAGTTCATCGTCTTTCTGTGCTTCGAGTTTCTTTGTGATGGCAACCAAATCCTGAATGCGGGCATCCCATTCCGGATGATACTGCTGCGGAACCATTGCAGTCAATTCGGCAAGAATCTGTTTCATCGAACCAGCAATGCCCAGTTCGACTGTAATATTTTTATTCAATTCAGATGCATCAATATCAATGTGAATGATTTTTGCATGCTTTGCATACTTGGCAGTGTTGCCCGTGCCTCTGTCACTGAACCGGCAGCCAGCCGTTACAATCAGGTCTGCTTCATTCTGTGCAATGGAAGATGCATAGTGACCGTGCATTCCTTCCATGCCCAGATACCGAGGATGGTCGGTCGGAACAGCGGAAATGCCCATCATGGTGCAGCCAATCGGTGCATCCATCTTATCTGCCAGTGCAATAATTTCTTCGCCAGCGTTGTCGGTAATTGCACCGCCGCCGATATAGAGATACGGTCTTTTTGCAGTGGCAATCAGTTCTGCTGCCTGCTTCAAGAGTTCTGGGTCTACTTCCAGAACAGGTGCTTTTTCCACAACCGGTTCTACATTGTATTCATACAAAGCTGTCTGAACATCCTTCGGAATGTCTACGAGGACAGGTCCCGGACGACCGGATTTTGCAATGCGGAACGCTTCCCGAATGGTTGGAGCGAGGTCTTCAATCTTCTTAACAAAGAAGTTGTGCTTGGTAATCGGCATGGTAACGCCGGTAATATCCACTTCCTGGAAGCTATCCCGTCCAATCAGAGAGTTTGGAACATTGCCCGTGATGGCAACCAGCGGAACGGAGTCCAGATAAGCCGTTGCGATACCAGTGACCAGATTGGTTGCACCCGGGCCAGAGGTTGCGATGACAACGCCAACTTTTCCGGTTGCTCTGGCGTAGCCGTCTGCTGCGTGGGAAGCACCTTGTTCATGTGCGGTAATAATATGATGAATGCGATCGCTTGCAAGGTACAGAGCATCATAGATGTTGATGACCTGACCGCCCGGATAACCGAAAACGGTTGTCGTACCTTGTTCAATCAGTGTTTCAATGACAATTTGTGCACCGTTTAATTTCATAGTTTCCACCTTTTTGATTTCTTCTTGTGAGATTCGTTTGCTGCCCTTTTCCGAAACCGCCGTTTGCCGGCAGCGATTTGTAAAAAAAGCCTTCGGCAGCAAACGCACCGGAGGCATTTTGAAAAAGCAATTCCAGATAAAAAAGAATGTCTCTTGTTTGCTTTGTCAATCCGCTGATGCCGATTGGTTTGCAGCCATGCCACATGCCCCGAAGCCAATGACTCGGGGAAACAGTCCGATGAGCAGAAACGGAAGTTCTGCGATTTGAAAAATACGACTGATATACATGGCAAACTCCTTCGGGACACGGATACAAAAAAATATATCTGTGTTTTAGTATAGCACCTTGTTACGATAAAATCAAGCATTCTGTTCTGATTTTTACAGTTTGTACAAAAAAAATGTATGGTTTTCCCCTATTTCCGCTAAAAATTCGACCGGACAGAAAAAAATGAGGGAAAATCAAAAAAACACTTGACAAATCCGGAAAAATTCGATAGAATAAAGAAAAGACAGCGGAATTTGGTTTGCTGTCCGTATCAAGAAAAAGGCGTTGACGGGAAAAAAGATGCGGTTCGTTCGTTGCAGAGAGCTGTCGGTTGGTGTGAGACAGTCGAAGAAAAGCAGGATACCTCCTCCCTGAGCCGCAGTGCAGAACTGCTCATGGGCAAAGTAAGCATTGACGGGATTCTCCCGTTACAGAGAAGCACATTATTGCAGAGATGTGACAGAGCGGGTGCAGACTTTGCACCAAGAAAGAGTGGTACCACGGAGAAATTATCTTCTTCGTCTCTTTTTCCAGCCGAATTGCGGCAGGAGAAAGGGACTTTTTTTGTATCCCGATTCGCCCATCACATGAGAAGCAGAACAAAAACCAATTATGATTTTTTGGGAGAAAGGAACGAGTATCATGATGAAAAATGCAAACAAATATACCCGACAGTTTTTTCCGGTGAACCATCCGCCGATGCGGTGGGCAACCAAGAATTATCTGGA
>OGRG01001342.1_pt1 | contig 17403 bp, 11 predicted proteins | sample 1553501 | NCBI WGS metagenome assembly OGRG01 (sample SAMEA2580018, study PRJEB22360) | human gut metagenome | biome: human gut; feature: human-associated habitat; material: faeces | place: Denmark | collected 2008/2010 | reverse complement strand
AACTAAAAATCCCTTGAAAAATAAGGAAAAAAGACTTGACTATATAGGGAGGTGACCGGTAATGCCACCCGTTTCCCGTATTGTTGAAGTCACACTCTATTCTCTGCTGAATTTTCTGCCGTTTCTTGCCCTGGCATTATATCCATTCTGCCACAGTCTGCGGTTTTCAAAGGGCGTGACCGTCGCTTTGATCGGGCTGCTCACAGTTATTCAGATACTGCTCGGGGCGTGGGTCTGCTTTATCCCCGGCACACATGGCTCTATAGCCAGTGCTGTCAGCACGCTTCTGTATGGTATGTTCTATTTTCTTGCGGTAAAGAAGCATTTCGGTAAGACACTTTTCATTTTGCTGATGATCTCCAACCTTGCTAATCTGACTGTGATCTCCGCCAAATGCCTTGAAGGGATATTCTTTCCGGCACTGGCAACGCAAAACTACCGCTGGTCATTCTCCCTGATGCTCTTTACCATTGAGATCGTTCTTGCCGTACCGGTATTTCTCTATATGAAATCCGTATTCACACCGGCAGTTGAAAAAGAACCATCCGGGTTTGAATGGAAATTCCTGTGGCTCATTCCGGCGACTTTCTATCTTGTATGGTACTCTGCGATGTACAGCGTTATCTCCCGTTCAGCACTGGAAATTGCCCTGCAGCCGAAAAATTCAGTTTTTCTCTTTGTTATCAATGTGGGAGCATTTCTGATTTACTATGTTGTCGCCCGACTGATCCTGGAGCAGAGCAAAACGCTTGAGCTGCAGGAAAAGAACCATCAGCTCACCATGCAGGCTGTACAGTATGAAAATCTGCAGAAAAAAATCGAAGATGCCCGTCGGGCCAAGCATGATGTACGCCATCATATCCTGCTTATGCAGGAATATCTGAACAGTGGCGAACTTGAAGCATTGCGGGAATATCTGAGCAGATACAGCGAAAGCCTGCCCGATGATTCCCTTGTCCGTTTCTGCGAAAATAACGCTGCCAATGCCCTGTTGCTCTATTTTGCACAACAGGCAAAGGATCACGGCATCGATTATATTGTAAAAGCACAGATTCCAAAAGATTTCTTCATTTCAGATACAGATATCTCTGCCCTGTTTGGAAACTTGCTGGAAAATGCACTGGATGCCTGCAAAGAAGAAAAAGAAGACGGCCGGAAGATCATCGTCCGTGCCGGCATGACCGGTGGTTCTTTCTGTGCCACGGTAGACAATACTTTCACCGGTTCACTCAGATATACCGGTGACGGTGACCTCATCTCAACCAAACATAAAGGACATGGACTCGGCACGCAATCGGTGAAAATCATCGCAGAAAAATACCACAGTATATGCAGACTTGAATCCAGGGACGGAATGTTTTTCGCTTCCGTCATGTGTCAGAGAGAATAAAAACGGGAAAGCCTTATTCGCTCTCCCGTAAAATATTCAATATCTCAAGTCTTGTTCCGCCAAGTCCGATCACATCATCCTTCTGGATCACTACCGGTCTTGTCACCGCTTCCCCGTTCAGATAAGTGCCGTTCCTTGATCCTTCATCTTTCAGATATAACTTATCGCCTCTGTGAACGATGACACAGTGCTTCTTAGATACCCTTCCATCTTCTGATAATGGAAGATATCTCTCATAGCCCTGTCCTGACTCTGCTCTTCCGATCCCGATGTTACTGTAAAAAATAAAACTGTACTTTGTCCACGAATCCAGATCTTCCAGGATTACTTTCCACTGGCGGCGTTTCTTCTGCTCTTTTCTCTGCTCTGCCTGTGCCCTGCGTGCTTCTTTCCGGCGTGCCTGTGCATCCTGCTGCCGCCCGTTCTCTGCACCCTGGCTGCTCTGCCGTCCACCATCTGCTCTTTTCCGTCTCTCTCCCGGCTGCTGTGCTTCTTCTGCATTTCCCGGTCTCTTCCGCTTTTTCTTTCTGGCTTCTGCCCGCTCCGCAGCCTCCTCTGCCTTATTTTTCTTTATACTGAAAAATGTTCCGCTCAGTAATGCAATACATCCGATCACCAGTACTGCCATTACAACCCAATACCACATATAATTTTCTCCTTCCCATTCTAAATCTAAATGGTACTATATTTTCCTCTTCAGGGCAAGTATTATATAACTTTTCTGTCGAAAAATGTCATACTTCTTCTCTTCTTCCCGACAGAAAAAAGGTCAAATTGGGTATACATTTTTCCAACTTCTTGGTATGATATAGATTGTGAGAGTAAACCGCAACTAACTCATTTAACAGACCACAACAAAAAGAAAGAGGAGATCCTATCATGGAAAGAAACGAACCATGTTGGTGCGGCAGTGGCAAAAAATACAAAAAATGCCATATGCCCATCGATGAAAAAATACAGCTTCACGCAGACCGCGGGGAGATCGTCCCATCAAGAGCGATCCTCAAGACCCCTGCACAGATCGAAATGATCCGCAAAAGTGCTGATCTTAACACAGCGGTTCTCGATGAAGTAGCAAAGCACATCCGTATCGGAATGAGTACCGCTGAGATTGATGAAATTGTCTACCGTTTCACAACGGAGCATGGAGGAATCCCGGCACCTCTGAATTATCAGGGCTTTCCGAAAAGCGTATGCACCTCACTGAATAATGAAATCTGCCACGGAATCCCGGATGAAAATATCATGATCCAGGACGGAGATATTATTAATGTAGATGTTTCTACTATTTTAAATGGATATTTTTCAGATGCATCCCGGATGTTCAAGATGGGAAATGTCTCTGAGCGTGCCGAGCGTCTTGTACGTGTTACGGAAGAGTGCGTCCAGCGGGGACTTGCAGCCGCAAAGCCATGGGGACATCTGGGCGACATTGCCGATGCCATCAATACGCACGCACAGGCCAATGGTTATTCCGTTGTAGAAGAGATCGGTGGTCACGGGATCGGACTTGAATTTCACGAAGATCCTTTCGTAAGTTACGTTACACCAAAGGGAAGTGAGATGCTCCTTGTTCCGGGTATGATGTTTACCATCGAGCCTATGATCAACGAAGGCAGTCCTGACTTTTTTGTGGACGAGGATAACGACTGGACAGTCTATACGATCGATGACGGTCTTTCCGCACAGATCGAGTACATGGTACTGGTAAAGGAAGACGGCGTCGAAGTACTGACCAAATAATAAAAACCCGGCAGGAACTCGCTCTGCGTCTTTTCTGTGTTTTAACATCTTTATCGCGTCATCTTAACATTTACTAAATTTTTTAAAATTTTCACTTATTTTATGGTAAATTATCACAAGAAATAGTATAATGAAATGGAAGTATTATGAAAGAGAGGGCTTTATATGAAACAAGATAACATGTTGGCTATGATTTTAGCAGGAGGACGTGGTACAAGACTTCACGACCTGACAAAAAAAGTGGCCAAACCGGCCGTTTCATATGGTGGAAAATATCGAATTATTGACTTTCCGCTCAGCAACTGTGCAAATAGTGGTATTGACATTGTCGGTGTCCTCACTCAGTATGAATCTGTTCTCCTCAACAGCTATGCTGCTGCAGGAAGAAGATGGGGACTCGATGCAAAGGATAGTGGAGTTTACATACTTCCTCCTCGTGAGAAAGCAGATACAGGACTTGATGTATACAGAGGAACTGCCGATGCGATCTCCCAGAATATCGACTTTATTGATTCCTATTCACCGGAGTATCTCCTGATTCTTTCCGGAGATCATATTTACAAAATGAATTATGATAAAATGCTTGAGTACCACAAAGCAAATCATGCAGATGCAACGATCGCAGTCATTGAAGTACCAATGAAAGAAGCCAGCCGTTTTGGCATCATGAATACAAATGAGACAGGCCGTATCGTCGAATTTGAAGAAAAACCTGAGAAACCAAAGAGTAACCTTGCATCCATGGGTATTTATATCTTTAACTGGAAGCTTCTTCGCAAGATGCTTCTTGCTGATATGAAGAATCCTGAATCCAGTCATGATTTCGGTAAGGATATTATCCCGACCATGCTCGCAGATGAAAAGACGCTTTTCGCCTATAAATTCAAAGGCTACTGGAAAGATGTAGGAACCATCGACTCCCTCTGGGAGGCAAATATGGATCTTCTGAGCAAGAACAATGCATTGGATCTGAACGATTCTTCCTGGAAGATCTATACAGAAGATGTCACTGCTCTTCCACAGTTTGTCGGTGCCGATGCTGATATTGACAGAGCTTTCATCACACAGGGATGTGTCATCAACGGAACTGTTAAGAACTCAGTACTCTTTACAGGTGTAAAAGTTGCTACAGGTGCAAAAGTCATTGACAGCGTCCTGATGCCGGGCGTTGAGGTGGCTGAAGGTGCAGTCGTAACCCGTGCACTTGTTGCCGATAAGGTAAAGATCGGAAAGAATGCCGTAGTCGGCAGTGCAGACAGTGAGAATATCGAACTGGTTGCAAAACGTGTAAAGGGGGAAGAGTAAGATGAGTAAAGCATTTGGAATTATTAACTTTGCAAGAAATGACGTACATGTAAGTGGTATGCTGGATTATCGTCCGATCGGAGCTTTTTCTTTCCTCGGAAGATACCGTGTGATCGACTTTCCTATTTCCAATATGAGTAACAGTGGTATTGATGTCATGCAGGTGTATGTCCGCAGAAAACCCCGTTCCCTTGTAGAACATCTCGGAACAGGACGTCATTATAACATCAACTCCAAGCGTGGAAAGCTGAATATCCTTTTTGCAGAGACGATTGAAGAGAACAATGTCTACAATACAGATATCGCTGCATATATTGAAAACCTTGACTGCTTTGATGAGATTGATTCCGAATATGTTATCCTCGCACCAAGCTATATGGTTTACACAGCAGATTATAATACATTCCTTCAGACTCATATCGAGTCCGGTGCAGATATCACACTGATGTATCACAGTGTAGACAATGCAAAGGATCATTTCCTGAACTGCCATGCACTGGATATCAACAAGCAGAAGGGTGTTCTCTCCATCGAGCCAAACCATGGAAATACAAAGAGCAAAAATATCTTCATGGATACTTATGTAATGAAGAAAACTCTGTTCCTTGAACTGGTTCAGAAGGCTCATAAGCTTTCTTCCATGTATACACTTGCTGATATCGTACGTGAAAAATGTGAAGAACTGGATGTTCGTGCTTATCCTCACCGTGGATTTTTTGCTACGCTCACTGACTTCAACAGTTATTATGAGGCAAATATGGAACTGATCAACCTCAAGAAAGCAACCGATCTTTTCGATGATAACTGGCCGATCTACACCCGTACAAATGATTCCTGCCCAACGCAGTACTTTGATGGAAGTGAAGTGAAATCTTCCGTTATTTCAAATGGCTGCCTGATCGAGGGGGCTGTTGAAAATTCTGTTATCGGACGTGGCTGTACCATCAAAGAGGGAGCTGTTGTTAAGAATTGTGTCATCAATGCTGATGTAGTTATTGGAAGAGATGTTCATGTTGAAAATCTTGTGATAGATAAGCATGCCCGTCTGATCCGTGGAAAACGTGTCATCGCAACACCGGAAAAACCGGGATATATCAAGCGCGGTGACCGCCTGTAGGGCAACTTTGATCCATTGATCATTTATAAAGATTATTTTGTCTTTACATAATAAACCTTCCAAAGAAACCCGCTGCTTCATGGAACTTCCATCGCAGCGGGTTTCTCATAATTTATCTCTTTTCTTCTCTACTCTTTTGAACTTTCCGGTTCTTTCTGTAAATAACCGCCAGTCCTTTCAACAACAGATCATCATCCAAAATAATCTCTCTCTTACAATGCGGCACAATCTTCTTCGCAAGTCCGCCTGTCGCAATCACGGTGGCCTCCCCTTCCAGCTCATCCTGCAGTCTGTCAATAATTCCATCGATCGCTGCGGCACTGCTGTAGATAATTCCACTCTTCATGCATTCTACCGTATTCTTTCCTATGATATGCTCCGGTGCTTCAATCCCAATCCCTCCAAGCTGGGATGCACGAGCCGTCAATGAATCCAGTGACACTCCGATTCCCGGATAGATCATTCCTCCGATATAATTTTTATTTTTGTCAATCACACTGACTGTATTGGCTGTTCCAAGATCCAGGATCAGAAGCGGTACAGGATATTCTGCGATCCCGGCTACTGCATTCACAACCAGATCACTTCCAAGCTGTGCCGGATTATCCATACGGATATTGAGTCCCGTCTTAATCCCTGCTCCTACTACCAGCACTTCTTTCTTGAGGATCTTTTCAACTGCAAGCTTTACAATATTCGTGATCTGCGGAACAACCGAGGAAACGATCCCGCCCTCTATATCACTTCTGTGAATATGATAGATATCCAATACATTTTTAATATCGATCGCATATTCCAGTTCGGTCTTCGTACGCACTGTGGACAGACGTTCCACGAATAAACATTCATCCCCGTCGATACATCCCAGTACAATATTTGTATTTCCTACATCAATCGCTAATATCATTTTTCTCCTGCCCCTCTCTGAAACTCAGGATACGGTCAAGGATCTCTGCCGCTGTATCCTCTTTTGACATCTTGCCGAGCTGCTCATCCCGATCCTTCGTGATAATCGTTACAATGTTCGTATCACCACCGAATCCGGCACCTTCCACCTTCAGGCTGTTCGCAACGATCATATCCAGGTTCTTTTTCTGCAATTTCCCACGGGAATTTTCAAGCATATGCTCCGTCTCCATGGAAAATCCGCAGAGGAACTGTTCTTCTTTCTTATGCATTCCAAGATAAGCTAAAATATCGTCCGTACGCTCCAGCTCCAGTGACAGATTGTCTCCCTTCTTCTTTACTTTCTCATCACTGATATATTTCGGACGGTAATCTGCCACAGCCGCCGCTTTTATGATGATATCCTGTTCAGCAGCCCGTCCTGTCACTTCATCAAACATCTCCTTCGCTGTCGTAACCGGCACAACCTTCACAAACTCCGGCTTCTTCAGTGCTGACGGTCCTGTGACAAGCGTAACCTCTGCACCTCTCTGCATGCAGACCCGTGCGATCGCATATCCCATCCGTCCCGTAGAATGATTCGTGATATAACGAACCGGATCTACCGCCTCCTGCGTCGGTCCTGCGGTCACAAGAACTTTCAGTCCTCTCATGTCCTTTTCCCGTGCCACTTCCTTTAAAATATACTCTAAAAGAAGCTCCGGCTCAGGCATCTTTCCTGCCCCTGTATCTCCACACGCAAGATAACCGACTGCCGGTGAGATTACTTCATAACCATAATATTCCAGTTTTTTCAGATTATCCTGCACGATGGGATTCTCGAACATATTCGTATTCATTGCCGGTGCAATGATCTTTTTGCATCTGCATGCCATCACCGTTGTTGTCAGCATATCATCCGCAATTCCACCGGCAATCTTCCCGATCACATTCGCACTTGCAGGTGCGAGCATGACAACATCTGCCTTTTTCGCCAACGATACATGCTCCACACTATATTGAAAATTCCGGTCAAACGTATCAACCAGACATTTATTTCCCGTCAGCGTCTCAAACGTGATCGGATTGATAAAGTTCGTGGCATTCTGCGTCATCAGCACATGCACATCTGCGTCCAGCTTCTTTAATGCACTGGCAAGCGATGCGATCTTGTATGCTGCAATACTTCCCGATACGCCTAACAGCACTGTCTTCCCCTTCAGCATCGAGTTTTCCTCCTTTTGTCCGCCTCTTCCAATATTTACGCTTTATTATAGGGCATTGAATATGAAAAATCAACGGCTGTGTATAAAACTCCCTTCCCAGGGAATGCTGTTACTGTTCCTGAATTTTCTGCTGGTGAAGATCTCTTTCTGTCGCAGATCCAGAATCAGAAACAGCAGTCAATATCAGTAAATCAACAAATCACAGGAGGTTTTTATCCATGGACGAACAGACCCGTAAACTTTTAGAAGAGTGTACATCAGGATGCAAAATGGCTGTCAGCAGTATTCAGCAGATCCTTGAATTTACTCAGGACTCAGCACTCCAGAAAATATTGAACAAATACATCGAACAGCATACACACCTGCAGCAGACAGCAGAAAGCCAGTTGTCAGCAGACGGTTTTGAGCCAAAAGATCCGGGAATGCTTGCTTCAGCATTTTCCTGGTTTACAACAGAAATCAAGCTGGGCATGAACTCTGATAATTCTGAGATTGCCAAGGTTCTGATCGATGGATGCAGTATGGGGATCAAAACCCTGGGCGAGCGTGCCAATACACTCTGCCAGGCAGATAAAAGTGCTGATTCCATTGCCCGCAGGATCATAAAACTTGAAGAAGAAATGATCCGTGAACTGGAGCCGTTTTTATAACTTGTCCAATCCTCGCCTTTCCGATATAATATAATTTGGAGGTTTTTATATTATGATATGCAAATGACGAATCGTTTTTTGTTATATCTGACTAAGGAAAGAGAGGAAAAAGTATGAAAAATGCAAAATTTGCAGGTGTCCAACGGCTTCTGTCTGCTGTATTTGCTGCTACGGTAGCACTTACTTCTGTGCAGATCCCGGTCTACGCGACACCTCAGACGCAGGCGGCAGAACAGACCAGCCAACTGGTCAATATTGCCGGTGACTGCGAAATTACTGTCCCCAGTTCCCAGAGTGGCTATGGTGCGGAACGTATGACTGACGGAGACAGCAGCACAATGTGGATTCAGAACGATGGAACATGGCCGAGTACCGTGTCCTTAAAATTACCCGCCGATAATACAAAGCGGATCAAAAAAGTCATATTAAAATTTGAATCCGGTCAGAGTGCGTGGGGAGTTGACGTAACGCTTTCTCATGCACTGAACAACGTTACCAGTGACCTGGTTATAGATAATACTGCCACGGTCACATCTTTCGATGACGGTTATGAATTTACTTATGATACTGCCTTAAGTTTTACGCATACCTTCATTGAACTGTCAAATCCGACTAACAATGGTGCTGCCGGAGGATTCTGGCCGGCACTTGCAGAGGTGGAGATCTGGGCTGAAAATGAAAGTGGTGAGGAGTCTCTTACCAATGTAGCCCCTGCTGCAACGATCACCTCGGTTGGCGGAGATTACGGCACAAAAAGCAACCTCACAGATGAGGACTATAGTTCTCTCTATGTATTTAATGGTGGTGGAATGTCCACTCTGCCAGACGGTGCATGGATCGAAATGGAACTGGATCGGGAATATCCTGTCAAATCCATGGAGGCTGCTTTTGAGCATCTGTCTTCTGACGAAAACAATTTCCAGTTTACCTTCGATATCTATGGGAAGAGTTCAACTGACACGGAATGGCAGACACTCTTTGCCGGAGTGAATGCAACCCGTCTGGATGACGGCTATCTTCAGACACTGACACTGGATTCCATCAAAAATCTCAAATCGGTCCGCATCGTCATCACCAGCATTACCAATACAGCAGGTGATCCATGGCCGGCACTTGCGGAATTTAAAATTTTCGCTGATACAAGCGGTTCCGGTTCAGAGGATACGGAAAGTATCGCCTATAAAAAGCCGGTTCATACAAATGCCGGAGGAGTTGTCTCCCGTATCAATGATGGTTCTACCATCAATACATGGACGGGTGAACGTTATCCGGCTTATGTAGATATTGATCTGGAGGCCAATTATAAGCTGGATGAGATTCAGGTTTATACTCCTTCTGCCGGTTATTCCCAGTATTCTGTCTATACTAGTATGGATGGACGGGATTTTGAGAAGTTAGCCGAAAAGTCTGACAAAGAAAACTGCCCTGCTAAGGGGGAATCTTATCAAGCAAATAAAAAAGAAGCACGAATCGTACGTGTCTATGTGGAATATCAGTCTGAATCCTCCAAAGCACTGATCAACGAGATCCGTGTGCTTGGAACTCCAAGTGGTACAGCTGTTCAGGAGACTCCTGCAGTACAGGTTGAAGATTTTAAAAACTCTGCATACAACGTAACTGTTACCGATCAGGATACGATCAATGAAGTAAAGGGAATTATTGAAAGAAGAATCGGTGCAGCTTATAAAGACTGGTTTACATTTGAACTTGCAGATGCTGCAAATGGATATGACTATTATGACCTTTCCCAGAGCAACGGAAAGATCCATATCAAGGGAAATAACGGTGTATCTCTTGCAACCGGTCTGAATTATTACCTGAAATATTACTGTAACGTCAATATTTCCCAGGTCGGCGATCAGGTCACCATGCCGAAAAGCATTATTCCGGTTGAAGGAATGGTACATAAAGAAACCAAATTCCCGGTTCGTTATTCTTATAACTACTGTACCCTCTCCTACTCTATGGCTTTCTGGGGCGAAGAGGAATGGAGAAATGAGTTAGACTGGCTTGCACTGAATGGTGTAAATGTAGTTCTTGATGCCACAGCTCAGGAAGAAGTCTGGAGACGTTTCCTTACAGAACTTGGTTATACTCATCAGGAAGCCAAAGATTTCATTGCCGGACCTGCCTACTATGCATGGGCCTATATGGCAAATCTTTCCGGTTATGGCGGCCCGGTTCATGATACCTGGTTCACTGAGAGAACGGAGCTCGCAAGAAAAAATCAGCTTATCATGAGAAAGCTCGGCATGCAGCCTGTCCTTCAGGGATATAGCGGAATGGTGCCGGTAGATATTACTTCCAAAGATCCTTCGGCAGAAGTGATCAAGCAGGGAACCTGGTGTTCTTTCCAGCGGCCAAGTATGCTGAGGACAGACAGTGAGTCTTTCACAAAATATGCAGCACTCTTCTATAAAGTACAGAAAGAAGTTTATGGAGATTCCGCTCATTATTATGCAACAGACCCGTTCCATGAAGGTGGAAATACCGGTGGTATGGATTCCGCTGTTATTTCGCAGAAAGTCCTTGCAAGCATGATGACTGCTGATCCTCACGCAACCTGGGTGATCCAGTCCTGGCAGGGAAATCCGACAACGGCTCTGCTTCAGGGATTAGGTGACAACCGCAATCATGCTCTTGTTCTGGATCTCTATGCGGAAAAGACACCTCACTGGAATGAGACCAACCCTGGTTACTACGGTGGTGCAGAAGGCGGCGGAGAATTTCTGAATACTCCGTGGGTTTACTGTATGCTGAACAACTTCGGTGGACGTCTCGGACTCCATGGACATATTGATAATTATGTTGAAGGAATCGTAAATGCCTCTAAGCAGGCTGAACATATGGCAGGAATCGGTATCACACCGGAGGCATCTGTAAACAATCCGGTTCTCTACGATCTTTTCTTTGAAACGATCTGGGCTGATGACGGAAATAACTTACAGAAGATCAATCTTGATGAATGGTTTAAAAATTATGTAACAAGACGTTACGGTGCAGACAGTGACTCCGCTTATCAGGCAATGGAAATACTGCACGACACCGTATACAATCCTGCATACAATATGAAAGGACAGGGTGCTCCTGAGTCTGTTGTAAATGCCAGACCGGGACTGGATATCGGTGCAGCTTCTACATGGGGAAATGCTGTTGTTGATTATGATAAGAAAAAACTGGAAAAAGCAGCCGAGCTGCTCCTTGCAGACTATGATAAGCTGAAGAACAGTGCCGGCTATCAATATGACCTTGCCAATGTACTGGAACAGGTATTGTCCAATACGGCTCAGGAATATCAGAAAAAGATGGCGGCAGCTTTCCGCTCTGGTGATGCGGAAGAATTTAGTACCCTTTCCGATAAATTCCTTTCTATTATTGATATGGTAGAAAAAGTAACCGGAACACAGAAAGAATTTCTTGTCGGTACATGGATCAACGGTGCAAAGAAACTGGCAGAAAATTCCGATGATTTTACAAAAGAACTTTACGAACTGAATGCCCGCAGTCTGATCACCACATGGGGAAGTTACGACCAGGCAATCAGCGGTGGACTGATCGATTATTCCAACCGTCAGTGGGCCGGTCTGACCAACGATTACTATAAAATGCGTTGGGAGAAATGGATCACTGAACGTAAAAAAGAACTTGCCGGAGAATCTTATACCAATTACTCTGCTCAGGACTGGTTTGAGATGGAATGGGCATGGGCAAGAGGTACAAATAAATATTCCGGTACTCCGAATGGTCTTGATCTTCAGGGACTCGGAACCGATGTCCTTGCTAACTACTCACTCACCAATATGCCGAAAGATCCTGCCGAGGATGATTCCAGAGATCTTCCGCTTGAAGGCATGACTGCTACAGCAGGAAGTGAACAGGCAACGACCGGAAGTGAAGGACCGGCATCCGCTGTACTGGATCAGACTACAGGTACGATCTGGCACAGCAAATGGAGCGGTGATGCTCGTGAAAATCTCTGGATCGATATCGCTCTTGGAGAGAGTAAGACGGTAACCGGACTGCGTATGCTTCCAAGATCCGGTGGTGGGAATGGAACTATCACTTCCTACCGCATCGAGATCAGTAATGATCACGGCAAGACTTATCAGGAAGTTGCCACGGGTACATGGAACAGCAGTGACAGTTGGAAGATGGCAGAGTTCCATGCCATCCAGGCTACCAATGTACGCCTCTATGCGGTAGAATCTGTATCAGACACCAGCAATATTTTTGCATCAGCAGCCGAGATTCGTATCATGGGACCAGCTACTGCAATCGTTCCGGCAGAGGAAACTATAGTAAATATCGCAACTCCTTCTAAAGAAGCAGATCTGTCATCTGCACAGGCTGCAAAGGAGACTGATAAATACACCGTCTCTACAGTCTGGAAAGATGCAACCGGAACAACAGTAACGGCTATATCAAAGGATAAGAATGCGACTCATGACTATACGGCGAAGATTACTCTCACCCCTGTCACAGGATATTCCTTTGACAAAACCAGTGTACCGGATACATTGACATTGAAACTCAACGATCAAAGAACCGTTGAAGCTATTCCGGTCACAGACAGTGTTCTCAATGATGATGGAACTGTCACAATTACTTACCAGTTCAGCAATATGTTCCAGGGAGGCTCATTACGAATGGATCAGTCTTCTCCTGAAAAATCTACGAACATGAGATTTGGATATGACTTTAAGTTACCGGAAGCTTCATCCGAAAAAGATGAGATTCGCTTTAAAGGCTGTACCTGGTATTATGGAGTAGCTGAGGATGACTTAAAGAATACCTTCTCTCCAGACAAAACAAACTTTATAACGAATCCTGATAAAAAAGGAGCTGAATACTACAGATCCAATATCGTATTCACAAATCTTTCATCCGGTGCTTATAAACGCTCTGTATATGCCAGAATCCTGGTAAAATATACAGTAAATGGAAAAGAACGCAGTGTGATGGGAACATTTGTAGATTCAAGATCCGTCAGCATGATCGTTGAAGGAATCCTTGCCAATACGAACGCAGATCAGACGGAAAAAGATTATGCACAGAAAATCAAAGATGCAATTTTAAAGTAATCATTTTTCTTCAATCATTAAAACAGGTGAAGCCGACGCATTTGCGTCGGCTTTATCTGACCTTATATCTTTTTTCAGAATTGACCATTTTTAACGGTTCACATTTGTTGTATAGTAGAGAGAGTTTGAAAGGAAAGAGGTTTAACTATGAATACAACAACAAATTCAAAACTGAAAAAGATCGTTCTTACCGCATTGTTCGCAGCACTTTCCTGTGTTGCAACTATGTCGATCAAGCTTCCTACACCGGGAACCGGCGGATATATTCATCCGGGTGATGCAATGGTAATCCTCTCAGGTGTCGTTCTCGGACCATGGTGGGGACTTCTTGCAGGCGGAATTGGTTCTGCAATGGCAGATCTCCTTGGCGGATATTTCGTGTATGTTCCGATCACTTTTGCGATCAAAGGACTGGTAGCTGTCTGTGCCGGACTCTTATATCAGAAGATCGGTCATACTTCCAAGTCACGTTATGCCGCTGTCATTCTCGGCGGTATAGCTGATATCATCCTCGTAGCCGGTGGCTACTGCTTCTGCGAATACTTTTTCCTGTATGGTTCAGGTGCATTCGCAAGCGTACCTGCCAACCTGATCCAGGGACTCGGCGGACTCATCATTTCAGCAGTCCTTTATCCGATCCTTATGGCTGTCCCGGATGTAAGACAGACTGCCAATGCGGTAAATGAATAAGGAAACGAACAAGACTTAAAATTCCTGACAGCAAAAAGAACCAGTCATTTGCATAAGCAAATAGCTGGTTCTTTTTTATATGCTCATTTCACTCCGTCCACAGTTTCGTTCATCTCAACGTCAGTGTATCGATCGGTTTCAATACGATCGCTGAGTATGCTCCCATATTCAGCATGATCTCTCCATCCTCTACAATGTACTCATCATAAGCTGTTGTATATCCTTGCTCGTAGGTATAGATCAGACGCTTCATTCGCCCACTCATCTCCATTCCTGTCAGCCAGACAGGTACTGTTACTTCTTTCAGGATACTGCTGTTATTCACAATAATAACCAACTGCTCATCCTTTTCAAACCGTCCATATGCCAGCAGATTCTTCCCTGCGGCAAGCAGCTTGATTGAACCTTTTCTGAGCGGTTTTTCCGTCTTATGGATACGGATCATCTCTTTATGAAATGCAAGCAGCTCCTGATCTTCGTGCCCCCACGGATAAGTCCTTCTGTTATCCGGGTCAGTAAAACCACACAGTCCCACTTCATCTCCGTAATAAACCGTCGGTGCACCTACCCACGTCATCTGCATCACAACTGCTTCACGCATGACCGCAAGGTTTACACCCTCTTCTGCTCCTTTTGTGCCATGCTGGCTTACCCGTCCGACTTTATGGTTCGTCCTTGTAAGGAACCGGGAATGATCGTGGTTGGATAATTCATTCATTGCCACCTGCAGAGACGGGGGCAGCATACTTGCCATAAAATGTCTCATTGCCCCGATAAAATTATCTGCATTGCCCCACAGATCCGTTCTACGCTCATCACTGTGCTTCTCCATACCGGTCAAAAACCAGGTCACCGGCTCCATAAATGCATCATAATTCATCACACTGTCCCACTCGTCTCCCTGAAGCCAGTCCTGTGGATCTCCATAATGCTCTGCAAGGATCAGTGCATCCGGGTTCACACTTTTGACCTCTTTACGGAAACGTTTCCAGAATAAATGATTATATTCATTGCTGAATCCGAGATCCGCTGCGACATCCAGTCTCCAGCCGTCAATATTATAAGGTGCAGACACCCATTTCTTTCCGATCCGCATAATGTAATCTTCCAGATCCGGTGACTCCTCATACGCCAGCTTCGGCAGTGTATCATGTCCCCACCAGCCATCATATGTCCCATTGTACGGCCATGCTGAATCCTGGTTATTATGGAACAAGAAAAAGCTGCGGTACGGACTTTGCGCACTCACATACGCCCCCTTCGGGTAATCCGGCTGCGGTTCATAGATTCTCTCTCTGTCCATCCATTTATTAAAAGAACCGCAATGATTAAATACCCCATCCAGGATCACTTTCATTCCCCGCTGATGCATTGCATCCACCAGCTTTGCAAATAACTGGTTGCTGGCTTCCAGATTCCGCAGGTCTCCGGTTCTCTGCTGATACTTCGTTGCATGGATATTGTCCTTTGCACCCTTCGGAAGTACTTCTCCGTCATCCACTACGATCTTTCCGTAATGAGGATCAATATAATCATAGTCCTGTATATCATACTTATGGTTCGACGGAGACACGAACAGAGGATTAAAGTAAATCACCTCGATTCCAAGATCCTGCAGATAGTCCAGCTTATCTATGACTCCCTGCAGATCTCCGCCATAAAAGTTCCTGATATCCATGGATGCCGGAGCCTGACTCCAATCCTTAATTTTTTTACATGGAGCTCCGATATAAATATATTCATCATCTTCTACGTCATTTGTCGGATCTCCGTTATAGAAACGGTCTACAAAAATCTGATACATGACCGCCCCTTTTGCCCATTCCGGTGTGGAAAATCCCGGCTGGATAATAAAGGAATAGTACTCTTCTGCCCGGTAGGTCACACCATACCGGCTGAAATAGCAGATCTCTGTTCCTTTCTTGATCTCAAAATAATAGCGGAACGGCTCAGTTCCCAACTGATATTCGATCTCATAAAAATCAAATTCACCAGTCGTCTGCATTTTCCATAAAGTATAGATCTGTTCTCCTGCATGGAGCTTCACCTCATCCACATCATTGTGGGCTGTACGAAAACGCAGAACCACCTTTTCATTTATCTCCGGTTCTGCCGGAATGACATAATCGCCTGTTCCATCACAAAATAATGCTTCTCTGTTCATTCTCACCCTCCTCCGCTCCTTCGTATTCTGGATTCATAACCTATGAGAGAACCTGACACTGGCAGTTTCTCCTGCATACTCTGCTATGTCAGAAAACCCCCGGCCGTCAGTTCCTTCTGACGACAGAGGGTATACAGTAAACCTTTTTCAGGCATCCGTCTCACTTTCCTCAAACAGTGCTTCAAATTCGCTTCTGGTTATCTTCTCTTTCTCAAGCAGCAGTTCTGCACACTTTTCCAATACAGGATGGTATTCCTGAATAATACTTCTTGCCTGTGCATAACACTCATCTATGATCCGCTTGACTTCTTCGTCGATCGTTCCGGCAATCTTTTCTCCGTAACCTCTTGAAGTATGACCAAAATCTCTTCCGATAAAGACTTCATCACTGTCATTGTCATAATTGATCAGTCCCAGTTTCTCAGACATACCAAACTTGGTGATCATTGATTTTGCAATCGCTGTCGCCTGCTTAATATCCTGTGATGCACCTGTTGTAATATCATCAAAAATCTCTTCTTCTGCGACACGTCCTCCAAGAGATACTGTGATCTCCTGAAGCATATGTCCCTTTGTATTGAACATATCATCTTTTTCCGGAAGCGGCATTGTATATCCGCCTGCTCCACCCGTTGGAATGATGGATACACTGTATACCGGTCCTACATCCGGCAACACATGGAACAGGATCGCATGCCCTGCTTCATGATACGCTGTGATCCTTCGTTCCTTCTCTGAAACGATCCGGCTCTTCTTCTCCGGTCCGATCCCGACTTTTACAAATGCATGACGGATATCGGACTGCTGGATGAATACCCGGTTCTCCTTTGCTGCGAGGATCGCAGCTTCATTGAGAAGGTTCTCAAGATCTGCTCCTGAAAATCCTGCCGTCGTCTGTGCGATCTGCTTCAGATCCACGTCATCCCCCAGCGGTTTATTTCTTGCATGTACTTTCAGAATCTCTTCTCTTCCGCCCACATCCGGTCTGCCGACAATCACATCACGGTCAAACCTTCCCGGACGTAAGATCGCCGGATCAAGGATGTCTTTCCGGTTCGTTGCCGCCATCACGATGATGCCTTCATTTACACCAAATCCATCCATCTCTACAAGGAGCTGGTTCAATGTCTGCTCTCTCTCATCATGGCCACC
>OGRG01001333.1_pt1 | contig 17471 bp, 9 predicted proteins | sample 1553501 | NCBI WGS metagenome assembly OGRG01 (sample SAMEA2580018, study PRJEB22360) | human gut metagenome | biome: human gut; feature: human-associated habitat; material: faeces | place: Denmark | collected 2008/2010 | reverse complement strand
ATTGTTCTACTTCTAATATCTCCCTCTGTGCATTAATATAATATATAAAAATATACTCATTTTGTCTTATAATATGAGTAACTTCATTCCACTTATTTTGACGGGATGATTTATCCATAAACTTGTATCCATTTTTGCAAGTGTAATAAAAAACAATAATATCAAAATCTATGTTCAATTTAGATTATTATATAAAACCGTAATCAAAATAAATAATAATCGAACAATAAATTTCACTTATTATGTCTTTAAAACGATCCTATTTTCATTTTGTATGACAAGAATTCAATATTTTTATAAAAAATAATCCGAATAGTTGAATAGATAAGTCGATTCTTCTGATTTTCAACACAAATCAGGATTTTCTTTTCTGACGATATGGAAATAAAATAACACCAGGGCATTCAAATCATCGGTAAGTAGTTCGCGCAATTTTTTATATCCACGGAAAATCTGTGTTTTTATGGTATTTATAGATATTCCCAATTCAGCGGAGATTTCGGTATATTTCTTTCCATCGATGATATGCATACGTACGATCTGGCAGCACTGCAAAGGTAAAGAATCGATAGCTTCATGGATCTTGCGGGTCAGTTCTTCACTGATCACCTCATCCACATCGGCAGCATACATCATCGCTTCTGCCATCAGTAGCTTATTGTTATCCCGAACTTTCAAATGCCGCAGATAATCCAATGCAGCATTTCGTGAAGAGGTATATAACCAGGATTTAATATTTACCTCTGAGGAAAAATAAGGATAACTCTTATATAATTTCAAAAAGACATCCTGCACCAAATCTTTAGCCAGTTCCCGTTCTCCGACATGCCGTTCCACAAAAGGCAGCAATACCGGATAATATTCCCGGAAGATCTTTTCAAAAGAGGCTGTATGAGGTGAAATTTGCCGGTTTGTCATATTTTAAATGGTCAACGAAACGATTTAGTGCGAACAAATATACCACATTTATCTAAATTTTTGACAAAATAATCATAACTTGGCAAACAAATTATAATGAAAAATCAAACCGATATGGAACATGATGTATTTATCAGTTATTCGAGAAAAGACGAAGAATTGGTGAAAAGGATCAGAACTGCATTGACGCAAGCGAATATATCTTATTGGATAGATAAAGAGGAGATAAAAAGAGGGACCTCTTATGCCAAAGCGATCTCACAGGCTGTATATAATAGTAAGATTTTACTTTTTATATGGTCGGAGCATTCGAATAATTCCGAGAATACGGCGAACGAGATTAGCCTGGCACTGGAATTCGAGAAAAATATCGTCCCGTTTAAGATCTCCAAGAAGTTGGGACCCAGCGATATGACCTATCACTTATTAAAATTGGACCGGATAGATGCTTGTCCATTCGAAAGCCATCATATTCAAGAGCTTGTCGCCTCGATCGCCCAATGCCTCGGACGTGGGTTAACTCCGTCTTCGACAACATCCGGCACTTCGGGAAGCACTCCTATTTCGAATACTTTTACCTCCTCCTCTACAACTTCCAATACTTCAAAGATGGAAACCCATAAGTTCGACAATGGGAGCTATACCGGAGAAATGGCAGATGGAAAATTCAACGGACAGGGGACTTATTGCTGGACCGACGGGGGTAGATATGAAGGCCTATGGAAAAACGGGAATATGCACGGACGGGGTATTTTTTATTATGCCAACGGAAGCAAATATAAAGGAGATTGGGTAAACGATAAGAAACAAGGCTGGGGAACTTACGACTGGCAAGACGGAAGCAGGTATGAAGGGCAATGGTATGGTGACTATATGCATGGTCAAGGCGTTTTTTATTATGCCAATGGGGATAGATACGACGGACAATGGGAGAATGATCACAAACAAGGACCAGGCATTTATTATTTTGCCGATGGCAGTAAATACGACGGACAATGGGAGAACGGCAAAAAACAAGGACAGGGAACTTACCAGTGGAAAAGTGGAAGCAGGTATGAAGGGCAATGGAAAAATGATTGTATGCACGGTCAGGGAACACTTTATCATCCCGATGGTAGCAAATATAAGGGACAATGGGTGAATGACAAACAACAAGGAGAGGGGATTTATTATTATGCCAATGGTTGTCGGTATGAAGGACAATGGTTCGACGATAAGAAACAGGGACAAGGGACGTTCACGTGGGTCAATGGGGATAAATACGTAGGACAATGGATGAATGATCGTATGCACGGTCAGGGTATTTATTATCATGCCGACGGAAATAAATATGAAGGGCAATGGGTAAACGATATGAAACAAGGACAAGGGACGTTCACCTGGAATAACGGAGATAAATATACAGGCCAATGGATGAATGACAGACGACACGGACAGGGGACCTATACCTGGGCCGACGGTACCCGGAATTCGGGCATCTGGAAGGAAGGTAAATTTATCGGATAATCCGGGGAAGATAACTATTTACTTTATTTATCCTTATTCCGGCATTTTTATTCGACTTCTTTCTATCTTTGCGGCAGGATAAAAAGAACAGAGGGGCAGGAAAAAGAAGGGGGAAAGATGGATTTAAAAATTTTCGACAGATAAAAAATGATTTCAGTAGACGGACTTACGGTAGAATTCGGTGACAGAGCCCTCTTTAAAGATATTTCCTTTCAGATCAATGAGAAAGACCGGATAGCCCTGATGGGAAAAAACGGTGCAGGGAAATCCACCCTTCTGAAAATCCTGGCAGGCCAGCGCAAACCGAGCCGGGGCAATGTATCGGCGCCGAAAGATACCGTGATCGCCTATCTCCCGCAGCATCTGATGACCGAAGACGGACGCACCGTATACGAAGAAGCTTCGCAGGCTTTTGCCCCTCTTTTCGCAATGGAGAAAAGGATCGAGGACCTGAACCGTCAGCTGACCGAGCGTACCGATTACGACTCACCCGAATATTATAAATTGATCGAAGAGGTTTCTGCTCTGAGCGAGAAATATTATAGTATCGATCTCACCCATTTCGAAGCAGATGTCGAAAAAACACTGCTAGGGCTGGGGTTCAAACGGGAAGACCTGCAACGTCAGACCAGCGATTTCAGCGGAGGCTGGCGGATGCGGATCGAACTGGCCAAAATGTTACTCAAAAATCCGGATGTCCTGCTTTTAGACGAACCCACCAATCATCTGGATATCGACTCGATCCAATGGCTGGAAGAATTTCTGATCAGCAACGGAAAAGCTGTCGTCGTTATTTCTCACGACCGTACATTCGTCGATAACATCACCACCCGGACCATCGAAGTCACGATGGGACGGATCTACGATTATAAGGTGAATTACTCCAAGTACCTGGAGCTACGTAAAGACCGCCGGGCCCAACAACAAAAAGCCTATGACGAACAACAAAAAATGATCGCCGAAACCAAAGATTTTATCGAGCGGTTTAAAGGCACTTACTCTAAAACCCTGCAAGTGCAATCGCGGGTAAAGATGCTCGAAAAGCTAGAGCTGATCGAAGTGGACGAAGAAGATACCTCTGCCCTGCGCCTGAAATTTCCTCCTTCTCCCCGTTCGGGCAGCTATCCGGTAATCGCCCAGGAATTGTCGAAATATTACGGGGATCATCTGGTGTTCAAAGAGGCGGGGTTCACCATTCAAAGAGGAGAAAAGGTGGCTTTCGTAGGACGCAACGGAGAAGGAAAATCTACGCTCGTAAAATGTATTATGGGGGAGATTACGGATTATACCGGTAAACTCACACTCGGCCACAATGTACAAATCGGTTATTTCGCCCAAAACCAGGCCTCTCTTCTGGACGAAGAACTGACTGTTTTCCAGACGGTGGATGACGTTACCCCTTCGGAGCTGAAAAGTAATACCAAAAACCTGCTGGGCGCTTTTATGTTCAGCGGAGACGATATCGACAAAAAAGTGAAGGTACTTTCGGGCGGAGAGCGCACCCGTCTGGCTATGATCAAACTGCTTCTTCAACCGGTCAACCTGTTGATCCTCGACGAACCGACCAACCACCTGGACCTGAAAACGAAAGATATACTGAAAAATGCTTTGATCGATTTCGACGGCACACTGATCGTCGTATCCCATGACCGGGATTTCCTCAACGGACTGGCCCAAAAGGTCTACGAATTCGGAAACGGTAAAGTCACCGAACACCTGGAAGATATCAACGGATTCCTGCGAAAGAAAAAAATGGAGAATCTCCGGGAGATCGAATCCCGGAAATCCTGATCAGGGGACACTCCCGATGTACATTTTTTGACATCCCTATGAACAACCGCCTCCCAATACCTGATACAATTGTACCGTAGCCAGTAATTCGTCGCGGATAGCCGTATTGAGCCCGATCTGGGCATCGAAATATCCACGCTGGGCATCCAATACATCGAGATAACTGATCACTCCGTTGATGTATTGCAAAGTAGCCAGATCGAGATTAGAACGGGCCGACTGTTCGAGATGTTCGCGGGATTCACGGATTTCACGACTTTTGCGGGAGTTGACCAAGGCATTGCTCACTTCGGTGAAAGCCTGGAGCACCACTTTCTGATAATTGTAGGTTTCCTGTTCCTGTACAGCTCTGGAAGCTTTTAAACGCGCTCTGTTTTTTCCCAGATTAAACACCGGTGCCAATAATTCACCACCGACAAAAAAGTAAGGTGCTTTCAGAAAATCGGTCAGATCGCTGCTCTCGAGGCCATAATGTCCGGTTAAAGTAAATTTCGGGAACATGCTGGTATAAGCCACACCGACTTTGGCATGAGCCGCTTTCAACCGATATTCGGCCTGGCGGATGTCGGGCCGTCTTTCCAGGATTCGGGAAGATAATCCCACCGGCAGAGCGGTCATCAACTGCTGCTGACCGATACTTTTCCCTCTCGCCACTTCTCCGGGATATTCTCCGGCCAGTAAAGTAATCTGATTCTCTTTGAGGCGAATCTCCCTTTCTAATCCCGGTACCAGGGTTTGGGTTCTGGCCAATTCGACCTGTGCCTGACGCAAGGGATTTTCGGAAGTCAATCCTCCCTCGAACCTGAGCTTTGCCAGACGTACTCCTTCCTGCCGGGCCGCCAGTGTCTGCCGTACGATGGCCAGTTCCTGATCTAAAGCGATCAACTCGAAATAAGCCTGCGCCACCTGGGCAACCAGAGCCGACTGCAAAGCCTGCCTGCCTTCGACGCTCTGCAAATATTCGGCCAGAGCGGCCTGACCGGCCCAACGTAGTTTTCCCCACAAATCGACTTCCCAGGATGCCAACACTTTTCCCTCAAAAGTATTCCCAGGCGTTTCATCGTATTCGCGCTCGGCAGACACGGTAGCCTCTGCCTTGGGGAAAAGGTCGGCTTTAGCGATACGACGGAGTTCCATCGATTCTTTCACTTTGGCCGCAGCGATCATCAGGTCTTTGTTTCCTTCCAATGTTTTCCGGATCAACTGCCGGAGTACCGGATCGGTATATAAATCGGCCCATCGGATATCACCGGCCGAAACCGAATCGGGCACCGTTCCTTCGATCTGTTCCGGCAAGCGGAGTTCGGGCCGGGAGTAATGCTTTCCCAGTTTACATGAACTCACTCCCAATACCAGCAATACAATAGCGAGGGTATAAATTTTCTTCATCATTTTACACTTTTCGTTTTTACTCTAATCTTTTCTTTGAATTTATAAACCATTACAAAGAAAAAAGGTACCAATACTATTCCGATGGTAATGGCTGCAATCATACCGAAGAACACACCGGTCCCGATCGAATGGCGGCTGGCCGATCCCGGTCCGGATGCCATGACCAGAGGCAACATACCCAACACAAAGGCCAGCGAAGTCATCAGGATCGGACGGAAACGCAACATGGCCGCATTTTTGGCAGCTACAACCACATCGCCCCCTTTGTCGACTTCCATCTTGGCAAACTCCACAATCAAAATCGCATTTTTAGCAGCAAGACCGATCAAAGTCACCAAACCGATCTGGAAATAGATATCGTTCTCGAGCCCAAATCCCAGAATGCCCAGATAAGCCCCCAAAGCTGCAACGGGCAACGACAGCAACACGGCCACCGGCACCAGCCAACTTTCGTATAAAGCAGCCAGAAAGAGGAAGACGAACAGGAATACCAGAGTCAATACCAGCCCCAGCTGTCCCTCGGCTTTTTTCTCCTGATAAGACAAACCGCTCCATTCGACACCGATATTCTCGGGTAAATGAGTCCTGGCAATGTTTTCCATCTTACGCATCACCTCACCCGAACTATATCCCGGAGCTGCCGCCCCCCGGACAACTGCCGTCGTGAACATATTGAAGCGCCGGATATTTCCCGGACCTGTCGTATATTCGGCATCTCCCAAAGCAGTCAGAGGCACCATATCCCCTCCCGCCGTCTTTACAAAGAACATATTGATATTGTCTTTATGTGCCCGGTAAGGAGCTTCGGCCTGAATATATACCTTATAAACCCGGTTAAACATATTGAAATCGTTCACATAAACCGATCCGGTGTAAGCTTTCATCGTCGAAAAAATATCGGACATCGGGATACCCAGGAATTTGGCTTTGTCCCGGTCGACATCAAAATACAGCTGAGGAATTTCGGCCTGTAACGAAGACGACAGACCGGTGAAAGCTTTACTCTCGGCAGCATACTTCATCAGGGTATCGACCGCTTCGACCAGATTTTCGAAAGTAGCTCCATTCCGGGCTTCGACCTGCATCTCGAATCCACCGGCAGTACCTAAGCCTGGAATAACAGGTGGTTTCGACAAATAAACCCGGGCCTCGGGATATTGCTTCAACTCTTTGCGGGTATCTTCCATCACCTGATCGATCTCCATACCGTTTCCTTTACGCTTTTCCCACGATTTCAGAATCACCGTCAGTTCGGAGCGGGCCTGGTTGGTTCCTACCCGGGGACTGGAACCGGTCACATTCTGTACATAACCGACTGCAGGATGAGCTTTCAGAAATTCTACCGCCCGATCCGTCACCAGGCGTGTACGCTCGAGTGTAGCCCCTTCGGGTAATTCCAGTTCAACCTTGAAATAGCCCTGATCTTCTTCGGGCATAAAACTACCCGGAACCACCCGGTTCAATACAAAGATGAAAACAAGTACCATCCCGAAACCGGCCAGGATACGGCGGGGATTGGCGATCGCTTTACCGATTATCCCTACATATTTCCGGTTTCCGGTAGCCAGCCAACGGTTGATCATTCCGAAAATACGGTTTTTAGAGGGTGCGGAAGGACGCAGCAAGAGCGCACACATCGCCGGACTCAGCGTCAAAGCGACCACAGTCGATATCAACACCGAAACGACAATGGTAATGGCAAACTGCCGGTAAAGCAAACCGGTAATCCCCCCCAGAAAACTAACCGGAATAAATACCGCAGCCAGCACGAGAGAGGTGGCGATCAACGCCCCGGTCAATCCCCGCATAGCTTTCTTCGTAGCCTCGTAGGGGCTCAAACCTTCTTTTTCCATATAACTCTCGACCGCTTCGACAACTACAATGGCATCGTCGACCACGATACCTATCGACAAAATCAATCCCAACAGAGTAAGTAAATTGAGCGAAAAGCCCAAAACCAACATCACCCCGAAAGTTCCGATCAACGATATCGGCACAGCAATCAGGGGCACCAGAGAAGCGCGCCAGTTCTGGAGCGAAAGAAACACCACCAACACCACCAGCAACAGCGCTTCGAACAAGGTTTTATACACTTCGTGGATAGACTCGGAAATGTAGCTGGTGATATCGAAAGGGATTTCGTAATCGAGCCCTTCGGGAAAATTCTTACTGATCTCTTTCATCGTTTCGCGCACCTGCCCGGCCACTTCGACGGGATTCGCACCGGGAAGGGTATAAATCCCGAGTACTGCGGCATTTTTACCGTTCATACCACTCTCGGTGGAATAGGAAGAAGCCTCGAGTGAGACCCGGGCAACGTCCCTCAAACGTACGATAGAACCGTCTGGATTCGCTCTGACCACAATCTCTTCGAATTCATTGACTGTAGACAAACGCCCCTGGGTAGTGATCGGAATGGTTATATCCTGTCCGGAAATAGGCTGCTTGCCCAATTCGCCGGCCGCCGACTCACGGTTCTGGTCTTTGAGGGCATCCTGCAAATCTTTTACCGTCAGTCCGAAATTAGCCATCCGGTCGGGCATCACCCAGATACACATACCATAATAACGGCTTCCGATATTGGAAACCCGTCCTACCCCGGGGATACGCCTCAGGATATCCAGGACATTGATCGTCGCAAAATTACTGAGATAGATTTCGTCGAAACGGGGATCGTCGGAAGTCAGGGTCAGGGTCATGAGCTGATTCGAAGATTGCTTTTCGACGGAAATACCGTTCTGCACCACCTCGGCGGGCAAGCGCGACTCGGCCAGTTTCACCCGGTTCTGGATTTCTACGGCAGATAATTCGGGATTGGCCGAAATGTCGAAGGTGACATTGATCGACAAACCGCCGGAATTGGAACTGCTGGATTCCATGTAGAGCATTCCCGGCGTCCCGTTGAGTTCCTGCTCGATGGGGGTCGCCACAGCCTGCGAGACAGTCTGTGCACTAGCTCCGGGATAGGAGGCCGAAATTTTCACCATAGGAGGTGTAATCTGCGGGTATTGATCCACCGGCAACAAATAGAAGCCGATACATCCTACCACGACAATCAATATGGATAATACCGCCGAAAAGATAGGGCGGTCTATAAAGAATTCAACTTTCATCTTACTTCGTTTATTTCGTCTGTATTTTCTTCTTTTTTAGCCACCGTGCGGGGAGCCAAAAGATCACCGGGAGAAAGTTTGTGTTGTCCCTCGGTCACGACCATTTCATCAGGTCCCAATCCCCTCTCTACCACCACAAAATTACCGACTTCGGGTCCGGTTTCGATAAACCGTTTCTCGGCAGTACTATCCCTGCGCATAACATAAACATGAGCACCTCCCTTCTCGATAATAATTGCGCGGGCAGGTACCACTACGGCGTTTTCGCGCACATCGAGCAGCAATTTGACTTTGGTAAACTGTCCGGGCAGCAGTTTCCGCCCGGGATTGGCCAGTTCGGCTCTCACCCCGAAAGTACCTGTCTTGGGATCGACCTGAGGCTCGGCAAAGTCGACCAGGCCCTTCTCCGGATAAACAGAATTATCGGCCAGGGTGACCGTAATCAAGGGCTGCCAGGAACGGGTAGCGTCCTGCTCGCCTAATCTGACATTACGCTGCTGGCTGCGGAGATAATCGAGGGCGGTGAGGCTAAAATCGACCAACACGGTATCGCTGGCCACGACGGTCGCCAATAGCGACTTGGAGCCGGGGCCCACCAAGGTACCGATATCGGCATGCCGTTCGCTGATGTATCCCGAAATGGGCGAACGTACCGTCGTATATCCCAGCTCCATCTCTGCCTGTGCCAGATCGGCTTTACTCATGGCTACGTTCGCTTTAGCACTTTCGTAAGCGGCAATGGCATTATCCAGGTCCAACTGGCTGGCTGCATTCTGTTCGTATAAAGGACGCAAACGCTCTACATCGCGTCCGGTTTTCAACTCCTGGGCTTCGTCTTTTTTCAGTTGAGCCGCAGCTTTATCGGCCCGCGCTTTATATAAATCGGGATTGATAATAAACAAGGGCTGATTACGCTCTACCCGTTTCCCTTCCTCAAAAAGCATCTTTTCCAGATAGCCTTCTACCCGGGCATGTACTTCCACAAATTGCCGGGCCCTGATCCGCCCTACATAATCACCGAATATCTCTACATCATCGACCCCCACTTTCTCAACTACTACGGGAATTCCTTCACGTATCTTATCTTTTTTACAACCCACCACTCCCAACAGGAGCACACAGGCAAAACCACTCAGCCAATTATTAACCCTCATATTTATCTGTTTAATTTATTTATACTTGCTATTTCCTCGCTTATGAAAAATATATACCATTTTTCAAGTATAAAAGTTATGCATTGGCTGTCAGCATACTATATATTCAAATCTTTTCCCCGGGGAACTTGTTTTTGTGGAATTATTCCACAAACGAGCTGAATTATTCCACAACATTCGCTATTTCGTTTTCGTATAGGGATTTGTAATTTAAACGATATTTTAACCGATCCGATATGAGACGAATCTTATTTCTGTTATTTTTAAGCCTGATCTTAGGGGGCCGGTCAAAAGCCCAGCAAGACCCGGTACTCGATCTGCAACAAACGATGCCTTCAGAAGACAGTTGGTGGCAATTTTTCGGAGATTCGACACTTATCCGTCTGATCGACAAATCTGTAGCCAATAATTATAATCTGCAGAATGCAGTAAAAAATATCCAATTGGCGAAATCGCGCTGGCGGTCACAACAGGGCCATTTTTTCCCGAGTTTCAGCGCTTCGGCCCAATATACACCGGAAAAAAGCAGTCTGGGCATCGACCATGCCGATAATTACTACCACATCGGGCAGGCCGGTATAGAAATGAATTGGGAAATCGATGTGTTCGGCAATATCCGGAAAGGAGCCAAAGCCCAAAAAGAATATTACCTGGCTTCACAGGAGGATTACCGGGGTACAATGGTCTCGCTCGCCTCAGAAGTGGCGATGGCTTATATCCGTCTGCGCACTTACCAGCAACAACTGGAAGTTGCCCGTAATAACCTGGAATCCCAGGAGGAGATTCTCCGGATCAATGAAGCCAAACTGGCGGCCGGACTGACTTCCAACCTGACGGTGGCGCAATCGAAAGGCCTGTGGCTACAGACGAAGGCAACCCTTCCCGGACTGGAAGCCTCGGTCTACTCGGAAGTGAATACACTGGCTGTCCTGACCGGAGAGTATTCGGATTCTTTACGGCAAGCTTTACTGCAAGTGCACCCTCTCCCCCAAGGCAACCCGATCCTTATGCAAGGAATCCCGGCCGAACTGATCCGGCGGCGCCCGGATGTCCGCTCGGCCGAACGGACGATGGATGCACGGGCAGCCGCAGCAGGAGCAACACGGGCAGACTGGTGGCCGAAATTCTACCTAACGGGCACTTTCGGGTATGGCAACGAATATTACAAACAGTTTTTCAAGAAGGAGAACATGACGTGGCAAATCAGCCCGAGCATCAAATGGACGATTTTCAGCGGGCGCCAGATCGCCCAGGCTAACCGGCAGGCCCAAATCCAACTGGACGAAGGGATCAATACGTATAACCAAACTCTGCTCACAGCTTTGCAAGAGGTAGACGATGCCTTATCGTCATATAATAAATCACTCCAACAACTGGATGCAGACCGGCTTGCTCTGCAGGAAATTAAACTGACGCTGGAATATGCAATGGACCTGTATAAGAAAGGACTAACCAATTACCAGAATGTACTGGACTCACAACGCAATGTATTGAACTACGAAAATGTGTATGTGAATTCGCAGAGTGCAACCCTGCTCTATATGATACAGGTGTATAAGGCACTGGGGGGAGGAGTGGAAAAATAAAGTTAAAGGCTAAAAGCGAATTAAAAAAATCATTGTTATGAAAAAGATGATCGTTCTGATGATTGGTTTGGGAGTGATATTGGGAGGTTGCAGGAAGAAAGAGAAACAGGAAGCCGCAAGCGGACAAGCGGCCCCGGAGATTTTAGTGAACAGACCTGCCCAACACGATGTCGTGTATACGTATCAGTATCCGGCTTATCTGGAAGCCGTGCAAACGGTGAATCTGGTGGCCCGGGTATCGGGATTCCTGGAAAAGATGAATTATATCCCGGGAGTGCCGGTAAAAGCAGGCCAGTTGTTGTTTGTCATCGAACCTCAACCCTATCAGGATCAGTTGAAAGCGGCACAGGCCGAAATGAAGAGTACAGAGGCACGTCTGGCTTACGCCAAGGCACAATACGAGAAGATGAAAGAAGCGATGCCTAGCCGGGCTATCAGTGAGATCGACTTCATCCAGGCCGAATCGGATTACCATTCGGCGATAGCGAATCTTCAGAATGCCCGGGCACAATTGAATACTGCTCAGACCAATCTGAATTATTGTTACATCAAAGCTCCTTTCGACGGACGGGTATCCCGGAACCTGGTGGACCTTCAGAACTTTGTCGGAGGAGCGGTACAACCGGTCACCCTGGCTACGATGTATAAGGATAAGTATATGTATGCTTATTTCAATATGGCCTATGCCGAGTTCGAACAAATTCCTCCGGTAACCAATCCGCTGGTATCGAAAGATTCGGCCCTGGCGCTGACGGTCATCAATGCTGCGGACACCAGCCATTATTGGAAAGGCGAGCTCGACTATACTTCGCCGAACGTCGATCTGCAAACCGGGACGGTGACCGTACGGGCCATTCTCGAAAATCCGAAAGAAGAACTATTAAGCGGGATGTATGTCAAAATCCGGCTTCCCTATAAAGTGGTAAAAGATGCTTTACTGATACCGGAGGCTTCGATCGGCACGGGACAGGCAGGCCGCTATGTCTATCTGGTGGATGAGAATAACCGGGTGGTGCAGCAAACCGTCAAAGTCGGGGTATTGAATAACGACGGTATGCGGGAGATCGTCAGTGGTGTCACTCCGGACGACCGCTATGTTGTGGAAGCCCTGATGAATGTGCGTCCGGGCATGACCGTGAAACCAGTGAGAGAAAAAACAAAACGTTAATCTATTCCTATGTTCAGTACATTTTTCATTAACCGCCCTATATTCGCTACGGTCCTGTCTATCCTTATCGTGATCGCAGGACTGGTATCTTTACGTAGTCTGCCGGTAGAACAATATCCGACGATCACTCCTCCGACAGTCGTTGTCCGGGCCTCCTACCCCGGAGCCAATGCCAGTACAATCGCCGACATGGTAGGTACCCCGATCGAGCAACAAGTGAACGGCGTAGAGGGTATGCTTTATATGTCGTCGACTTCGTCGAGCACAGGCAGCTACCAGCTGACCATCACTTTCGAAGTGGGAACCGACCTGGATATGGCCACCGTGCTCGTAGAAAACCGGGTGAACATGGCCCTGAGCACTTTACCGCAGGAGGTGACCCAGATCGGGGTCACTACGACCAAGGAATCGACCAACGTCGTGATGTTTCTGTCACTGACCTCGGATAGTCCGCAATACGACGCTCTTTTTCTCTCTAATTATGCGGCCCTGAATATCACCAACGAATTGGGCCGGGTAAAAGGAGTAGGTAATGTGGGCTTGTTCGGCATGGGCAAATACAGTATGCGTATCTGGCTGGATCCGGATCAGCTGACTATCCGGGGTATCACTCCGGCGGATATCGTATCGGCCATTCAGGGCCAGAATATCCAGGTTACAGCGGGCAGCGTGGGATCGGAACCCTTAGTCCGCAAAGAAGCCTACCAATACACCCTCGAAACCAAAGGATTACTGATCGATGAAGAAGAATTCGGCAATATCATCGTCAAGGCCCTTCCCGACGGCAAATACCTTCGCATCCGTGACCTGGCCACTATAGAGCTCGGACGTGAAAGCTACAGCTCCACCGCCACCCTGAAAGGCGGAGCCGTCGCAGCTATCGCCGTCTATCAGCTTCCGGGAGCCAACGCCCTGGACGTGGCACAACGGGTGAAAAAAGAGATGGACAAACTGGCCTCCTATTTCCCCGAAGGGGTGCAATACAGCGTGACCCTCGATACGACGGAATTTATCAATGCCTCGATTTCAGGAATATACGAAACCCTGATCACCGCCTTTATCCTGGTTTTACTGGTTATTTTGATCTTCCTCCAAAACTGGCGGGCGATGCTGATTCCGCTGATCACGATTCCCGTCTCGCTGGTCGGGACTTTCACATTCATGGCGATGCTGGGATTTTCCATCAATACGCTGACTCTCTTCGGGCTGGTACTGGCTATCGGGCTGGTGGTAGACGACGCCATTATCATCGTAGAAAACAGTTACCGGCTGATCGAAACCGGCCGGTATCCCACCGCAAAAGAGGCGGTGATCCAGGCCATGAAGGAAGTGTCGGGAGCTGTTGTGGGTATTGTGCTCGTACTGTTGGCCGTATTTATTCCCACGGCCTTTATCGGCGGCATCACCGGCCAGTTGTACAAACAATTCGCCCTGACGATCGCCATCTCGACGGTAATCAGCGGGTTCAACGCCCTCACCCTGAGCCCCGCACTTTGTGCTCTGTTTCTGAAACCCAAACAGCCGGCCAGATTCTTTCTCTTCAAAGCTTTCAACCGGTTTTTCGAAAAGACAAACCACGGTTATACCTGGGTGATCACTCACTTCATGCGTAAATCGCTGATGACTTTTATCGTCTTTTTGATCCTTTCGGCGCTGGCTTTCTGGGGATTTATCAAATGGCCGCGCACTTTTATCCCGGAAGAAGACCAGGGGTATTTCATCGCTTTCCTGCAACTGACCGACGGTGCTTCGTCGAGTCAGACGGCTACGGCCCTGCAAAAAACGTCGGCCGTACTGAACCAAATGGAAGGCATCGAAACCTATATCACGATCAACGGCTTTTCAATGATGAGTAATGCAAACGCTTCGAATGCCGCCACGCTGTTTGTGATGCTCAAAAACTGGGACCAACGGAAATCTCCGCAGTTAAGCGCCCAAAGCCTGGTGAACCAATTCAACGGTATGGCCTACGAAGCGATACCGGAAGCCAGAACCTTCGCCGTCTTACCGCCGGCCATCCCGGGATTGGGCGAAAGCAGCGGGTTCGAAGTCATGCTGGAGGATATCAACAACTACGGTCCGCAAGAACTGCAACGCATGACAGACGAACTGACGCTCGCCGGCAGAGAGACCCGGGGTCTCTCTGCCGTCCAGTCGATGTTCAGCGCCAGTGTACCCCAGTATTACCTGAATATCGACCGGAACAAAGTAGAGCTGATGCAGATTCCGCTAAGCGAGGTGTTCAATACGATCGGCACATACCTCGGTTCCACCTATGTCAACAATTTTGTGAAATTCGGCCGCACTTACCAGGTGAAGGTCGAGGGTGCCCCCGACAGCCGGGCTCTGGTAACCGACCTACGCCTATTGAATGTCCGCAACTCCAAGGGCGACATGATTCCCCTTTCGGCCTTTACTACTATCGAGACGCGGATCGGCGCAGAGAGCCTGACGAAATACAACACTTACGTATCCGCCCTGATCTCGGGTGCCGCAGCAGACGGTTATAGCTCGGGAGAGGCGCTGAATATTATGGCCAAACTGATCCGGGAGAAAGTGGGACGCTCCTTCGGTTATGAATGGACTTCTATGGCATATCAGGAAGAAAATGCGAGTTCGTCCACCTCCATCATCTTTATACTGGCCATCGTGGTGGCTTTCCTGATCCTGGCAGCCCAATACGAGAGCTGGACGGATCCTTTTGCAGTGATCATGGGTTTGCCTATCGCCCTGCTGGGAGTAGTGATCGGAGTGATGGTCATGAATCTTCCGATCAGCGTTTACACCCAAATCGGAGTAGTGCTTCTGATTGCCCTGGCGGCGAAAAATGCCATCCTGATCGTAGAATTCGCCCGGGATTACCGGGCTGCAGGCAAGTCGACCGAAGAATCGGCGATCGAAGGCGGACGCGTACGTCTCCGCCCGATCCTGATGACCTCTTTTGCTTTCATCCTCGGCACTTTCCCGCTGGTGATTTCGACCGGAGCCGGAGCTTCGAGCCGGATCTCGCTCGGTATCGCCGTTTTTGCCGGCATGTTGATGACTTCCCTCGTAGGCACCTTGTTTATTCCCAATTTCTACCTGATGATGGAGAGCCTGCACGAACGGTTTACCCGCAAAAAGAAAAAAGACAAAGACACGGAAGAGAACCTTCCCGCCGTATACGAGGAACAACTCCCGATGAAGCGGGAAGAATAAGGACGGATTAATCCGTATGCGAAGTGCCAAATAGTCCGATTTTCTTTAAGAATTTCGGATATTTTATCGTCGTTTCAAGAAAAATATCGTATTTTGAAATGCAAATTGCACGAAATATTACCTCAATATAATACCATTATATTTTTTGTAGAACTTCATTTATCTGTCCGACGTAATAGTACGAAAGATTAAAGAGCCGAAAACATTTACCTTTCGGAGTAACAACTTCGTCAATTAAAATGGATTTCCCCAGAATCGTACTGCCATGTCGTGCGGTACTTTTTCCATGAACTGGTGCAACGACCGCAGTCGTGAGTTATACCCAGTTTTCACTTCGATGGGAATTACTTTGCCATCGAACTGGATAACGAAATCGACCTCGGTTTCCGATCCTGTTCCGTTCACCCAGAAATAGCGTTTGCGGGAGAACAAGTTGTCGGTACTCAATAATTCCTGTCCGATGATTTACTCTGCGATGTGTCCTATCCACGCATCACTTATATCCGAGATGTTCACCAGTTCTTTTTGAATTCCTCCGGCATAATTGACTAATCCGGTATCCAGCCATAATAGTTTCGGAGAGCGCTTCGATTCTGGAGCTAAAGGGACTACTACACCGCCATCTGCGAAACGAGCCGTTCGTTTGCCGCGGTTGTCGACAGCTATTTCCCCGTTGAAAAGAAAACGATAAAAGCCTCACCGATAGAATCGGACATACAACCGACCGAAACCAAAAACATTTTGCCCGACGAAATTTTCCGGTTGCGGATGTTCGATAAACTTCGTGAATTGGAATCGCGATTAATCAGGTCGGGCGACCTCGACAAAGACCTGCATTCGCAGGCGAAGCACAAGCGACGCGAACCGCTGACAAAAGATTACCGTACGATCTTTTACGACCTTCCTTTTTAGTGTTTCAGCTATGACCGTAGTACGATTTCGTATCACATACCATTTTTGCATATCATTAACAGTCTGTATAATTATCCTGTATTGACTACGATTGCTCGCGCTCTGTTTTTTGCCGAATTACATTTGCACCACGATCGACCGGCCGGCGATCGCATGTCTTACCAAATGTGATTCGTCTATGGATATAAAAGCATTGAAATCGAAACCGCTGTGACAGATGACGGATGAAGAATTTCTTTACCTGCAACAGAACAGCAGCGAGTAACCGGAGCGACAACCCTATGTCGTTACTCCGCAGAGAAAACATGTCTACAGCATTCGCGGTATCGCCGAATTATTCGGATGTAGCCTGCCTACGGCCAACCTATCAAGAAAAGCGGAAAAATCGACAAAACCATTACGCAAATAGGGCGTAAGATCATCGTAGATGCGGAGCTTGCACTCGAACTGGCCGGCCGCAGAACCGGAGGGAGGAAATAGGTTATGGATTCCCGCAAGACCCCTGTGTTTGTACCCGTACCGTCCGAGGCTGCAACCACGTGGCGGGATGCCCTCTTGCTCGTCACAGACGAGTTCGAGGCCCCGCCCATGATCCTGCGGGTGGAGGATTCGGTTATCGGCACGCTGGGTAACTTCAGCGCATCCACCGGCAAGGCCAAGAGCAAAAAGACGTTCAATGTCTGCGCTATCGTGGCGGCCGCCCTGACGGGCGGGATCGGGCTTTCGCGTGCCT
>OGRG01001324.1_pt1 | contig 17597 bp, 15 predicted proteins | sample 1553501 | NCBI WGS metagenome assembly OGRG01 (sample SAMEA2580018, study PRJEB22360) | human gut metagenome | biome: human gut; feature: human-associated habitat; material: faeces | place: Denmark | collected 2008/2010 | reverse complement strand
TATATATTGATTTTTGGATTTTCTTTAAATTTTCTTTCCTCTTTGCAGAAGTTCTTTCTTCCCCGCCTATTTATAGGATGTATCGGATCATTTGGTAATACCGGATGATCCCTACGCTCTTTTAGTACCTTGACAAGTTCATAACCTCTATGGGGAGTTATACAGGAATTCTGGACAGTGTGCGATGACCACAGAAGCGCGCCCATAATCGAAGTGCTGCACAGCAGCAGCCTGAAATACACGGCAGAACCGTTCTGGCGTAGGAAATGGCCCCATTAGAGTTCTTTTGTTATTTCAATACCTCCTGACCTCAAGACCGTTTTCATTGTTTTTGTTGAAAACCTTCTTCTACAAATCGTAAGGGATCATTGTAATCGAAAAAAGGAGGACGATTATGGAGAAAAGAAAACCGAATGACCTACCGCCGGAGCAGTGCTTGGCTGTTGATACCGATACCCTTTGCAAACTGTTGTGCTGTGGAAGGCACACTGCAGTACAGATTGGGGATCTTGCCAATGCACGCATTACCATGAACACCCGTGTCCTATGGAGTGTCCAGCGTATCAAAGAATATCTTTATGATATTTCCGGCTAAATAACCATGCCAATAAGGCGCACTACACTTTTATAATCAGGAGGTACCAGTAATGGCAAAAGTAAGAAAAGACAACAAAGGACGAAATCTTCGGCCCGGAGAAACACAACGGGCAGATGGCAGCTATATGTATGTCTACAAATTAGGCACTAAAAAGAAATATCTTTACGACTCCGATCTCGCAAGTCTTCGTGTCAAAGAAAAGCAGATCAACAAAGATAAGGATGATGGCATCCGTACTCAGGAAGCCATGAAGCTTACCCTGAATGATATGTTCAAGGTCTACATGAATAACAACATCAAACTGAAGCCCTCTACCAGAGCAAATTATCTTTACCTGTGGGACTTCTATGTGAAAGAAGAGCCTTTCGCTAACATGCCTCTGCCACAAATCCACAGAAGTGATATTCTCGCGTTTTATACCAAACTGCTGAAACACGGCTTTGCTATCAACTCACTGGAGAGCATCAACACCATTGTTCACCCTACGCTTGAAATGGCCGTGGACGACGATTACATCCGCAAGAATCCCAGCAAAGGCATTTACCGCAAGCTCAAGACGGATGGCAGCGCTCCAAAGCCTAAACGGCGGATCGCACTCACTAAAACGCAACAGCAGAATTTCCTGCGTTTTATTGCCAAGTCCCCTACATACAGCCATTGGCTCCCCATCATGACTGTGCTCCTTGGAACAGGAATGCGTGTAGCAGAATGTACCGGCATTACCAAAAGCGATATTAACTTGAGCGAAAACACAATCTCGGTCAACCACAACTTAATCTACCGGGTCATTGACGGAAAAGCCGGATTTCACATTACCACTCCCAAAACTGAGAGCGGTACACGAATTATCCCTATCCTCTATCCAGAGGTGGCCGAGCAGCTTCGCCTCCAGATTGAAACCATCGACGCATTGTATCCAGACGATCAACTGGTGTTAGGAGGAGTTCACGGTTTTGTTTTCCGCAACCGAACCGGCTCATTCATGAGCGCCCACAATATCAATCGGGCGATTGAGAGAATCAGCGTAACTTACAACATGGAGGAAATGGATCAGGCTGAACTGGAAGACCGTGAACCGGATCTGCTCCCTCATTTTAGTGTTCACAACTTGCGGCACACCTTCTGTACCCGGCTCTGCGAAAGCACCAACGATGTTAAATTCATTCAGCAAGTCATGGGGCATGCCGATTTCTCTACTACAATGGACATCTACACCCATATCACACAAGAGAATATGCAGGAGAAGGCAAAAAACATTAGTGTGAACATGAAGCTGATGTAAAAAAGAAAGGCGAATCTGCATTTTATAAGCAGATCCGCCTTTCATATTGCTTCATCCGGTTTCGTAGGGTCTCGCGCAAAAGTTGTAGAAAAGTTGTAGTAACGCGATTTTTTGTAGTAAATGACCTCTTTAGTACAGCTTTGCTCCTGCCGGAATACTGTCATCCAGCATCAAAAGATTTAAGCCTTCCCGTCCGTCATACTCGTACACTGCGGAAATCAGCATACCCTCGGAATCAATACCCATCATCTTTCTCGGCGGCAGGTTTGTGATTGCCACACAGGTCTTACCAACCAGCTCTTCCGGCTCGTAATACTCGTGAATACCGCTTAAAATGGTGCGTTTCCGGTCTGTTCCGTCATTCAGTGTGAATTTCAGGAGCTTCTTGGACTTCGGCACTGCCTCACAGGCTTCGATCTTAACCACTCTGAAATCAGACTTGCTGAATGTCTCAAAGTCTACATCATCTGCAAACAACGGCTCGATTTTCACCTTGGAAAGATTAATCTGTACGCTTGGCGCGGACACGGTTGCATCCTCTGCAGAACCATTTACCACTGCTTTTTCGGCTTTGTTTTCAGCCTTCTTTGGGTCCAGGGTCTTCATTGTGGGGAATAAAATTTTGCTCTCTCCATCCTGCCCCATGCCGCTCTGTAAGGGTTCAAAACTCGCACAATACTCGATTCGTGAAACTTTTTTCATTCGTCTTGTGTCCTCTTGTGCCGTCCTTTTCGCCTCAAAAGTTGTAGAAAAATTGTAGAAAGTTGTAGTGCGTCTGTTATGGCATATTACTGGCACAGGAATGGCAGCATTCTGCTATGCTATCCCAGTATGCCGTATCCACCATAATCTCTACATGAAGAACGGCTTGTTTGTTTAATCGCAGACGCATACATATTATATGATAACCTCCAAGCCCATCCAAGTCAACGGTTTTTATTGAAACATTTTATGACTTTTATTTCCCTACCTTTAATAATTAGTAAAGAGGAGACTGCCATGCCTGAATACCAACTTCAAATTAAACAAGTGGTAGATTACCCACGATGCCGGATTTATCGTGAGTTCATCCACAAACTGATCAACGACCGGAGCATCCGCATAAACGGAGGCTCCGGCCTTTTTCATTTTACTGTACTTTGCAGCTATGCAAACTTCCGCACCTCATATCGCCGTATTGACGGGATCAGTTATACAGTCTCGCCCGGCGAATGGGTTTGCACCGTCAAGGAACTGTCTTGCTGGTTCCGCACCCGCTTTCATCGGCAGGCGCTGTCCATGCTGGATACCCTTCAGAAGCAGCACTTGATTTCCTATACACTGCTGGGCCGCGGCAATGTAGTCAAATATAAAATCCTCCACTGGGCCCGCCACAATTCCGCACTGGAGTACAATGCCCCATGCCAAAAGGATACCGGTTTTTTCTTCCTGCCAGTCTCTGTTGCCCTGGAACTGGTCAGCTCTGCCCGCTGCTCTGAAATGGACATCGTTCTGGATCTGTGGGTATCCGCTGTCTACAACGATACGCAGGTGCAGGGGTCAGAGGTCGGTCCGGTAGCCTACTTTCGCAATGGTACAGGAAACCCGTTGGTCAGTTATACCGAACTCTCCTGCCGCTGGGGGCTGTCACGCGCTACCGTATGCCGGATACTGAAAAAGCTGGACGGTCTTGGGTATATCTCTATCATGTCGTTTCCCGGCCGGCATGGAAGCGTGATCTACCTGCAGAACTACCTGTCCACCATGTTTGAGATTTCCGATGTTTTAATCGACAAGGAGGAAGTTGCCATGACCTTAAACATTCATCTGGAGCTTCCGGAAACTGCTGAAACCGAAGAGAGCCATTCCATCTCTGAGCATGAGGTCATTGTTTCGGATGCACTTTCCAGCGTTTCAAAATCGCACATTGAAACGATACTCCGCAAGATGGCTGACATCCTATCTACGCAAGGGATTTCCTGCTTTTCTTGCCCGCTCTCCCGCTATAAGTTATATCCCTTATCGGACGACTGCTGGGAAGAGTTGATTCCGCGTGCGCGAGGGAAATCCACGGCCCACTTTGGTCTGACCATCCTCTGCGGCACAAACACTTCAATCGCCACTTTTGAACTTACACTCACTCCCTCTGAGGAGCACGAAAATAGGAGGAACCTGAAATGAGAAAATTTGTTGAACCTGATGTTGCTGATAATCCCCTGTACCATGATACCTGGAAACTGCTGAAAAAATACCGAGATGTTGTGTGGAGCCTGGAGCTTTCTGTCCAGCATGTCCGCACCAAGTTTGAGATTGAGTATGGTACCTCCATTGAGGATTTTCTGGATTCAGTCTATCTGGCTGGCGCTGATTTGGCCGGAAGCGACATCGAGCATCATGCCAAATGCATTGAACGCAGCCACAAAATGCTCAAGCTGCTGGATTCCGCAATCGAATTGCTGCGTACCAAGCACAAAAACGGTGAGGCATATTACTGGCTGCTGTACTACTCCTTCCTCTCGCCGCAGCAGCTCAAAAATGTTGAGGAAATCATCGAGACCCTACGACCGCATATTCGTGACATCAGTTTCAGAACCTACTACCGCAAACGCCGGGAAGCTATTGAAGCCCTCAGTTCCGTCCTTTGGGGCTATACCTCCAAGGACAGTTTAGACATGCTGGAACAGTTCTTTCCAGAGACAAAATCACCTTCCGGACAATCGGGCAAATAATTGGCACAATTCGGGAACAAAATTGGCATGGTTCTGCTCTTTCAGTGTAAATACCGATGTGTTAAACTGAATATGCTCAAACTTGCACCCAAAACCGAACAGGACAGTAACGGCACCTTTCATCAGGGTGCTTTTTTGCTGCCCAGATGGCCGCCCGGCCATTTGAAAGCCCACATTTGTTTTGACAGGTGTGGGTTTTTCTGTTCCCTATTGAGCATCAAAAAATCATTCAGAATTGGAGGATCGCAAATTGAAGAAAACGAAAACCCCTCAAACTCCGCAGCTTCAGGAGCCGGATACCCAGTCCAAGCGCAGGCTTTCGCTGCCCAAAGTAGCTTACAGCGCCTTCCTGTGTGTGATGATGTCCATGATGTTCTGCCAGCCGGCTTATGCGGCAACAGATGTATGGACCAAGGCCAAAGAGATCATGCAGGATGTATACACCCAAATCCTTGCCATCTCCACTATCGCCGCCATCGTCACTGCTTCGGTAGCCTTGCTGCTCATGAACTTCTCCCGTTCCGGACGGACGGTGGATGAAAGCCGCGCCTGGCTCAAACGAATCTGTATCACCTGGGCTATCCTCAATGGCTTGGGCTTTATCATGGCGTATGTGACGCCGCTCTTTAGTGGCGGACAATGGACAGGCTGATTGACCGTCTGACTGCTCGCCGGAAAGGAGGCTTGCATTTATGGGCATTTTAGACGGCATAGTGGAATGGATCGCAGAACAGGTAATGGCCGGTCTTGATCTGGTGACCACATCGGTTTTGGGTGCGCTGGGCTGTGATATGGCTGTATTTCTGCGTTATTTTCCCGCAGCAGAGACTATGTACTCTGTTTTCGTGGCTCTGGCAATCGGGATCATCCTGCTCAACTGGGTCTGGCAGTTATTCAAAAACTTCGGTCTTGGCGCAGGTGTGGAAGCAGAAGACCCGGTAAAGCTGAGTATCCGTTCCGTTATTTTTATCCTGCTGACGCTCTTTTCAGATGAAATCGTCAATATTGTTCTTACCATCGGCGGCACCCCCTACCACTGGATCATGGAGTCCGACCTTCCTGCATTAAGCTTTGCAGACTTCAATTCCGTGATGCTGGTCATCATTGGTGTGTGTGCCAATGGGGCTGTGGCACTGATTACCTTGATTTTGGTTCTCATCCTGGCCTGGAACTACCTAAAACTTCTGTTCGAGGCAGCCGAACGGTATGTGCTGCTCGGTGTACTGGTCTACACGGCTCCTGTGGCTTTTTCTATGGGCGCCAGCCAGACCACAGCAAACATCTGGAAATCCTGGTGCCGGATGCTTGGCGGTCAAATTTTCCTATTGGTCATGAACGCCTGGTGCCTGCGCCTGTTCACAAGCATGGTGGGGTCCTTCCTTGCGAACCCGCTTTCGTTATGAGGAGGTCTTATCCTTGAAGAAACTCAAAAAATTTTTGTTTGCGGCCTTTACAGTCGCAATTCTCTCCTGCCTGCTCTGCCAGCCGGCTTTTGCCGCTATCTCCGAAAGCGATGTGCAGGCTCAGGTAGACGCTGTGGGAAAAGAAGCCGTTTCCGGCAATGTGTTTATCTGGTTTCTCTGTGCTATCGGCTTTCTCAAAGTCGGTCAGAAAATCGATTCTTTCCTCTCCAGCCTGGGTGTCAATGTAGGACATACCGGCGGCAGCATGTTGGCTGAGGCTATGATTGCTGCCAGAGGCATCGGCGGCATCAAGAACTTTTCCAGTCACCACTTTGGCGGCGGGAGAAACAGCAGTTCCACCAATGTCAACGCAAACGGTGGTAAAGGCAGCGGCGGCTTTGGAGCAGGGTTTGCCAGCGGCGGTCTTGCTGGAATGGTGAGCCGAAAAGTCACAAACAGCGCCATCAAGACAGCCACCACAACTCCCGGCTCCAAGCCTTCCGGTCTTGGCAGTCTTTTAGGCGATGCTGCAGCCGGAGGGATCGGCGGCCATATGTACGCTTCTTCCGTCAGTAAGGGCGGCAATTTTGCCAACAATGTAATCGGCAGCGTAGCCACGGGTAGTATCAGCCAGATGGGTTCCATTTCCGGTGAAAAAGCCGCCGAAGCCCTGCACTCTTACATGGGATATGCGGCACTGGAATCCGGAGCTGAAAATGTTCCGACCTTCCAAAATGTCGAAATTGGCGGCGGCCGCATCACCGGCACAGAAGTGACTGCGGAACATCCCGAAGGCATCTCCTTTGGTATGTACCACGCAGACCAATATGTTGCCCCGGAAGGCCAGTACACCACCGTTCATGCCGTGGATGGCACAGCATGGTATAAGCAGTACGCTGTGGATGCTGTTGACAAATCGCCCTATATGGCTCCTGACGGTTCTATCGCCTTCAACGAATCCATTGTCAAAAAGCTGCCTCCAGCCCCGAGGAGAAAGGACAAGATATAAATGCCAGAAGATCAGAAAAGCGGTTTTTCCGAAGCTGTGGAGACCGGCGCCTCCGCAGCGCATACCATCCGCGGCGCAATCAAAACCGGAAAAGCTATTTCCTCCGCTACCAAAGGCGCTGCCGCAGGCGGTCCTTACGGTGCAGTTGCAGGCGCAGTGTGGGCAGGTCGGAAGCATATCGGAAAAATCATTGTGGCAGTCATTGCCCTGCTTATGCTGCCGGTATTATTTGTTCTCATGCTCCCCGGGCTTATTTTCGGCGGACTGACCAATGCTTTTTCGCCATCTGACCCCGAAATTCCGATTTTGAATAGCGAAACAGCGATTATTGAGAACGCCAACGAGATCACCTTTACCCTCAACGGCATCTTGGGCGAGGCACTGGATGATGTACTTGCCCGGATCGAAGCTGACTTTGCGGCATCGGGAGCCGACCATATGGAGGTCAAAAATGCCTATTCCGGCGGTCCCATTTATAACGCCAACCTGTTTATCTCTCAGTATTGTGCGGCCAAAGACAAGGATTTTGAAAGCATTTCTCTGAATGACCTTGCCGCCACCCTGCGGGAAAACAAGCAGCATCTATATTCCTACACCAGCAAGCAAGAGATTCGTGAGAGCACCGTGACTGATCCGGAGACTGGGGAAGAAACAACGGTGTCCGAAACTTGGATGGTCTATACTGTCCGTTACAACGGTGAGTCCTATTTTTCTGATGTTGTATTCCAGCTTACCGATGACCAAAAGGAGCTTGCATCTGATTACGCTTCCAACCTAAGCCTGTTCTTGGGCGATGGTCTGCTGCAAAATCTGGAAGCGTGGACCGGAAACAGCATCACCGCTCTGGGCGATGTTACTTTCACCGACGGGATCACACCTGTTGTTTACTACAATCAACTGGATGAACGCTATGCCGGTAAAGCATATGGTACGGACAATATTGGCGGTTATGGCTGCGGCCCTACCGCTATGGCAATCGTGGTGTCCTCTCTGACGGACGATATGGTTAACCCTGTGGAGATGGCCGAGTGGTCTTACAACAACGGCTACTGGTGTAAAAGCAGTGGTTCTTACCATGCGCTGATACCTGCCGCCGCTGGGGAATGGGGGCTTCCGGTTTCCGGCTGTACCACTGCGGAACCACAGCGCATCACAGACGCACTGGCTAATGGTAAACTGGTAGTAGCAATCATGTCTGAAGGCCACTTTACCTCTTCCGGTCACTTCATTGTCCTGCGTGGCGTAAAAGACGGCAAGATCATGGTGGCTGACCCTGCCAGTTACACACGGAGCGAACAGCTCTGGGATCTGTCCATTATCTTAAATGAGGCCAGCCGGCGCGCTGGAGCTGGCGGTCCGTTCTGGATTATCGGCTGATGTGCCCGCCCGGCTTCGGAAACGAGGTTAATCATGAATCATAAAATCGACCGAGATACCTACATAATACCACCGAATTTCATCGAGTCAGGCACCTTCTTCGGTGGTATGTTCAAAGCCCGCAATGTGATTGAAGCCGGCATCCTGGCATTTGCCATTGGTGTGCCGGTTTTTTCATTGCTTCCTCTTGGCCTGACTGCCCGTATCATCGCTTTGTGCCTGACCGCACTGCCAGCAGCATTGGTGGCGCTTATCGGAATTTCCGGTGAGAGCCTTTCCTCTTTTCTGCTGATTTTCATAAAGTACCTGCGAAATCGCCGCATTGTAGGCGGTAACAGCGCAGAAGATGCGGTTCCTGCGGCAGAGCATGGCGGCAAGCATATTAAAAAGAAGGCACACAAGCCCGATAAGGCTCCCAGGCGGTCACGGCGCTCCGGCAGAGAGGATTTCCCAGCGGAGTTTGATGAAGTTCGTGGCTACGAGATCCGCCAAAAACTCCGTCCTGTGAAAAAGCAGAAGCCTGCCAAAGAGAAGAAAACCGCCAAGCAAAAAAAGAAGGTCTCCAAGGAGCGCAAAGTAAAACGCCCTATCCGCACTCAGGAGCCGAAGCCCGCCTGCCTTAACCCGGTAGCAGATTATCTGCCGATTTCCAAAATTGAAAACGGCATCATCTACACGAAGGACCACCGCTATGTCAAGGTCGTCGAGGTAGTACCCATCAATTTTATGCTGCGCAGCGCCCAGGAACAGCGGAACATCATCTATTCCTTTGTATCCTACTTGAAAATCAGCCCCATCAAGCTGCAAATCAAGGTACTGACACGCCGGGCAGAGATCAACCGCCATCTGGATACCGTTCGGAAGGAGATGGAACAGGAGACCAATGAACAGTGTCTGCTCATGCAGGAAGACTACCTCCAGTTCGTTCAGCAGATCGGTTCCCGTGAGGCAATTACCCGACGTTTCTTCCTGATTTTTGAATATGAGCCGTGGAGCAACACCAAGCGCTCTGATGAAGAAGGCGAGGCAATCAATGCCCTGCAAAGTGCAGTCCATACTGCTACCAACTACCTCCGTCAGTGCGGTAACGAGATCATCGTTCCGGAAAACTGGGATGAGTTTACGGTAGATGTCCTCTATAACCTGCTCTGCAGAAATGAAAGTGCTGTAAAGCCGCTCTCCGTCCGGGCACAGGAGGTTGTGGCTGAGTACCTTGCCAAAGGGCGCGACAGTGAGATCGACCATATCCCTGCCACCGAATTCTGTGCGCCAAAAAGCATTGACTTCACGCATGGTCACCATATCTGCATTGACGGTCTGTATTATGCTTATTTGCTGGTGCCCTCTGATGGCTACAAAACGCAGGTTCCAGCCGGCTGGCTCAGTCTTATCGTCAATGCCGGTGACGGGATCGATATGGATATGTTCCTCTCCCGTCAGCCCAAAGAAACCATCATCCAGAAAGTCGGACAGCAGCTGCGTATCAACCGTTCCAAAATCAAGGACGCCAGCGACACCAACACCGACTTTGATGACATTGATGGCGCTATCCGAAGCGGGTACTTTCTCAAAGAGGGCCTTGCCAACAACGAGGACTTCTACTACTTGAATCTGCTGATTACCATTACTGCCTCCAACGAGGAAGACTTGGAATGGAAGGTCAGCGAAATGAAAAAGCTCCTGCTCTCACAGGACATGAACGCCTGCACCTGCCATTTTCGGGAGGAACAGGCGTTTTTATCTGCCCTGCCATTGGTGGCAATGGAAAAGAAACTGTATGAGCGGGGTAAGCGCAACCTGCTGACAGGCGGTGCGGCAAGCTGTTATCCCTTTACATCCTATGAGATGTGTGATGATAACGGTATCCTGCTGGGCGTCAACAAGTACAACAGTTCCCTTATTATCGTGGACATCTTCAATTCTGCGGTCTATAAGAACGCCAATATGTCGATCCTTGGCACGAGCGGAGCCGGCAAAACCTTTACCATGCAGTTGATGGCGCTGCGAATGAGGCGGAAAAATATCCCCATTTTCATTGTTGCGCCCCTAAAAGGCCATGAATTCCATCGCGCCTGCTCCAATGTGGGCGGCTCCTTTATCCAGATTTCACCGGCCAGTCCCCACTGCATCAATGTTATGGAGATTCGGCGGGTAGACCGCTCGGTGAATGAAATTCTGGACGGTCCAGGCATCCAGTTATCTGAACTTGCAGCAAAGATCCAGCAGCTCCACATATTTTTCAGTCTGCTGATCCCCGATATGTCTCACGAGGAACGACAGCTTTTGGACGAAGCCCTTGTTCGTACCTATAACACAAAAGGCATCACTCATGATAACGCCTCTTTGGAAGACCCTGCACAGCCCGGCCAGTACCGTGAGATGCCGGTGCTTGGTGACCTGTACGAAATTTTGAAAACCTCCAAGGAAACGATGCGCGTGGCCCACATCCTAAACCGTCTGGTAAACGGAAGCGCCAGCACCTTCAATAAGCAGACCAATGTTCGGCTCGACAACAAGTACACTGTTTTGGATATTTCCTCCCTCACCGGAGACCTGCTCACCGTAGGTATGTTTGTGGCGCTGGACTTTGTTTGGGACAGAGCCAAAGCCGACCGTACAGAAGAAAAAGCCATCTTCATTGATGAGTGTTGGCAGCTTCTATCCGGTGCCGGTGCTGCTGGTGTAAGATTGGCCGGCGATTTTCTTTTGGAAATTGCCAAAACCATACGCGGTTACGGCGGCGCCTCGATTTTTGCAAGCCAGGATCTTGCCGATTTCTTTGACCTTGACGGCGGCAGATTTGGTAAGGGCATCATCAACAACTCCAAGACCAAGATCATTCTGAATCTGGAGGACGACGAAGCCCAGCGGGTACAGGAAGCCCTGCACCTGTCCGATGCTGAAACAATGGAGATCACTCACTTTGAAAGAGGTCACGGTCTGATTTCTACCAATAACAACAATATTATGGTGGAGTTCAAAGCCAGCCCTCTGGAAAAGGATCTGATCACTACCGACCGCCGCGAGCTGCGTGAAATCGTAGAGCGAAAACGCCGTGAACAATCCACATCTGCCGAACAGCAGATATAACAATTTGAAAAGCGAGGTGATTCCCATGTGCAACTTTCCTGCCAGACGCCGCTATGCGTCTGCTTTGCGTCTGTATTACGCCTAAAAGCCAGTTTTGCCAGCCAGATCATCTTTTGGGCTTACACTGACTGGCTTTCCTTCCTATTTAATGCGTCTTGAATACGCCTATATTACGCCATTGGAGGTGATACCCATGAAGACCAGGGCTGAAATCTATGGAAATGAAGCTGCGGCTCTGCTGCGGATCGTCACGATGTATCCCGGTCTCAATATGCAGCAGCTTCTTTGCTTTCACCCTGGCAAAGAAGAAATCATCAAGACCCTGCTCTCCCATCTGCAAAAGCAGGGCCGTATTTTTCAAACTGATACAGGCGGTTACTTTCCGTCTGGTTGGGCAGCAAAATCGGACAGCTCCCTGATACGGGCTGCCTGGGTACTCTTGGATTTTATCGGGCAGGTGGAATACCATGCTCCCGGTGATTTTCCGGTCAAGCTTATCTTCTTTGCAAACGGTGAACTATACGAAATCGTCTACGCAGCTTCCGGCCAGGAGGCCCTAATCAACCATGCGCTTCGGGATGACCGCAGCGGTGGACGCCGCATCATTTTGGTCGATAATCCGGAAGACATTCGCCGCATTGACTGCCCTGGCATTTCCGGTTTCTGCACCGTGGATGCAGCGGGCCAGGTGCATTACTTTAAGAAAACAGGAGGAACTTGATTGGAACGAAAAATCATCTCACACCGAATCGGAAGCATTCTTGATGATATATCCCGTTTGAGCAATGCTCTTTACGCGATGGATACCACGGATATTCAGCGCTATCCGGACAACTATGAAGTCTTATCCACTGATGCCGCCCTGCGGGCAGAGAAAATTGCCTGCAGGCTACGGCATTTGATATATTCCAGCACCACCATCCGCAAAGGCGATTACCTGACATCCGCCGGTATTGTACACGGAATTGAGGTTGTCTATGAGGACGGTGTACTGGAGGTCACCCTGCCTGGTCTGCTCCCAAAACGCAAGCAGAGGCAAAACACTGAGTTTCTGCTCGACCCGTTCTACTTCTCATTGGAGCAATACGCCAAAGAGCATCCCATGCCCCGCTTCAGCGATTGTGTGGTGTGCTTTACGCAGGTTTATGACCAGTGCCTTCCCACCCGGCGTATCCGTGACTACGACAATCTGGAAGAAAAGCAACTTCTGGATGTCCTCTCCACCTTCGTCATGGCTGACGATACCGGCCTGCTCTGCGATGCCTACAACACCGCTGCGCTGGGCGAAAAGGACTGTACCAGAATCAGTGTCATGGAAAAAAAGCGGTTTCCCGCCTGGCTTGCTGAGCATGAAAACACCCTAAAATCCATCTCGGATTTTTGAGCATTTTCAGCCATTGCTTGTCCGACCTGCCGCAACATCGTATTTCGCCCCGGATTTCGGGGCTTTTTTCTGTCGTTACACCACGGATTTTTACCGAAGTTCCTTGCAGTCTCGGTAAAAGCCACACACCACAAGGAGGTGATCACTTGGGAAATTCCCACAGCCAGACACGATGGCGTACAAGCTTCTCTCTCTGACTGCCATCTCCGGCGAGTTCCCCACAGACCAGCTTAACAGACTTCCCGGCAGTCCATATTATCTGGAGTCTGTTGTCACTGCACTGAAAAAAGACGGGCTGCTGCGTACCTATTACCGGGATAAACTGCGCGGCTACCGTCTGGGGCCGCGAGCCAAAGCCACTCTGCTGGAAAGCCGGCCGGACAGGTTTGCCAGCTACCTGACGGGAGATACCGACACCAACCGTTTGAAATGCGAAATTGACCGAAGACTCCGGCTACACCGCCTGGCAGAAACCTATGTGACCATGGATAATGCGGGTGTATGTGTGTATCGGGATGAAAAACCGGCAATTTTTGCGCCGGAGGGTTACGCTGGCGGCAGGATTGTCTATCCTGCTTTTTTCAGTTCCAGAGAAGTGAAAGAAATGGGGATCGACACCACGAAGATCCGCAGTTCCCGCTCCACTGGAATACTCCTTGCGCCCTCCGGCATCTTCGTGACCTACAACAGCAGCAGCGCCCTGATGAAGTGGCGCTACAAATCGGAAATGCGGGTCAAGGCATTGATTTGGAGCGTAATCTGCCAACAGCGCCTGTCCCCACAGTTTCGCCATGAGGATGTTCATGGACTGATTCTGGGCAACAGCATGGATCTGGCTTACCAGATTTTGACCAGCACCGGAGGACGCAAACATGATTTCTTCATGCTGGATGGCAGCTATGAGCATTTTCTTTATCTTACCAACGACCATCAGGGGGAGGTGATACTTGCACTGCTGTGCGACCCTAGGAAAACTGCGGAGCTGGATCGCATTCTGCTCCAAGGTCTTACTGCGAGGCAGCCCGGACTGGCTATTGAGCATGACGGCATTTCACCGGATGGCTCACCAGTCCTATTTGGCTATTTCTGCGATCTGCCCCGTATCGCACGCTTTAACACCTCTCTCGAACTATCCGAGCGCCCGGGCACACTGATCTGCTTTGACTTCCAAGCAGAGGTACTTCACAGCTACTGCGGTTCCCGGATGCGCTTCCAGACCATTGACTTCACAAAATTCGAGGGGAGGTTGTTCCCATAAACAAGAAAAAACTGATCGTGAGCCTGATTGCAGCGCCCTTTGCCATTCTTGCAATCCTATACGCAGGCGGCTTTCTGGCACAGCTTTTGGGTAACTATGCAACCTGGAAACAGGGCGGCGGTATTCCCGGCGATGGTACTTCACCGCTGGCCGCTTCGCCCGACTTCCTTCTCTGCCTTTCCTCTGTGCTCCGACCGCCTTATGGCGTGTATGGCATTTTGATCTGCATTGGCTTGTTAGCAGTGCTGCTCATCATGGTCATGCGCATGGGATATGGTGATGCCGGCGAGTATGATGAAGACCGTAATTTCTCCTACTCCGCCAAAGGCACTTATGGCACCTCCGGCTGGATGTCCCGCAAAGAGATGTCCGGCGTACTGGATCTGGTGCCCGATCTGCGCAAACACAAGGGTGTTGTACTGGGTATGCTGGATGGCAAAGCAGTCTGCATACCGGAAGATACCAGAATCAACAGTAATCTGGCAGTCTACGGCGCCAGTGGTTCCATGAAAACCCGTTCGTTTTGTATGAACCGTATCCTTCAGGCCACTGTCCGAGGCGAAAATGGCGCCGGAGAATCGCTGATCATCTGCGATCCCAAATCGGAATTGTACGAGAAGTCAAGCGAATTTCTCCGCAGCCGGGGCTATTGTGTCAAGGTATTCAACCTCGTTTCCCCTGAAAACTCAGATTCCTGGTGTTGCCTTGCCGAAGTTGAGGGACAGGAACTAATGGCCCAGCTTTTTGTAGATGTCATCATCAAGAACACCACGAACAACGGCAAGAGCGACCATTTCTGGGATGCCTGCGAGATGAATCTGCTCAAGGCCTTGGTACTGTATGTGGATCAAGGCTATGCGGAAGAAAACCGCAACATTGGCGAAGTCTACCGGCTGCTGACCCTCAATGGGGAATCCCAACTTGACACATTGTTCGAGGCGCTTCCTTCCACGCACCCTGCCAAAGCACCCTACAGCCTGTTCAAGCAGGCCAGCGACACAGTGCGAAGCGGCGTGATTATCGGTCTGGGCAGCCGCCTGCAGGTATTCCAGTCTGAGCTGATCAAAAAAATTACCGCTAAGAATGAGATCGATCTGGAGCTTCCGGGTCAGCAGCCCTGTGCCTACTTCCTCGTTACCAGCGACCAGGACAGCACCTTTGATTTTCTGGCCTCGCTGTTTCTATCTTTCTGCTTCATCAAACTGGTGCGATATGCAGACCACAACTGCGAGGGCGGCAAACTGCCTGTGCCTGTCCATATCCTTGGGGAAGAACTGACAGCGTGCGGCACGATCCCCGACCTCTCCCGCCGGCTCAGCGTAATACGCTCCCGGAATATCTCCATGTCCTGTGTGTTCCAAAATCTCGCAGGATTGCAGAACAGATACCCGCAGAATTTGTGGCAGGAGATCATTGGAAACTGTGACGCGCAGTTGTTTTTAGGCTGTACAGACCAGCTTACTGCCGAATTTATTTCTGCCAGGACAGGGCTTGCCTCCGTAGCAGTATCCAGTAAGTCCAAACAGCTGGGCACCTGGCGTATCTCCAACTATACACCGGAGTTTCGTGAGACCTCCGGTGTTGGAAAACGCCCTGTACTTACTCCTGATGAAGTCCTGCGGCTCCCGCTGGATCAGGCACTCATCATCATCCGTGGCAAGAAGGTTCTGCAGGTAGACAAAATGGATTACTCCAAACACCCGGAAGCCAAGTACCTGCGTTCCTGCAAAGCATCTGCCCATGTACCGGAATGGCGCCGCTTGGAAGAAGAAGCCGCCAAAACACCGCAGCCCGCGCCGAAACCGGCTCCTGCAGCAAAGAAACCGGCAAAGCGCAAAGCCACCAAACCGGCATCCCCCACTGATAAATCACCCAAAGAGGCTCCGGTCCCTAAATCTGCCGGTACGCCGGAAGGCATTATCACCACAGACAAGGATTCCATCCTGTCTTGAACAAAACTATCAAATTCATAGGAGGTTTTAATCTATGGCAACCAAGAAAAAAGAACTTCTGGAACAGGACGCTCCTGTTACCGAAACCGTTATGTCGGAAGGCGAAACTCTGCTGGCCGATACCGCTCAACCTGAATCCCTTCCTGCTGACGCTGGCGATGGTCTGGATTTGAACGAACTGCTGGGGCAGATGGATCAGCCCCAGGAGGACACCTCTGCCGAAGATATGGCTGAAGATCCCCTTCCTGAACTCACCGAGGAGGAAATGTTCGGGGATACGCCTGCTGAAACAGACGATCAAAGCACTGCTCCCACTGATATGCCGGAAGACTCTGATGTGCAGCCGCCTGATGTTTACGAAAATAACGCCGACGCTGTGCAGGAAGCCCCTGCACCTCCCAAGCCCAAGCGTACCAGCCGAAAGAAGAAAGAAGCAGCTGCTCCTGAAAAAACTGTCACAGAGGAAGTTCCTGCCGAAACAACAGAGTCGGCGGATACAGCCGACACTATTCTTGATACGGAGGAACCTGCTGTGGAGCCTGATGTTCCTGTCGTGGAGGAAGCTGCCGCTCCTGGCCCCACTCCTTCTCCTCCCCGGCGTCAGCCCCGCCCCCAGCGCAGCGAGGTCCCCGTCCTTACCATCCGCAGCCGGGATGATGTCGAGACTGCCGAAGACCGTGATGATGTAATCTGGCATGAAATCCATAATGCCTACCGCACCCGCAAGATCATCACCGGCAAGCTGGGCGGCATTGAACAGCTGGACAACCGCAAGACGGTGGCAGTTGTGGATTACAAGGGGTTCCGTGTTATTATCCCTATCAAGGAAATGATGATCAATCTGGGCCGCAGCCCTTCCGGTCAGGAATATGCCGACCTTATGCTGCGCCAAAATAAGATCCTTGGCAACATGCTCGGTGCTGACATTGACTTCATCGTGCGTGGTATCGACTCCAAGACCCGCAGCGTAGTTGCCAGCCGCAAGGAAGCCATGCTGCGCAAACGCCAGATTTTCTATCTGGATACGGATGCTGCCGGTATGTACCGTGTCTATGAGGGCCGCATCGTCCAGGCGCGTGTGATTGCAGTGGCTGAAAAGGTTGTGCGCGTGGAAGTTTTCGGCGTTGAAACCTCCATCCTTGCCCGTGACCTTGCCTGGGATTGGATCGGTGATGCCCATGAGCGTTTTTCCGTAGGCGATGAGGTTCTGGTCCGTATTCTCAGCGTGCGGCGCAACAGTCTGGAGGACTTGGGCATCAAGGCTGACATCAAGAGTATTTCCGAGAACACCGACAGGGACAACCTGCAGAAGTGCCGTATCCAGGGCAAGTATGCCGGTCGTGTCACAGATGTCCACAAGGGCGTTGTCTATGTGCGCCTCTCCAACGGCGTCAATGCGGTAGCCCACTCCTGCTATGACTACCGGATGCCCGGCAAAAAGGACGATGTATCTTTTGCCGTCACTCGTCTGGATATGGAGCGGGGTGTGGCCGTAGGTATTATCACTCGGATCATCCGTCAGAACCTGTAAGCAAA
>OGRG01001319.1_pt1 | contig 17671 bp, 8 predicted proteins | sample 1553501 | NCBI WGS metagenome assembly OGRG01 (sample SAMEA2580018, study PRJEB22360) | human gut metagenome | biome: human gut; feature: human-associated habitat; material: faeces | place: Denmark | collected 2008/2010 | reverse complement strand
AGAAGCTAATAACATCAATATTCCTAAAAAAGAAGCAAAAGTTAAAACAAACTTTATTAGATAATAAAAAAGATAGCTTTTGCTATCTTTTTTATGTATTAAAAATATGCTGATTTAATTAATAATTTTGTATATTCATCCATAGGATTATTAATGACTTCTTTTGCATCTCCCACTTCTACTACTTTTCCATTTTTCATAACTGCTACTCTATCACAAAAACTACTTACTAATGCTAAATCATGAGTAATAAATAAGTATGAAATATTCATTTTTTCTTGCATTTCTTTTAGTAATTCAACTACCTGTGCTTGAACTGATACATCTAAAGCACTGGTAGCTTCATCACAAACTAAAATCTTAGGCTGAGCTGATAATGCTCTTGCAATAGCTGCCCTCTGACATTGCCCTCCACTTAATTCATGAGGATATCTATCTTTATACTCCTTTGGCAAACCTACCATCTGCAAAAGATTATCTACCTTATGCTTTTTTTCTTCTTCCGTTGTAGAACATAAATTACAAACATACTCCATAATAGATTCTTCAATGGTTAGCCTTGGATTAAATGAGCCAATGGCATCTTGAAATACCATTTGAATATCCTTATAAATTTCTTTCAATTTATTGCTTTTTATATTAGTAATATCTTTATTATTCAATAATACTGTTCCACTATCTGCTTTCTCTAAATTCATAATGATATTAGCTAAAGTACTTTTGCCACTGCCACTTTCTCCAACTATCCCCAAACATTCGCCTTGTTTTATATATAGATTTATATCATCACAGGCAACATGCAGATGATCTTTCTTTTTATATATCTTCCTTAAATTATTACATTGTAAAATTATCTTATCCATATTTTTTCTCCACACCTTCTACATAATGACAAGCTATATATCTTCCATCATGTATCTTTTTTAAATACTGCTGATTTTTCTTACATGCTTCACTACATAGCTCACATCTTGGTGCAAAACTGCAGCCAGATATATTTTCCGTAAATAATGGCGGATTTCCTTTTATCCCTTTTGGCATAGTTCCATCAAGCTTAGGCACTGCATCTATTAAAGCCTTTGTATAAGGATGCTTAGGATTTCTAAGTATATCTTCTTTATCTCCATACTCCACGATATTTCCACTATACATAACTGCTACTTTATCTACCATTTGTGATATAACACTCATACTATGAGTAACTATTATTATGCTTGTCTGAAAATTATCTCTAAGTGACATCATTTCCTTTACTACCTGTGCCTGTACCGTAACGTCTAATGCACTGGTGGGCTCATCAGCTATTAATATTTCTGGCTCTAAAATCATGGCCAAAGCTATGGTAACTCTTTGCTTCATACCTCCACTTAGTTCAAAAGGATAGCTGTTTAATATACATTTGCTATCCTTTAAATTAACCTTCTCAAGCATATTTGCAGCTTTTTCTAAAGCTTCATTTTTATTTATATTCATATGACTTTGCATAGTTTGTACAAATTGTTTACCTATTTTTCTAATAGGATTTAATGTTGCTCCTGGATTTTGAAAAATTACTGCCAGATTATTTCCTCTTAATTTTCTTATCTGTTTATTATCTAATAATAAAAGATTCTTTTCATTAAATAGTATTTCACCATTGGTTATCTTCTCTGACTTATTCATCATTTGGATTAAAGCTCTAATCAATGTGCTTTTTCCACAACCACTTTCTCCAACTATGCCTAATATCTCACCTTTTTTTATATTAAAAGATATATTCTTTAATATTTTTACGCTATTATTATTAACAGATAAATCTTTAACTTTTAATATTTCTTTCATTGCTTCACCTACTGAATATATGTATCTTTATTAAATTGATAATAATCTGTAGGATGTGCATTAAATCCCACTACATTATTTTTCATTAAGAAACTCACCTTAAGATGTGCTATAAAATTATAACCATCATCATCTAAAACCTTTTGAACTATTTCTTCTGCTAAAGCATTTCTTTCTTGTATATCAAACTCTAACTGCATTTTATCTAAAAGCATATCAACCTCTAAATTGCTATAATTACCATAATTCAATTCTCCATTGCTTCTCATGGCATTATTCAGGTAAGACAAAGGATCACCGGTAGATGATGTTACATTTGAATATAAGCATAAATCAAAGCTTCCACTAGATAATATATCTGAAATATTCTCAGCTATTTCAATTGATACTCCTATGCCAGCTTCCTTTAAATCAGCTTGAAGTGCCTGTGCTATTGTGGGTAATTCTGCTCTAGCTGAGTATGTAACTAATTTTAAAGTTAACTTTTCCCCATCCTTATCTAAGATTCCATCATCATTAGTGTCGCTATAACCTTCCTCTGTAAGTATTCTTATTGCTTCTTCTCTATTATAGCTTGAATTATCGGTTATATTAGCACCATATGTAGTGTTCTTTGGAAATGGTCCTACTGCTGCTGTTGCATTACCATTTAAAAGTCCCTTTGCATACTCTTCTTTATTTATAAGCATATTAATTGCTTTTCTCACATTTTTATTATTTAAATTGCTGTTATTTTCATTAAAATACATTAATATTGCTCTTGAGGTATCTATACTACTTAACTTATAATCGTCATTTTCCTTTAACAAAGCCATAAGTGATGTAGATATTCCCTGAGCAATATCAATTTCTCCAGATTGTAGTGCCATGGCTAATGTGTCACTATCACTAATAGGAATAATCTTTAAATTGCTTAGCTTTACATCACCATCCCAATAATTATTATTTCTAGTTAAATAACTTGAGCTGATAGTAGTAAACTTTTCTACTATGAAAGGACCTGTACCTACTGGATTACTATCAGGAGTTTCTGTACCATTCACATCAATAATTGCTGCAAAAGGATCACACAAATCATTTATTAAAGTAGGATTTTCCTCTTCCATATTAAAAATTAAATATTTTCCATCTACTTCAATATTTTTTATTTTTAAAGTAGATTTAGCTCTACTATTTAATTCAATTACTCTGTCTAATGACTCTTTCACCTTTTTTGCTGTCATCTCTACTCCATTTTGAAAATATATATTTTCTTTAATCTCTATACGCCATGTTGTAGTATTTAATGCTTCATATCCTTGTGCTAGCCATGGAATTGGTTCCATAGCATCATCTAATTTAAAAAGCGTTTCTGCCACTCCATACCTTACAGTAAACCATCCACTATATCCTTGTGCTGGATCTAAACTTTTAGTACTGATTGTTGTTCCAAATACTAATTCTTCCTTGCTTTTCCAAACAGTATCATCATTACTTTTGCCACAGCCCGTTAATATAAGAAAACATGTTAAAATTCCTAAAGCCATTATGTTTATTTTTCTTTTCTTCACCAGTTAACTCCTTATTAATATTCTTTTTGCTTAGGATCTAGCATATCATGTACTACATCACCTAGAAGATTAAATAATATGACAATAATAAAAATTGCTATACCTGGTGCTATGGTTATCCATGGTGCAAATTGAATCATACTTTTTCCTTCATTCATCATTGCTCCCCATTCCGGTATAGGTAGTGGTGAACTTAATCCTAGGAAAGAAAGCGCTGCCATTTCCATGATAGTAGTTCCAATATCTAAAGATGCTGTAACTATAAGAGTACTTAAAACTCTTGGCATAATATGCTTAAAAACAATATACATAGAACTATTACCACTTAACCTAGCAGCTTTTATAAATGTTTCTTCCTTTATCTCCAATACTTCACCTCTAGCTAACCTAGCATACTTAGTCCAACCAATAACCCCTATGGCTATCATAGCATTAATCATACCACCACCTAAAACTCCTGCAACAGCAATGGCCAACACCAAACTAGGAAATGCTAAAAATACATCAACAATTCTCATTACTATATTGTCAAATAATCCACCTATATATCCACTAATAATTCCTATAAAGCTTCCAAATACAAACATTAGTGAAACTAAAATAAGTGATGAAAAAATAGTTCTAGATGCACCATATATCATTCTAGAAAATACACATCTACCTAAAGCATCAGTGCCTAAAAAGAATTCTCTACTTGGTGCCTTTAATGTATTTTGTAAATCTATTTTATACGGATCATTAGGTGCTATATATGGTGCTAACAAGCTTATACCCAAGATTATTACTATCAATATTAAAATCATTAAAAATTTATTCTTTCTTCTATCTTTTGTACTCATATTTATCCCCTCACTATGCTTCAATTCTTGGGTCAATAAACTTATATAGCAAATCTGTTATTAAATTTATCAGCACAAAAATTATTGCCATCCAAAGAACATATCCTTGAATAACAGGATAATCTCTATTGAATATAGCATTTAATGCTAAGCTTCCAATTCCAGGCCAAACAAATATAGCCTCAATTACAGCACTTCCTCCCATTAATGACCCTATAGATAATCCTACTAACGTTATTATTGTTATCATTATATTTTTAAGTACATTAAAATAGAGTATTCCTGCTTCACTTATTCCTCTAGACCTAGCTCCCCTTACATAATCCTTTTCTAATTCCTCAATAACAACTACTCTTATTTGACGTATATACTTACTTATCATAGGTATTGCTAAAGTTATAGAAGGTAAAATTATACTCTTAATACCACTTTCACTTAATATAGGAAACCATCTTAATTTTAAAGAAAAGACTAATAATAATATCAATGCTAAAAAGAATCCTGGAATAGAATTGCCTATAAAGCTGATTGTCCTTATTATATAATCTATAAATTTATCTTTATTAATTGCTGCTATTATTCCAACAGGAATCGAAACAAGTATAGTTATAGCCATGGCTGTGGCTGTAAGTGTTATGGTATATGGTAAATGCTTAAATAACTCTTCCTTTACCGATACCCCTGTAGAATAGGAAATGCCAAAATCTCCTTTTAAGCAATTTTTCATCCAATTTAGATATTGTACTAAAAAAGGTTTGTCTAATCCCATCTCTACCCTAGTGCTTTCTAAAACTTCTGATGTTACAACAGCTCCCTGAGAAGTCAGTATTGCTTCTGCCGGATCTCCTGGTGCTAAATTCATAAGCCCAAATGATACAAATGATATTATTATCAAAATGGGTATTACTCCTACAACTCTCTTAAAGATATATTTTAATAATTTCATAAATTAATCTCCATTTCATAATGCAAATGATTTGCATTTACCTTTATAAATTTTATATCTTATCTCCTATTGTGTCAACATTATTATTAATTATTAAAAAAAATCATACATGCCATAACATGTATGATTTCTTTTACTCAAGCTTACCATAAGCCACTAAAGGGCTATCCTTTGCAACTGCTAACGCTACTGTATGATACATTACAACACCATTAAATTCTGCGTAATATCTATCTACTAAATTGCCAAAAAAGTCTGTAACTTCTCCTAATACCTGTCCTTTAGAAATTAATTCTCCAGCCTCCACAAAGCTAGTCCAACACCCTTCATTTAAAGCTTCTAGATAATTTGCTTCTGTAATATCTATAGGAATTTCCTCTTTAATAGTTTCTTCTGTTACCAATATCTCCATTTTATTTAAAACACTATATAAATCTTTCTTATATGCTTTAACATCTTCTGTAAGACATAACCCCATTCCTCCACGCTCTAAAAGCATACTTGGAGTTCCACTAATAGAACCATAGCTATGAACTCCTGTGGTAGAGTTAGACTTAACCATATATTTAACGTCTAGCACAGCAGCCACCTCTTTAATCTTATTAATAATTTTCAATTCTGCCTTTCCTGCATAATATAAATGTGGAGTTAATGCTTCATTTAAATCTCCGCCATGAATATCTAAATGGAAATCTGCTTTACTTTGCATTTCATTAACTATAATATAAGCTATTTTTTCTGCTATTGTTCCATCTTTTTTTCCTGGGAATATACTATTTAAATTCTTATTATCTTCTGGAACAACTGCTGGAGTTCTTTTAAAAAATGCCTCAACATTTACCGGATGTACAATTATTATATTTCCACAAACATCTGCTGGATTTATTTCTTTAGCTATTTCTATGGCCGCCTTTATACATGGATATTCTCCTCCATGAACTCCAGCTGTAATAAGAAGGCTCTTTCCTTCCTTTGCTCCATTAATAAGAGTTACTGGTATTTTTCTATCCGTATCTAAAATATTTATAAATCCTTGTACTTTAGTAGCTACTTCTGCCTTTAACCCATTTATTTCTAAAATATTTTTCATATTTACCTCATATATATTATTTATAATTATATTTTAATTGATAATAATTATCATTATAAACACTAAATGTTTTTATGTCAATAAATACAAAGTTTTAGAATTAAATTAAGTTGTTAGCAAATTCTTAACAGTTTCAACTCCACTTTTAGTTTGTGAAAGCATTGCTTGAACAGCTTGTTCTAATATTGAATTTTTAGAATATTCTAATATACTTTTAGCCATATCAGCATCTGTTATTTTACTTTCAGAACTTTGTAAGTTTTCACCAGTATTACTTGCATTATTTAAAGAGTAATTTAATCTGTTTTGATATGAACCTACCATAACTCTTTCACCACTAACAATTGTAATTGCTTCATCAATTTTAGAAATTGATTTACTAGCTTCTTTAAAATTTCCCATTGACAATTTTGTAATATTTAACTTATCACATGATGTATTAGGTAAAGGAATTTTTATATTCTGACCTGCATTTGCTCCTAATTGAATATTTAAAGCATTGCTTTTACTTTCAGTTACAGTAACTTTAGTTTCTACTACCCCAGCACCTACAATACCTAAATCCTTTGATACGTCTGGAAGTGCAGATATTCTTGGATCAACTATTTGTATTTTTTTAGGGTCATTCTGATCAATTACTATCTTGGTAAAATGAGTCATATACGGAGTTGCTTGCCTTTCTATTTCTCTTACCAAAGTTACTGCATTTGTTGCTTTTGATATATCTATTTCTATAATTGGATTAGGACTTCCTGTAGATTTAGGATTACCATCAACAAATTTTATACTATATTTTTCTGTACAAGTACAACATGTAGAATAAAATCCGTTTCCTACCAAATCCTTTATATTAGCAGCAGTTGCCTTTGAAAAATCAATTATTGCTATAGAATTTATTCTATCTACCACAGTTCCATCATTTTTTATAAATGTACCTACTTTTGTCGGTGTTAATCTATCTGGAATAGGTTGAGTCCATGCTGGCATATTCCCAACTACAGTTTCTACTTGTACACTACCTTTAAATTCGTCTTCACCTTTTAAAACCTTAATTCCATTAAACTCAGTGGTATCAGTTATATTATCTACTTCGCTAAGTAAATTATCTACTTCCAATTGAATATTAAATCTATCTTCTTCTGTATTTGTATCATTTCCTGCTTGTACTCCAAGTTCTCTCACCCTTTGCAATATAGAATTAATTTCATTCATTCCACCTTCTGCAACTTGCAATAATGATACTCCATCTTCTATATTTCTTTCTGCTTGAGACAATCCTCTGATTTGTGCTTTCATTTTATCTGAAATAGCTAGTCCAGCTGCATCATCTGCCGCAGAATTTATTCTTAATCCAGAACTTAATTTTCTCATTGCCTTTGTTGATTTAACTCTATTTTCTTTAAATATTCTTAATGAATTATTTGTACTTTTTGTATAACTTCTAATCATAATTTCACCTATTTATGTCTGTATATTACTTTAATAATAAAAAGTGCCTAAGCAATGAAACACTTAAGCACTTTTTTTATTATCTATTTTTCTTAAATAAGTATGCACCTATTAAAGCTATAACAGATCCAATAGAAACTATTATTCCACTACCAACTGCTGCTCCTGTAGTAGGTATCTTAGAACTATTTGTTGTAGAGTTATTATTTTCACTAATAACATTTTCATTCTTAGAATCACCACTATTTACATTACCAGTATTTTGTCCTGTGTTTGTCCCATTGCTAGAACTATTTATATTGTTTCCTGGATTGCTTCCTCCATTATCTGGTTTATTTACACTATCTCCTGGATTGTTTCCTCCATTATCTGGTTTATTTACACTATCTCCTGGATTGTTTCCTCCATTGTCTGGTTTATTTACACCATCTCCTGGATTGCTTCCTCCATTGTCTGGTTTATTTACACCATCTCCTGGATTACTTCCTCCATTGTCTGGTTTATTTACACCATCTCCTGGATTGTTTCCTCCATTATCTGGTTTATTTACACCATCTCCTGGATTGCTTCCTCCATTGTCTGGTTTATTTCCACTATCATCAGGTTTTTGGTTATTATTTGGTTTTTCAACTACCTTTAAAATAGCTTTTACTTCTGATTCATTTCCATACTTATCAATAGCTTTATATGTTATTGTATATTCACCTGGTACACTTATATCATAGTCTTCAGATACTTGAACCTTTATTAAAGCCCCTGTAAAATCTGTAGCAGTAACTCCATCAAGCAGATCAAAATTTTCACCAACCTTTATTTCGATGTTACTCTTGACACCATTAATTACAGGTGCATCTTGTTTAACTACTTCTAATGTAGCAGTATCTGTAACAGTATTGCCATATGCATCTGTTGCTGTATATGTTAATACATAGCTTCCTAAAGCTTCTACATCATAAGTTCCTGTAACAGTAACAGTTAACTTTCTTCCTTGATAATCTGTTGCAGTAACACCAGCTAAAGGATCGAACTTATCACCTTGTCTTATTTGAATATTTTTATTTGTTATATTCATAACTGGATTGCTAACAGACTGTTTAGCTTCTTCTACCACTACAATGGCCTCAAAAGTAGTAGATTCTCCTTCCTTATCTGTTGCTACATAAGTAACTTTATAACTTCCTGGTTTTTTATTATCTACACCATTACTATTGGCAGTTATATTAGTTATTTCACCATCTTCATCATCTGTTGCTTTAACATACTCTAAAGGCTTAAAAACATCACCTGTTTTTATAATTATATTTCCTTCAACAATTTTAGGTGATTCTACTAATGAAATTACTGGTGCTGTATTTACTGTTAATTTATCTTTACTACTATTTACTATATCTGAACCCTTAACCTGTTTGTTAGTTCCATCAATAATATAGTTATATGCAATACCTTCCGAATTTACATTTGGTACAACAGTATATCCTTCTGTACTATTTTTATTTTCCTTAGCAACATTAATTTCACAAATTTCTAATAATCCACCATCAATTTCTATATTAGAATTTGATAATATAAATATATCCATTTGCTTTTTATCAGCACTTATTTTAACATCTGTTTTTAAATCATCATTTTGTGACTTAACTAACCACTTTATAGAATCATCAGTAAAAATAGCATTTCCTTCAATCTTAACACTTAATTGTAAAGATTTTGCTAAATCTGAAAAATTACTTAATGATAATTTAATTGTATCTTTATTTTGTTTATCTACATTAAGTTCTATAGCATTATCTGATACCTGTGCATATTGTTCAGCATTAGTTACATTATCACTTTTTAAATAAATAGCCGTCGTCATTACTGCAGCTGTTGATAAAGCTATAACTTTTGTTTTAGTATTAACCTTTTTCATGCATTTACTCCTTTGTACTATCTATTTTCTTTAATAGCATTTAATATATCAGTTTTTATATCAATAGCCTTAACTTCATTTACACTTCTACTTGAAGCAGATAATGTTATTTCAGGAAGTTCTTTTGGTACATCAATTTTAAATGTATCACTTACTAATCTTTGTCCACCTTCTAAAGCATCAGCCGTATCTGTTCTATATAACTCTGCAAAAATTTTCTTATTATCTTCATTAAATGTTTTTGCATCTTCTGGATTTACCCAATAAATCCAAGTTCCTTCTGCTACTTCTTCCAAATTACCATTGTCAGGTACTTGAGCTAAAAGAATACCTTGATACTTATCTGCTATATGTTTTTCTTTTTCATTAAGAACTAATGGAACATTAAATGCAGGATTTCCCCTATATTCCCCAGTTATTATAACTGAACCAGCTGGAATAAATTTTCTTTCATTTTCATTAGTATCTGGATTATCTGCTTGATATTCATAATCATTTTTTAATACACCAATTCCATTAGTATACGTAATATTATCATCAGAAAGTCCAATTTCAATATTATCTCCAGGAGGTGTTATTAAATCTAATTCTGACGCAGCAAAATTCTTAGTATCTAATGCTGTTATCTTCACATATCTAGCATTATATGAACTTAATTGGTTACCACCTGTAACACCTTCTGCATCAAAGTAAATTGTTTCTGTTGGATTTTGTGGATCTAAGTTTAAAGTACCTTCTTTAACAGTTGTCCAACTTGCTCCATCCTTACTTACTTCTATCTTATATTTCTTTAGTGCATTATCAGCTATAGATGTACTCTTAAATATAAATCCTGATTTTGTTGTAGGTGCTGTATATTTTATACCTACTAAAGTTTTCATTTCAGTAGTATCTAAAATTACATATGGATTATTATTTGGATTCATTTCAGCAGTATGAATACTTGAGTTATATTCATCCTTTGTAAGCATTCTACCTTCATAAACAGTAGATTTATCATTATCTAAAGCATGTTTTAAATCTTCATTACCATCACATGAATGAATATCATTACTTTCTTCATGAAGACTTATAGTATTAGAAGATATTATTAAACTTTTCTTATCTACTCCACCTTCATGACGTATTTTAACAGTTCCTAATTGAACTTCATTTGTTGGATTTAAGTTATAATCATAAGCTACTGCTTTATACTCTACAACTCTATTATTTATATTTTCAACAGTATCAGTATATACAGTTTGTGAATTTGCTTTATCTCTTTCTATGAATCCACAAGGCTCACCATTTCTATAAATTTCATACCCTAAAATTCTATCATTACTTTTATCTACTGATAAATTAATTTTAACTTCTTTAGAATCTACATAAGAACCTGTAGTAATTCCATCTGCAAATGATGCACTTAATGTAGTACCCTCTTCCATATCAGCAGTTCCTGCTATTCTTTGTCTTCTGGCTTCATCATTTATATATTGAATCTTTTTAGTTTCCTTAGGGAACTTAGAAACATACGCTAATGTTGTTTCATTTGCAATTATTCCATGAGCCTCATAGAAATCAGTTAAATCTTTACCAACAACTTTAGAAGTTAATCTTATTAGCCATTGATCTCTATCACCATTAACTCTTTCTTCTTCTGACATTTCTCTATATGCTCTATTTAATTTAGCAAAATATGAATCATTAGTTAAGTCAGCATCAACATCTGTAAATAACATTTCATAAGTAATATTATCTTCATATGCTAAATAAGGTTGCCATAACATATTTAAAACTACAGTTCTATCAGTAGATAAACCTATTGTATTAGAAGTAACCTTTTCATATACCTTTTTAAATGAATCAAAGTAAGGACTGTTTTCATTTAACATAGTTCCTGTAATAGCAGTCATTAAGTTATTACTTGTTTCTGGATATAATCTATCACCAATATCCATAACATGTCCCATTTCATGACCTATTAATCCACCATATAAATGAGCAGAATCTGCATTAGTAACCTTTCCATTTTCATCAAATTTATAAGGAACACCTTGAATATATTGAGATGAGCTAAATCCTACACCTATATGATGATTAGATGCATAAGCTGCTGCTCCCATCATCATTCTTTGATATTTAATATTTAATCTTGTAAGTGGTGCTCTGTGCTTTCTAAAGTAAGCTCTATCTTCATCATCAATTTCACCATTACCATTAAAATCTTGAACTTCTTCAAATACACCTTTTTTAGCAAAACCAACTTTTACTTCTTGTTCCCATGCTAAAAGTGCATCATATACTCTATTAACTTGAGCTTCAGTATTACCTTCTAATCCACTTTCTATACCTTTAAGAATTTCTGATGCTGGTAAAGTTAATGTAAATCTATCTCCTTCAATATCAGTTGTATTTAAAGGTGATGTTTGTTCATCATAAAGATATACATTATTAATCTTATCTTTATCAGAAACTTCTGATGGATATAAAGTATTTATATCATTCATATATGTTTTTAATTCTGATATATAATTTCTTATTTTATCTTTTACTTCTTTTTCCTTAGTAGTATCATTTATCATATTGTTAACATTTAAGTTAGGAATTTCAGTAACTCCACTTAAACGTATCTGAACATTGGCAGTTGTTGAACCTTGAGTAACTCTTGCCATAACTTGTCCACCTTTTTCCACATCAGCAGAAATGATTGATGGTATAGTTATTTCTGTTCTTCCTGGTGATACTGTTTGCACTTTACTCATATACGAACCTGGAAGCCCATAATTTTGTAAAAATACTATATCAACTCTAGTATTTGGATCACTTGACCCCATGTATACTACAATTTGCTTACTTGTACCCTTGTCATCAACTGAAGGTCTTGCAACACTTCCTAAAGATTGATAACTATTTCCCATTCCTAAAGATGGACCTTCATTATTAGTTCTAATACTAGCATCAAGAGTTGTAATTTTTTCTGAAACTTCCTTATCATCAAATAACTTTTGAGCTGTATCTAACTCTTTCTTTAAAACGTCCTTATCTGGATGATATTCTCCACTAATAGCATCTGGTGTATCTAATCTCTTAGCCAATTCATTTAATACATCTTGAGTAACAGATTTCTTAAGAACTAATCTTAAATCATCTTCATATAAATTCTTTATATCATCACTTAAAGTATCATATTCATAGAACTTAAGCTCTGATATTATTTGTGTACTTCCACCATATCCTGATGTGTCAACTTTTATTTTCTTTGCTCTTATAGGTTCATTTAACTTAACCATATAATAACTGTTGCCATTTGACCATTTTTCATTTATTGATTCTGTATAAACTACATTTTTATTATCATTTTCATCCCAATAAGTAACCTTTACTTTATAAAGTCCCATATAATGACCACTTTGAAGAGTTCTACCAATACCTATACTTCCAATTGTATATGTATCATCAAATGTAATTTCTGAACCTCTATCTGCACCATAACTAGCCCCTGTATCCCAGTTATCAACCTTCCATTCAGTAGTAAAATCTCCATCTACTAATGCATATTTAGAATCATAATGTAAGTAGTCATCTTGTTGATTCCATCCATTTTCATCCTTCTTATTACGTACATCAACAATATGAGTAGTTCCTATTTCATTTTCACTTGTTGGTCTATTAATTAACTTGTATTCTTGCATTGATGGTGGAGTAACTGATGTTGTACTTGCTATATATGACTTAGACATTTCACTTGTACCTAAGTGGTTAGTAGCAGTAACTCTTACTTCATAAGTAGCATTATCATCAAGATTATTAACTGTATAACTATGACTTCTTACCAATTTACTCTTATCTGGATTTGTAATATCAGAGCTACCTTCAATAACTTCTTTGTGATTATCATTAGCCTTTATCCAGTTTTTATTGCTATCTCCAACTTTTCTATAATATATATCAAAATCTCTTGCTTGAGAATGTTGTTCCCAACTTACTGTAAAAGATTTATATCCTTGATTTGTAGTTAAATTTCTTGGTGGTTCAGGTGAGTTTAAAGGAATAACTTGTATTTCTGATACACTTCCCTTATCACCATTATAATAGCTATCTATTGGATTAAAATCAGCATCTACATTATCTGCTTTTCCATCAAATGCTGTAGGTACATCTTTTTCAGTTAAATATCCACTGCTCCATTCCCCACTTAAAGATTGAATACTTACTCTATATAAATCATAAGGTTTTATATCTTTATCTAATATATTTAAATTTGTTTTATTTGTTTGTAACTTTTTAGTGCTTATAACTTGACCACTTTCATTAAGCTTTTGATACATTACTTCATATGAAGTTACATTTGCTTGTGGTTCCCATGATATTGTTATTCTTTCATCATGAAGATTAGTAGAAGTTTCTAAAGATTTTATTGTTGGAATATTCATATCTGGCTTTGGAACTTCTTTATATACATTATTTAAAAACTCTATTTTTGCAATTTGAGAAATCTTCTTGTTTCCTCTATTTCCTGTTACATTTATAGATATTTGCTTTACAGCAACTTGACTTCCTAAATCAATAACAACATCATTTGATGCACCACTTCTTTTAAGATTTTCTTCATTGAATGGTACAGTTTCTGTGTTACCATCAACATCAGTGTAAGTTATGTATCCTTGTGATGGAATAGATGCATCTTCACCTTCAACTGCAGAACCTTTTATTACAACTGATTCCATTTCAACGCCTTCGCTATTAGCTGTTCTAAGAGTTCCATTTTTTGTAGTATCTAATCCCATAGATATAGTTAAAGGTTTGTCTGCACTTGGTGCTTCTCCATCTGCTCTCTCTAAATTAACAACAGTGTCTGCACTTGTTAATATATCCTTGATATTTTCTGCACCTTTTAAATCTTTAGTGTCTATGTCAATATTTTCAGGGTCTAATATCTTTTCTAAATCTACTATTTCCACTTGTCCTTTAGTTTTTCCAATGTTTGAATTAACATAAGATAAATCTGCTATATCAACACTTCCATCTCTATTTAAATCATATTTACTGTCTTTGCTTCCAATAGCATCAAAAACTAATTTATAATCCTTCATGTCTATAACAAAATCATTATTAACATCTCCTGCTAAGAATACTGGATTATAATTTTCATTTGAAATCATCTCATTTATAGATGTTCCTAGTTTTATTCTCTTAGAATAATCAACTATATCTATATTATCTACTGTTGTATTTATGTATCCTTCTCCATCTATATCAACAGAATAATTTCCTCTTTCTAAACCTTCAAATACGACTCTTATGTAGTATATTGAATCTCCTTGCTCTAATGGTTGCTTTTTAGAATTTAATTTTTCAACAGTATAAGTAATACCTGAGTTTAAATTTCCATTTAAAATATCATTTATATCAACTTTTCCTATTAATTCTTTATTAGAATTTTTCAGATTTAAAGATATTCCTAAATTTGAAGTATCAGCTAGTGGTAATGGGAAATTCATATCAACTTCTAATTTTCCTACAACTTTACCTTCTGCTTTTTTAACTTCTATTTTTTCCTCTTTTTCTTTTGCTTTAGAAATTTCTTCCGATTTAACAACCTCTTCATCATCTTCTAAAGACTTTTCTTCTATAGTATTATCTTTTTCTTCAACTTTATCTTCTTTAGAAGATTCTTTTTCTGTATTATCTTTAGTTTCTTCAGAAGTTGATTCTTGTTTATCTTCTTTAACTGAAGATTCTTCTTTAGTATCATAGTCTTTTTCTTCTTCAGATTTATCTTCTTTAGCTGATTCGTCTTTTGAAGTTTCTTCGTCAGTTGTTTCTTCTTTAGAAGTATCTTCATCTTCTGTAGTTGATTTATCTTCTTCGTCTTTAGATTCAGTATTGTCTTGAGTTTCATCAGATATAGTATCTTTTATTTCATCAAGTTCTTTTTCAACTTTATCATAATCTTTTTCTATATCTTTATCGTCAACTGCTATTACATCATCAAATTCTTCTGTTGATGTATCATTAGTTTCTTTTGAAGAACTAACTTTAGTTGTACTAGTTTTTGTTTCTTTCATTTCATCTAAAGTTTTACCAGATTCTTCTTTAGATATTTTTAGTAACTCTTTCTTTTCTCTTATGAATCTTTGTCTAGCAGCAGCTTTAACTGCAGAACTAGAACTTCTAAAATGATAAGCTACTGTATCACGTTTATGATTACACATTATAGATAATAATTCACTATCGTCCATATTATCATCTAATTTTATACCTCTATTTTCAACTTCTTTAAATAGATTACATATACCTCCTGGTCCAAATTGTACTGCTGTACTTATTAAGTATTCTTCTCTAGCTCTAGATTTTTTCAAGTCTAATCCAAATCTTTTCTTTACTCTATTATATGCTGGTTTTATTAAGTATTCAGATGCGAAATTATATTGAGATTTCTCAAACTTAGTACCTAATTCTTTATAAGCTTTTTTCCAAGCTCTATTAAATGCAGCTGTTGAAGGTCTTGGATTTCCTTCAGCTTTGAAATATTTATAAACTTCTTGGTCATTCTTTTTAGTCCAATTTATAAAATCTCTTGCACTACCAGTTGTAGTAGAGAATTGGTATATACCATATGAAACTCCGCCACCAGTAGATATATATCCACCATTACCTAATTCACTAACTTCTTCAACTTTAGATATATAACCTATACCTCTATAATTTGAATTGTCATATCTTGATGCAGCATTTGCTTGTATACCACTTGTACTTAATACTAATGTAGTTAATCCAACTACTGCAGCTTTTTTAGCAGCTCTTTCTAAATTCTTTCTTTCAAAACTTCTTCTTACTTCTTTATCCATTTTCATAAAATTACCCCCTAAAAAATATTTTATAGTTTTTAAAGAGGGAGATTTATAGTCGCTCCCTCAACGACTTACATTAATTATAATTTTGCGATAAATAAGTCAGTTTCTTTAGTTATTTCTGCTTTTATATTCTCTCTGTCATATTTATCGTATTTATATTCTTCTGTATATGTATAAACACCTACAGAATTATATTTTTCGTCTTGAACTTTCTTAATTATTTCTTTTGCTGACATACCTTTCTTTATACCAGCTTTTTCAAATATAGCCATTGTTCCTTTGTATCCATATTGTACAGATGTACTGAATACAAATTCTTTTATTCCGTCATTATCTTTATCTATTCCATATTTATCAACTAATGCACTCATTGTTGGATTTACATAGTTTATATATAAATATTCGAATTGATATTGTAAGAATTTATCTTTTTCATCTGATGCTGCATCTTGCCATCCTGTTGTAAATGTTGTTGTTCCTGGTACATTTACATCTTTGAAATATTTATTATACATTTCAACATCTCTAGATTTTACATAGTCAGTTACATTCTTTACATATCTAGTTCCTGAGTTAGGACTAGAAGAGAATTCTCCTATACCATATAAACAAACTATGTCAACTTTTACATTTCCTTTATTGTCTTTATATCTACAGTATCCTTTTCTTGTATAGTAAGCTGGGTCAACTTTACCTAACTTAACTTTGATTGAATCACTTCCAAAGAATTCTGTATTTTTAGCGTCTTTTAATGTATTACTAGCATTTGTATTTGTACTAGTATTATTTGTTACTGGTGTTGGTGTTGCTGATTTTTTAGCTACAACTTTTTCAACTTCTTTCTTTGCTTCTTCTGTAGCTTTTGCAATTTGTTCTTTTGATTGTTTTGGTGCTTCACTATTACTTTCTATTGAAGCATTTATTGTAGCAACTTGTTCTTCTAGTTTCTTATTTTTATTATGCATGTGTCCAAATGATAGTATTACTACAATTATAAGTAATGCAAATATTTTTACAACTGCTTTCCAAAAGTTAATCTTTCTGTCAACACTCATTTTTTCATTTTTAATACATAATAAACAAGCTAGAGCTTCAGCAGCTTGGTCTATTAAATATTGAATAAATCTGAATATTATTCTTATTGCTTTAAATATTCCTATTATGAAAGCTTTTAATACTGATGGAGTTTTCACTACCCCTTTCTTTAAACTCCCTTTTTTACCTTTCA
>OGRG01001309.1_pt1 | contig 17871 bp, 15 predicted proteins | sample 1553501 | NCBI WGS metagenome assembly OGRG01 (sample SAMEA2580018, study PRJEB22360) | human gut metagenome | biome: human gut; feature: human-associated habitat; material: faeces | place: Denmark | collected 2008/2010 | reverse complement strand
GGTAAATGGATGATGGTGTTGGTTTTAACTGTATGTAGTTTTGAAAGTATATAAATATAGAAGATAGTTTTGTAGGGAAGCAGTACTCTGGTGAGTATTGCTTTTTTGACGTTATCAGTGTTGCACTTCGGGGTAATGTTATGGATATGGCTGTCGGTGTTATCATAGGTGGAGCTTTTTCAGGAATTGTAACTTCACTGACGGATAATTTTATTAACCCGGTTTTAAATGTCCTGACAGGTGGGAAGATTTATTCACTTGAAGATGTAGCCGGATTCGCATCCAGTTTTCTTTCTGCAGTTGTGAATTTTATCATTATGGCATTTATTTTGTTCTGTCTGATGAAAGCGATCAATAAGCTTGTGAATCTGAGTAAGCCAGAAGAAAAGCCTGCAGCACCGACAACAAAAGTCTGTCCGTTCTGTCAGAGCAAGATCAGCATCAAGGCAACGCGTTGCCCTCATTGTACATCTGTTCTGGAAGAGAATGTTGCAGAAGAAAAATAAATTGTAGATATCAGAGTGAAGATTAGAATAAGTTTTTTCCTGAATCCGGGAAGAAACTTATTCTTTTTTAGTTGACTTGTAAATGATATAAAGATGTTGGGGTCAAAAGCCCCCAACAATGATGCCAACGGATTGTTTCGTGCTACGCACTCCCACAATCCTACCCGCTATTCGCATATCATGGTGCTTACGCCCCACTTTTATGCTCATATCGGGGCGGGTCTCAAGGTCATTCTACCACCAGTGTGCAAGCACACGTGGTTTCAGACCTTTTGACCCTGACATCATATAAATAATAAAAAGCTTTTAAAAAGAAAAAATATTACAAAAGAAAAATATCATGGTTGTGAGGAAGCCAAATGAAGACAGTGAAAAAGAGAACTGTATCAATTATTCATGAATTGATTGGAAATGAGGAATTGATGACACTTTCAGAACTAGCAGAAAAATTTGAAGTTTCTCAAAGAACCATACGAAATGATTTAAAATTAATCAATGAATTGTTGAAAGAAATGGATTTAGGGAAAATCAGACTTGTGGGAGGAAGGATTATCTGTCCCAGTTCATTTGGACAGGTGTTGAAGGCAGTTCCGAAAGATGATTTATATACATACAAGCTTTCACAGGAGGAACGTATCGAAATTGCAGCCTCTTTTCTGATTAATACAGTGGAATATATTACGATGTCTGTGATTGCAGACAATCTGGTTGTAAGCAGGTCAACGGTTATCAATGATTTAAGTAAGATAAAAGCGTATATTGGTCAAGGTAATCTTAAAGTACTTTCTCATCCTAATAAAGGACTGCGAGTAGAGGGAAAAGAGAGCGATAAAAGGCTATTTCTAATGAATATCAAAGGAAATGGTGTAGAAAAAGAACAAAAAGATATTGTAGAAAGTATTGTATTAAAGCAACTGAATCTCAGAACAGACAGTTGGCAGAAAATCAGAGAGATATTGTACGAAGCAGTGTATCTGGATCAGAGTCGTTTGCGGGAAGATTCTTTCGAGAAGATCGTATTATATTTAGGAATTATGATTCATCGTAATCAGCAGGGAAGTTACATTGAAATACAAAAGAGACAACCAAATAGTAAATATCGGATGGCACAGAATATTTTGATTCAGATTGCCAAAGAATATTTCATATCTCACAAAGAAGATGAAGTACAGTTTTTGAGTGAACTTCTTATCTGCGAAAAATTTTCCGGTTATGTATCAGAAAAGAACGAAATAACTAGGAAGGAAATGAAAGAGCAGTTAGATTCTGCAATTTATGAGGCAGAGATATTATTGAAAAAAAGCAGAAGAATTGTAAAGGGATATTTTAGTCAGTCAGCGGAAATATGGGAACATTATGATACAGTTGAATTACATCATTTCCTTCCTGCGTCTCATATCCAACTGGGAGTGGAGTGTCAGGATTGGAAAGAAATTGTTGAAAACATGGGCAGATGGATGTATGAGCGTGGATATGTTGAAAAAAGATATGTGGCATCTATGATTGAAAATACCGAAAAAAATGGTCCATATATTGTTGTATTACCTGGGTTTGCAATTCCTCATGACGGGCAGGGCAAGGGCAGCATTATTTCAGGAATGTATCTTGTCAGTCTCAGGCGACCGATTCCATTCGGAGTTGAAAAGCTTGATCCGGTGGAGTTTGTCTGCTGTTTTAGTGCGATGGATCTGAAAGTACATATGAAAGCATTTTTCAGTCTTATCAGTATGTTTAGAAATAATACTTTTAAGAGAAAATTACGAGAATGTAAAACATCTCAGGACGCAGCTCATCTGATTGAAGAATATGAATTCGAATAGGAAATAAAATGGTTGAAGATATTGCAAATTTTTTTGAAATATCTTCAATCATTTTATTTTTTGCAAAATTCAGGAAAAGAATTTGACTTTTTTCTTCGTGAAAGATGCGCAATAATTAAGTCATTCTGGAAATTACATCCAGGTATACAGATTATATTTGGAAACATTTGCAAAAAGTGTCGAACGAAATTTGTTATGATCCGTGAATTTCCGAATATAAATAAAGCAGAATGGCGGATGGAAAATAAAACCTGTTCATCAGGAAGAATCTGCCGGAAAGGAAGGAAAAATGCGGATAACGGAACGAAAAGAAGTTTCAAATGAGAAAAAGCAAAGAAACCGGCGTTGGTTCTCATTACTACTTGGAATCTGCCTGCTTGTATCAATGCAGCTAAGTGCATTTGCGGAATCGCAGAGTGCGGAAGGCATACCGGAGGCAGTAACCTCTGGATCCGGACAGTTACAAGAGCAGTCCGGAAAGGCAGAAGAACAGTCAGCCGGGAACGGACAGATACAAGCAGAAGAACAGACGGCTGAAAACAGGCAGACGATGGCAGAACAGCAGGAACGAGCTGTTTCAGGGAAGATTGAAGCAAAAGTTTATCTTCGTTACAGTAATGAAGTGCCCTCAGCCATCAATAATGCATTTGCTATGGGAGAATTTGGCCCTTCAGGAAATGACAAGCCATATTTCACAGTAACGGTTGATCTGGATGAGCTGAATAAAAAAGTAAATTCCTATAGTTACTGGCAAGATTATGGACGAGGAAACTGGGTAGAATATATCTATTATTCAATCGACAGTGACGCAAGATGGAATCAGCAAAATACGAGACTGGAAAGTGTTACAAAATTATGGCGGGAAGCAATTACTTCAGCCATGAGTGCAGCAGATCAGGCAAAGTTCACCAATGTATTTGGTGAGAATATGTTTGTAGGATATGTCCTGAAAAGAGAGGGGAGTGGATGGCATATTGACGGAGTTCTGGCAGAAGATCCACCGGTGTATGTTGTGGAGCTGTATGATGCGGAAAATAATGGACTTTTTGCCATTTCTTCAAATGATACAAAACTTCCGGGAGTTACTTACAGGGAATTTAAAAGGAAAGCAGAGGAGATTCTGGGTGGTCAGAATTATCAGTATGAAGAAGGAAATGACCACATTATCATGACGTATCAGAAAGACGGAGTAACATATCAGACAGAAATTGTGCCGAAGTCAGATGGTGCAGATGCGTCTCACGTAAAAAATTATCATGTGTATCCTGCACAGGGGAAATTTGCATACCGGACGGTAACGGCTGATACGTATTACCTTTGCAGGCTCAAAATGACAACCAGGCAGGTCGGTACAGATTTATGGATTGAAAAGAAAGTTGCCGGAGGTGCGGCAGACCCAAAAGAACATTTTACGTTTGTTCTGACAAAAGCATCGCTTGCCGGAACCAGTTACAGCGTCAGCTATGAAGGAATTGCAGAAAATGACGGGGCAGGGCATCAGGAAACACTTACATTTGATGGAAATGGAGTGGCAAGGCTGTCTTTAAAGAATGGAGAAAAAGCCAGAATCCTGCAGATGCCGTCAGGGGATGTTCAGATCAAAGAAGAAAATGGTGATTATGTAACAAAAGTTACAGTAAATGGAATTTCTAAAAAGTACAGTGATGCATCGGGAATAAAAATCCAGCTTTCCAGTGAGAAGACAGAATTGGTTTTTACAAACCAGTTAGATGCACAGCCACCGACAGGTGCAGAACTGCTGAGTGTGCCATACTGGCTGATGGGAGGAACTGCACTGGCAGGACTGCTGGGCAGCAGAATTACAGGCAGGAGAAGAAAAGACAGAAAGAAAAAGTTTTTTTAGAAAGACAGAGCAGGAAAGATGGACAAGGAAAAATTAAAAAAACTTCGAAGATCAGATTTTTTCAAAGCGGTATTCCTTATCATTTTTGTATTTGTTACAGGGTGGGTCATATTTGGATTTACCCGGGTGTATGGTTCAGCAATGAAACCGGCAGCATGTGACGGGGATATTCTGATGTATTACCGCCTGCATACAGAATATAAAGCAGGAGATATGGTTGTTTATCAGGCAGACGGACTTCTGCATATTGGAAGAATTGCGGCAGTGCCGGAAGAAACTGTGCAGATCACAGATGAAGGTGAACTGGTGATCAATGGATATACGCAGGCTGATACAGAAGTATTTTATGAAAAAGGACCTGCAAATGGTACGGAAGAACAATCGCTTGGAAAAGGGGAATATTATATTCTGGCGGATGATCCTTCCTCAACGGAGGACAGCAGAAGTTATGGACCGATCTTGCGGAAGCAGATCAAAGGCATTGTGGTTACGCTGATCCGCAGAAGAAATCTGTAGAAGGGAATCCATGGTTTTTGGCGGGATCATGCTGAAGAAGCAGGAAGATCCGGAAGCCGTCAACGATCATCTATCATAGTTGGGAGGTTGTCCACAACATAATATTAGGTAGAAGAATCTAATGGATCCAATAAAAATAAAAAGAAAGGAAATGCATAAGCTTTTTGCTTCTGAAGGTTTTATGCTAAGGTGAAAAATGAAGAATAAAATGAAAAAGCTGGCAGCAGCACTGCTGTCAGGAACAATGCTCCTTGGAATGACAGGGTCTGTATTTGCTGCAGACGCACAGACAGATGCAATGTCTGTATCGGTAACTGCAAATGATACGAGTGCAGTACTCACAAAAACCTGGACTGCGGCAGAAAATGGACTTCTGAAAGATGGGGAAGAATTTACATTTCAGTTAACCTATGACAGTGTGGAGGCAGTTTCAACCAACGTACCTGCAGCTCCACAGTATATGAATCAGCTTATGAGTGAAGGAACGGCAGTTGATACAACTCTGTCAGCACAGTGGAAAACCAGTGCAGCAGGAGGAAATACAAGTTCTGCAACGAAATCGTATGTAGATTTATTGAACGGAATTTCTTTTACGACACCGGGAACGTATCATTTTACCCTGTCAGAAAATGCAGGAATAAATCCGAATATTTCTTATGATACGGCAACGTATGAAATTATAGTACAGGTAGTGTGGAAGGATAATTTTGAAGGACTGAAGATCAATGGTGTCAGTACAGCACAGGGTGAAAATAAGTTAGATGGAGCAACATTCGAGAATAATGCGGCTGCAAATAAGACACTTACGGTTTCTAAAAAAGTCGGAGGCGGTGCAGCCAACAAAAATGATGACTTTACATTTAAAGTAACGATCACAGGAATTGACGGAACATATTCCACTAACGTTGCCGGAAAAACGATCACCAATGGAACAGAGACAGAATTTACATTAAGACATGGTGAAACCTTTGTAGTCAAGAATCTTCCTGCAAATGCATCCTACACGGTTGTTGAGACTGATAAAAAAGGTTATCAGAAGACCGAGGTAAGTGTAAATAAAGAAGCAAATCAGACCAGTGATACAGCAGAAGGTACAATCCGGATGGATGGTGAAAATACAGTAGACTATACAAATACAAAGACTGTGCCGTCACCGACAGGAATCGCACTGGAGATTCTTCCATTTGCTGTTCTCTTCCTTGCAGCGATCGCAGGAGGCGTTGTATTTTTCCGCAGAAAAAGAGGATGATCTATGGAGCGTACGGCAGAGTATTGTCTGACGCAGATCTTCCACTACCTGGTAAATGGTCTGGCAGCGATCGTGTTTTTCTGCTGCATTGCCTATTCAGGATATGCACTGTGGGATAACTGGAGCATATTAAAGGAACCGGATCAGGTAAGGGAGGATCTGATCCGGTATAAACCTGCAAATGAAGAGGAATTAAGTTACAGTTTTCAGGAACTGAAAGCAATGAATCCGGATGTATGTGGATGGCTTACATTGGATCATACGAAAATAGATTATCCGGTTGTACAGGGAACAGATAATTTTGAGTATCTGGAAAAGGATGTGCTTGGAAATCCATCTGTGGCAGGAAGTATTTTTCTTGATGCAAAATCTGACAGAAACTTTCATGATTTCTATACTGTGATTATGGGACACCATATGCAGGGCAGAAAAATGTTCGGGGATATTGATTTATATACCGATGCTTCTTTCTTTGAAAAAAATACAACCGGGACACTTTACGTGGAAGGCAGGATCCTGAAGCTGGAGACGGTCGCAATCCTGAAGGCAGATGCGTATGATAAATATGTATACCGGACAGACTGGAAAGAGAAAGAAGAAAAAGAAGAGCTGATCCGGCACATTTACGAACTGGCAGTCCATACACGGGGGGAGCGGCTGACGGTGGAAGATCAGATGATAGCATTATCTACCTGTTCTTCAGGAAATACAAATGGCCGTCATCTTCTGATCTGCAAAGTGATAAAGGAAAATACAGTGGAAGGAAGTGAAACAGAGTGAAAAGAAAGAAAAGTTTCTGGAATATGTTCGTAGCAATGACGAGTGTTCTGATGATGACAGTGATGGGAGCCTGCACAATCTATGCAGCGGAAGAAGGCGGCAGTGCCGAGGTCAATGTACAGACAAAAGTCAGTGGAACAGCACCGGAAAAAGAAGTATTTACGTATACACTGAAAGAACAGGGAGCTTCAGACAACCAGGAAAGAAAGCTGACGGTTGAAGGAGCTGGAACGGGAACATTTCTTCTTCATTATACCCAGCCGGGGGTATACAGTTATATTTTAAAGCAGGAGAGCGGGACAAAAGCAGACTGGACTTATGATTCCGAGGTCTATTATGTAGATGTCTATGTAATGTGGGATGAAAAAATGGAGTCACTGGAAACCGTGACAGTCTATTTTGACAGTGAAGGAAATAAGAGCGAGCCGGTTTTTGAAAATAAATATCAGCAGCCGGAGAAAAGAACGCAGGCCGTTGTAAAAAAAGTAAGATCTGCTAAAACCGGAGATGAAGATATACTTTCGGGATGGGCAGTCCTGATGATACTGGCAGCAGGAACCGGTGTCTTGGCATACCGGAAAAAGGCAACCCGGCAGAGAAAATCATAAAAAACAGAGAAAATGCAGCAGAAAGCAGGAGAGACTGTATACAGGGAATAACTTTGTATACAGTCTCTTTTTTTGCTGCATAAAGGCTATGATATCAATAGTAGTATTTTTGAGCAGAATTTGATACAATAGGAAATAACATAAAAGCTCAAAGGAGGAAGGAATATGGGACTTATCAGGGCAGCAATCAGTGCGGTTGGCGGAACAATGGCCGATCAGTGGAAGGAGTTTTTTATCTGTGAATCACTGGATGCGGATGTTCTTGCGGTAAAAGGACAGAAGCGGATCGGCAGCCGTTCGGCAAATAAAAAAGGAAGTGATAATCTTATCACAAGCGGGTCGGGAATTGCAGTGGCAGACGGACAGTGTGCTTTGATCGTGGAGCAGGGAAAGATTGTAGAAGTATGTGCGGAACCGGGAGAGTATACTTATGATGCATCGACGGAACCGACGATCTTTTCAGGAAATCTTGGATCATCACTGGATCAGGTATTTGATGTGATCGGCAAACGTTTTACATATGGAGGAGACACCGGAAAAGATCAGAGAATCTACTATATAAATACAAAGGAGCTGATCGACAATAAGTTCGGAACGCCGAATCCGGTTCCGTTCCGTGTAGTAGACAGAAATATCGGTCTGGACGTAGATGTAGCAGTGCGGTGCAGCGGAGTTTATTCCTACAGGATATCAAATCCACTTCTGTTCTACGCAAATGTATGTGGAAATATAGAGCAGGAATACAGAAGAGAAGAGCTGGATCATCAGCTTAAGACGGAATTTATCAGTGCATTGCAGCCGGCATTTGCAAAAATTTCAGATCTGGAGATCCGTCCCAATGCACTTCCGGGACATGTAACAGAGCTGTGTGATGCGATGAATGAGGCACTGACAGGAAAATGGGCAAATACGAGAGGAATTACGGTCGTATCCGTTGCCATTGGAACGATCGATCTGCCGAAAGAGGATGCTGAGATGATCAAGCAGGCACAGAAGACGGCGATCCTGCGTGATCCGATGATGGCAGCAGCAACTCTGACAGAGGCTCAGGCCGGTGCAATGAAGACGGCAGCAGGCAATTCCGCAGGAGCCATGACCGGATTTATGGGAATGGGAATGGCAGCACAAAATGGAGGAATGAATGCTCAGAATCTGTATCAGATGGGAGCTGAGATGGCTCAGAACAATGCAGGACAGAACCAGCAGAATGTCAGCAGCCAGCCGCATATGACAGCACCGGGCAAGGGCGGTGAGAAAGAAGCAGCAGGAAAGTGGACCTGTGCCTGTGGAGCTGTGAATGAGAAAGAATGGAAGTTCTGTCAGGAGTGTGGAAAGGAAAGACCACAGGAGGGATGGATCTGTAGCTGCGGTGCGGAAAATAAAGGAAAATTCTGCACAGAGTGTGGAAAACCCCGTCCGAAAGGAACTCCTGTGTACCAGTGCGACAAGTGTGGATGGAAACCGGAAGATCCGAAGAATCCACCGAAATTCTGCCCGGAATGCGGAGATCCATTTGATGCAAATGATATCGTCGGATAAAAAGGAAGAAAGATAAATGAGTGAGTTGATACAATATAAGTGTCCGTGTTGTGGAGGAGCTGTAGAGTTTAACAGTACTGCACAGAAAATGAAATGCCCGTACTGTGATACAGAGTTTGAAATTGAGACGCTGAAGAAGTATGATGAGGAACTGAAGCAGGAAAAGCAGAAGGAAGATCAGATGCAGTGGCAGGAAGATGCCGGAAGTCAGTGGGGAGAAGAAGAGACCTCAAAGATGAGGGTTTACCATTGCGAATCCTGTGGTGGTGAGATCATAGCAGATGAGAATCAGGCTGCCACAAAATGCCCGTACTGTGATAATCCTGTTGTAATGAAAGGACAGTTCCAGGGAGATCTGAGACCGGATTACGTGATTCCGTTCAAGCTGGATAAGGCTGCGGCAAAGGAACGGTTTAAAAGCCATTTGAATGGAAAGCCGCTCCTTCCGAAAGTATTCCGCAGTGAGAATCATATTGATGAGATCAAAGGGATCTATGTTCCATTCTGGTTATTTGATGCGGATGCAGAAGCAGATATCCGTTATAAAGGAACGACTGTGCGGACATGGAGTGATTCGGATTATAATTATACCCAGACCAGTTACTATTCTATTTTACGAGGGGGACGGATCGGGTTTGAACGGGTTCCGGTGGATGGTTCTTCCAAGATGGAAGATGATCTGATGGAATCCATCGAACCGTATGATTTTAAGGATGCGGTGGATTTTCAGACGGCATATCTGGCAGGCTATCTGGCTGATAAGTATGATGTGAATGCAGAAGAAAGTATCGGCCATGCGAACCGCAGGATCAGACAGAGTACAGAGGATGCTTTTCGTGCCACGGTAAAGGGATACAGCGGTGTGGTGGTAGAAAATTCCAATGTCCGGTTGGAAAATAGCAGGGTAAAGTATGCACTTTATCCGGTATGGATCTTAAATACTACCTGGCAGGGAAAGAAATATCGGTTTGCCATGAACGGACAGACCGGAAAATTCGTAGGAAATCTGCCGACAGATAAAGGAGCCTATGTCCGCTGGTTTGTGGGTCTGACAGCAGGAATCAGTGTAGCAGCATTTAGTATCTTATCCCTGTTGTGGATGTTGTAGGAGGAGTGTGGAATATGAACAGAACAAGATCGAACAGACGAATCCTGCTTCTCTGTACTCTGCTTGTATGTCTTGTGAGTATGCTGATGATCCGGTTTTCTGCAGCAGCAGAGGAAAATGTCATACCGGAAACGAGGCAGCTCCCACGGCTGGTAGACCGTGCGGATCTTCTCAGTGAACTGGAAGAGGAAGAACTGGAAGCAAGACTGGATGAGATCAGTGAGCGGCAGCAGGCAGATGTGGTGGTTGTGACGGTGAACAGTCTGGATGGAAAGTCTGCACAGGATTATGCAGATGATTTTTATGATTATAATGGCTATGGAATTGGCACAGACAAAAGCGGTATCCTTCTGCTTGTCAGCATGGAGGCAAGAGACTGGCATATTACGACCACGGGATTCGGGATCAGAGCGATCACGGATGCTGGTCTTGATTACATATCGGATCAGTTCCTGCCTTATTTGAGTGATGGAGAATACCTGGATGCATTTGATACTTATGCAGATCTGTGCGATGAATTTCTTACGCAGGCGAAAACCGGGAATGCATATGACGGAGATCATATGCCTAAAGGTGCGTATCCCTGGTTGAAAAATCTGCTGATCGCACTTGGAAGTGGCGTTGTGATCGCACTGCTGATCGTGGAAGGTATGAGAAGAAGTCTGAAAAGTGTAAAAATGCAGCGTTCGGCAGAAAACTATGTCAGAGCGGGAAGTATTCAGGTGACAAGACGGCAGGATCATTTCCTGTATACCAGAACAAGCAAAAGTGCGAGGCCGAAGAACAATTCAGGATCTTCCGGATCAAGTACGCATACGTCGTCTTCAGGAACAAGCCATGGTGGCGGTGGTGGAAAATTTTAAGGGAAAAATATGAAGAAAATAGTAATTATAGAAGATGATAAAATACTCAGGGAAGAACTGGAAATCCTGTTAAACGACAGTGGATATCAGGCAGAGATCCTTTCTGACTTTACTGATGCGGCTGCCCAGGTCAGGCAGATCCGTCCGGATCTGGTTCTTCTTGATATCATACTGCCCGGAGCAAACGGGCAGTATATTCTGCGTCAGATCAGGGAAAAATCGGATGTTCCTGTCATCATGCTGACCAGCAAAGACGGGGAAGTAGAAGAGATCATGAGTCGCAGCAGTGGGGCAGATGATTATGTGACAAAACCCTACAATCCAACCATCCTGCTTTTGCGGATTGAAACGATCTTACGGAGAACGGAGCAGACCGGCAGACAGTCGGAGCAAAGGGCATCTTCTGTCCGGGGAGAAAAGGCAGAGGGTGAAGCAGTTCAGGAAGAACTGCAGGATGAAGAACTCCGTCTTAACCTGCTGAGAAGTACGGTTTCTTATCACGGAGATGAAGTAGTATTATCGAAAAATGAACTGGCAATCCTGCATTGCCTGATGAGCAGGAAGGGGCAGATCGTTTCAAGGGATGAGCTAATGGATCATCTGTGGGATATGAGCGAATTTGTTGATGATAATACACTAACAGTCAATATCAACCGTCTGAGAAAGCGTCTTGCACAGATCGGTTTGGAGAATAAGATAGAGACGAGACGGGGACAGGGGTATCTGCTATTATGAGTTTAAAAAAATATTTAAAGGATCACAGGCTTCATCTTTTGCTGGGACTGCTGGCAGAGGGTGTGGTGGAGGCGGTCCTATGGTTGTTCGCAAGTCCGGTGGCACTACAGGGATTTGCTTTTTTTTGGCTGACCGGGAGTATCGGAGTGATTTTTGGATACGATTTCCTGAGAAAAAGAAAATTCTATAAAAAAGTGGAAGAAAATCTGTCGCAGCTTGAAGAAAAATATCTGCTGACGGAATTACTGGATGAACCGGAATTCCTGGAGGGACAGATCCTCTGTAGGGTGATCCAGGAAATGGAACATTCCATGACAGATACAGTAGAGCAGCAGATCAGGAAAAATGGAGAATTTAAACGTTATATTGAGACCTGGATCCATGAGATCAAGATTCCGATCGCAAGTACAAATCTGATTTTGTTCAATCACCGGGAAGATATGGAACGGAGAATGAAAGAGCAGATCAGAAGGATTGAGAGTTACGTGGAGCAGGTTCTGTATTATCTGCGAGGCGAAGTACCGGAGAAAGATTATTGTATCGGAGGTTATGGCTTAAAAGAGATTGTACAGAGTACCGTCAGGGACAATAAGGACAGTCTGATCCTGAATGGCTTTTCTGTTCTGGTTGAACTGAGAGACGAGAAGGTGTATACGGATCGTAAGTGGCTTCAGTTTATGCTCGGTCAGATTTTAAGCAATGCGGTCAAATATGCCGCGGAAGACGAAAGAAAAATCAGGATTTTTACAAAAAAAGTACAGTCCTCGGAGAACAGCTCCGGAGAAGCCGGTATCTGGCTTTGGATAGAAGATAACGGAATCGGGATCACAGAAAAGGATCTGCCGAGAATTTTTGAAAAATCATTTACAGGCGACAATGGAAGGAAAAGCAGTTCTACAGGAATGGGACTGTATATCTGCAGGAGATTATGCGAGGAACTGGGACATAAGATTCTGGCTGAATCAGAACCGGGAAAGTATACAAGGATCGGAATTTTATTCCGGGAGAGAGAAGCGGATGTCCCTGTCGGTTTTTAAAATCTGAAGAAAAGGGAATCTTACAGAAGTGTAAGGTTTTGTCAGCAAAATCAATGGCTCATTTTACCGGGAGAAGCTACAATGGCGGTAACAGGCAGAAAGGAGAAGATAAAATGAGTGAACTTCTGAAGATGGAACATCTGGTAAAATATTATGGAAATAAAACCAGTCTGACCAAGGCATTAAATGATATTTCCCTGACTGTGGAGCAGGGAGAATTTACAGCGATCATGGGGGCTTCGGGATCAGGAAAGACGACACTTTTGAACTGCATTTCTACAATCGACCGCCCCACAGGAGGAAAGGTCTGGATCGACGGAGTCTGCACATCGGAGTTGAAAAAGGGAGAACTTGCAGATTTCCGCAGAAACCGCCTGGGATTTATTTTTCAGGAATTTAATCTGCTGGATACACTGACAGCTTTTGATAATATCGCACTGGCATTGCAGATCCAAAAGTGTCCGCATGATAAAATAAAAGAGAAAATAGAGGCAGTGGCACAGAAGCTCGGGATCAGAGAAGTGCTTGAAAAGTATCCGTATCAGTTGTCAGGTGGTCAGAAGCAGAGAGTTGCCGCAGCACGGGCAATCATCACACATCCAAGCCTGATCCTTGCGGATGAGCCGACCGGAGCATTGGACAGTAAAAGTTCCAAAGACCTGCTGGAAAGTCTGAAGCTTTTAAATGAAACAGAGCACACAGCGATCCTGATGGTGACGCATGATGCCTATACCGCCAGTTATGCCCGGAGGGTTATTTTTATTAAAGACGGAAAGGTATTTCACGAACTGTTAAAAGGAACAGAAGAACGGAGAAGTTTCTTTGAACAGATCATGGATGTCATTTCACTTCTCGGAGGTGACATGAATTATGCTGATTAGACTGTCGATCAAAAATATCAGGAAAAGTATCAAAGATTATGCAATCTACTTTTTTACACTGGTACTGGGTGTCTGTATCTTTTATGTATTCAATGCGATCGAAGGGCAGTCTTCGATGCTGGAGGTGTCCAGGACAAAGTCAGATTCCATCGATCAGATGGTGTGGGCAATTTCAAGCATGAGTATTGTTGTATCCCTGATCCTTGGATTTCTGATTGTGTATGCCAACCGCTTTCTGATGAAAAAAAGAAACCGGGAATTTGGAATTTATCTGATACTTGGAATGAAAAAAGGCGATATTGCAAAGATTCTTTTCGGTGAGACGCTCTTGGTCGGAGCAGTCTCGCTGACTGCAGGACTTCTTTTAGGAATCGGACTGAGCCAGTTTATGTCACTGCTGGTGGCACATATGTTTGAAGCAGATATGGGCAGATTTGTCTTTACGGTATCCATTCCGGCGATTGGGAAGACGATTTTGTATTTCGTGATCATTTATGTGATCGTGATTCTGATGGATACAGTTCTGATTATGAAGACCAGGCTGATCGATCTGCTATTATCGAAGAAAAAGAACGAAAAGGTCCATCTGAAAAATCCGGTCATCTGCTGTATTATATTTGTAGCAGCGTGTATCATGCTGGGAACAGCATATTATAATGTTACTGCCGGACAACTGGATACAGAGGCTGAGGTCATGATACAGATCCTGCTTGGAATTGTAGGAACATTTCTGGTCTTTTGGTCCGTCAGTGGTGCTTTGTTTCAGATCATGAAAAAGTGTTCCGGGATTTATTATAAAAGACTGAATTCTTTTGCTTTCAGCGAGATACGAAGCCAGGTCAATACTTCCGTGGCGGCAGGAACGATCATTTGTCTGTTGCTTTTTGCTACCATTTGTATTCTCTCCAGTGCCTTTGCCCTGAAAGATTATAAGGCGAAGCAGGTGAAGAAGGTAGCCGGAATTTCAGTCAGTATGGAAAAATGGACAACGGATGGAAAAACGGTCAGGGATGTACTGGAAAAATCAGAATTTGATTTTTCTGCCTTCCAGGACTGCCATGAATTTTATACTTATGAAACCAGAGAAGTTACCATGAAAGATCTGATGGGAAGTGCAGGGGAAGAACTGCTGAAGACGCAGCAGGGATTCGAGGAATTTCTGGATTCTGAAGTAGAACTGATCCATGAAAGTGACTACAACCGGGCAGCAGAACTGTACGGTTATAAAAAAGTCCACCTTGGAGCAGCCGGCTATGCGGTGAGTGCAACAACAGAATTTTCCAAAAAGTATTTTAACAAAGGATTAAAAGAAAAGGTCCGGCTTACGATTCAGGGACAGGTACTTGATGCAGCAGAGGAAAAATGCCAGGAAACGTATCTGATGATGTCGTATTCAGACCAGAATATGGGGGTAGTGATCGTACCGGATACAATATCTTTTCCCAAAGCAAGCAGACATGCTTCTTATCTGCTTGCCGATTATTCCCCAAAATATGATACAAAAGAGTTCAGAAATTATATGGACAGTGATGAATTTCGATATCAGAAAGAGTTTACGGAAGATGAGCTGCTTTCTGTCAGTACGCAGTCGGAGATCTATGATGAAAGTATCGGGTCCAGTGGAGTTGTGATTTTTGTGGCAATTTATCTTGGTCTGGTATTTATCATCAGCGGGGCAGCACTCCTTGCATTGAAAGAACTGTCCGATGCCATTGACGGAAGAGAAAAATATCGGATTTTACAACAACTGGGAGTCAGTGAAAAAGAGCTTGGGCATACATTATTTTTACAGATGGCAGTCTTTTTTGCTTTCCCGTTGCTCCTTGCCATGATCCATTCCATTTTTGGTATCCAGGTATGTATTGAACTGCTCAGTATTTATGATATAAAAGCAATCATTCCGGCATTGCTGATCTGTGCGGCGATGATCGTGGGAATTTATGGAGGTTATTTCCTGCTTTCATACAGAGGATGTAAAAGAATTATAATAACCAAAAGAATCCGTTGAAAATCGTTCTCATAAAATGTATAATTAAAACGTTGGGAACATGGTAAAGTGCTTCTGACAACATCTTGCAGATGGCGTGAAAAGGAGAAAAAAATGAGTATTAAGATTGGTATTTTAGGTTATGGAAATCTTGGAAAAGGCGTAGAATGTGCGATCAGACAGAATGAAGATATGGAATTGGCAGCAGTCTTTACGAGAAGAGATCCTGCAACAGTGAAGATCCTGACAGAGGGAGCAGCAGTGTGCAGAGTAGAGGATGTAGAAGCATGGAAGGACAAGATTGATGTTATGATCCTTTGTGGAGGAAGTGCGACAGATCTTCCAGAACAGACTCCGAAATATGCAAAGCTTTTCAATGTGATCGACAGCTTTGATACACATGCAAGGATTCCTGAGCATTTTGGAAATGTAGATGCAGCAGCAAAAGAGGGCGGCAATGTAGGAATCATTTCCGTAGGCTGGGATCCGGGAATGTTCTCCCTCAACAGAATGTATGCAAATGCAATCCTGACCAATGGTAAAGATTATACATTCTGGGGCAAAGGCGTAAGCCAGGGCCACTCTGATGCAATCCGTCGTATTGATGGTGTTAAAGACGGCAAACAGTACACGATTCCGGTTGAAGCAGCGCTTGAAGCGGTAAGAAGCGGACAGAATCCGGAACTTACTACCAGACAGAAACACACAAGAGAGTGTTTCGTAGTAGCAGAGGAAGGTGCTGATCTTGCACGTATCGAGCAGGAGATCAAGACTATGCCGAACTACTTCGATGAATATGACACAACCGTACATTTCATTTCCGAAGAAGAACTGAAACGTGATCACAGCGGCATTCCGCATGGTGGATTTGTAATCCGTACCGGAAAGACCGGTTGGAACGATGAAAACAGCCATGTGATCGAGTACAGCCTGAAACTTGATTCCAACCCGGAATTTACTTCTTCCGTTATCGTTGCTTATGCAAGAGCGGCATATCGCATGAACCAGGAAGGACAGAAGGGATGCAAGACTGTATTTGATGTTGCACCGGCATACTTAAGTGCTCTGGACGGCGCAGAATTAAGAAAACATCTTCTTTAATTCTGATCGGAAAGATACTTATATAGAAAAAGTGAAATATTACAAAAGGGTGAAGCCATCGGCTTTGCCCTTTTTTTGGTGCATAAAACGTTACTGTTTACAGTGTTTTACATTTTTTGTTGACGGAAAGAAAAACATGAGATATAATACCTACATAATATTGTAACAAGATTGTAAAAAATACAAATATATTTGTTTACAGAAAGAGGTTATGGGTATGGGAAAGATATGCAAAAAGTCATGGATCGCGGGCATATTTTTAGGAGTAATGCTTTTTGCAGCAGGCTTTGCATTTCAGGCAACGACCGTAGATGCACAGGCTGCATCGACCGGATTCCGAACGGTGGGTGGTCAGACATTTTACTATAAAAAAGGAAAGAAAGTAAAAGGCTGGGTCACAGTAAAGGGAAAGAAATATTTCCTGAACAGAAAGACCGGAGCACTTTACAAAGGCTGGATGAAAAGTTCGAAAGGCAGAAGACGCTATTTTGACCAGAAAACCGGTGCAATGTATACCGGATTTAATAAAATTGCCGGCCAATATTATTACTTTAATAAAAAGACCGGCTTTACAGTGAGTGGTTTCGTAAAATTCGGAACGAATTTTTACAGATATTTCGATACCAGGAAGTATACAATGGCGACCGGCTGGATGACGAATTCCAAAAACCAGAAGTGGTATTTTGGCAGTGATGGCAAAATGTACCGGGGACTTAAGAGGATCGGCAGCTACAAGTATTATTTCGATGGTAAGACAGGAGCTGCAAAATACGGATTTATTACATCTTCAAAGGGATACACCAGATATTTCCGTAAGAAATATTACCGTATGGCAACCGGCTGGATGACCTCGTCGAAAGGAAAGAAACGCTATTTTGCCAAGAATGGCGTCATGGCAACCGGTAAGAAAACCATCAGCGGAAGCACTTACTATTTTAACACCGGTACAGGTATTGCAACAGGTGGTTGGGTAACGATTGACGGAAGTAAATATTACTTTGACACAAAGACATTTAAGATGGTTACCGGGTCAAAGAAGATCAATGGTGTAAGCTATAAGTTCAACTCTGTCGGTGAGATGATCTATGACGGCAGTACCGAAGCAAATGATGCTGTAGTAGATACTTCTTATTTTAAGAATGATCCGAAGCCGGTTGCGCAGACTGGAACAAAGACCATTAAGAATTATCTGGCGGGTGCACTGCAGCCGGTTGGACAGGCACTTTATATCTGGGGCGGCGGCTGGTATGATTCCACGCTGAAAGGTGTGAAATCAA
>OGRG01001308.1_pt1 | contig 17885 bp, 14 predicted proteins | sample 1553501 | NCBI WGS metagenome assembly OGRG01 (sample SAMEA2580018, study PRJEB22360) | human gut metagenome | biome: human gut; feature: human-associated habitat; material: faeces | place: Denmark | collected 2008/2010 | reverse complement strand
GATCTGGACAAAAAGCTGGCGGAATTTTATCAAAGCTTCGGCAAAGCAAAAAAGATGGTGCTTTCCACCTCGTCCGAGGGCAAAGTATCCTCCAGAATGATGAGCGTTGTGCTCATTGACGGCAGATTTTATTTTCAGACGGATACGAACATGAGAAAATATGCGCAGCTCAAAGCAAATCCCTGTGCGGCGCTGTGCATCGACAATATCCAGATAGAGGGCATTTGCCGTGAAGTCGGCAGACCTCTTGAAAATAAAAGCTTCCGCAGTGCTTTTGAGGAATGTTACAAAGGCTCATTTGATATGTATTCATCTATGGAAAGTGAGCGTATTTTTGAGCTGTCTCCCGATTACATTGAGCGGTGGATATATATTGACGGCAAGCCATATACCGAGGTATTAGACATTGAAAAGGGCGGCTACAGTCTGACGGAATACAAGGTCTGACATGAGGAATATAACAGACGAACAGATAGAAAAAGCATTTGAAAATGAAGCAGAGACACGTCAGCGAAACAGCGCATATGCAACGGCAGTTGAAAAAACATGTTGCATTGATGGCAGTAAGCTTATCACAGGCTGGCGGAAGAGATGGAAATATATTGACAAAAAAGGGGTATTACAATGATAGAGATAACAAATGAAAAAATGGAAAAGCTTTACAAAATGCAGACAACGCTTGTCAAGTCCTACACCACTATCAGTGCGATAGTTATTTTTGTAGTGCTGGTAATAACAAGGCTGCTGCGTGCTGTGTCATCGGGCGACCATGCCGCACTCAGTGCTGTTTTCATGGTTATACTTGCGGCAGACGTTGTCGGATATTTCATCATAAGAAAGAAAGTTATTCCCGCAGGCAACGGACCCAGCGTTATGGACGCATATAAAACCATGCAGAACGATTTCATCTCTGACCGCACTGTAGATCTGCTTTATCGGAAGATAGGCGAAGCAGGCAATTATGCCGATAAAACAAAGCTTACCCTGCTGCTCTGCGACACATATATGATGAGAGGTCAGATCAACGAAGCCATAAGCCTGCTCAATTCCATTGACCGCTCCAGATTTGCGGAGTACCCCGAAGCGGGAATGAGCTTTTATGATGATACTCTCAGCCTTTACGACCTGATCGGTGAGCTCCATGATGATCTCCGCAGTCTTGGGATCCAGCGCAGCGGTATGCTCATCCAGAATGAGAAAATCAATCGGTGTCATGGTAGCCATGAGCAGCGCCAGTGCCTGTCTCTGTCCTCCGGAGAGGGAGCCGACCTGCACACCCATCTTATCTTCCAGTCCCAGATTTAAGGGACGTAACATCTCGCGATACTCTTCCAGCTTTGCTTTATTCACACCACGTCCCAGGTTATAAGGCTTGCCCTTATTCTCCGCAATGGACATGTTCTCTAAAATCGTCATGCCGGGGCAGGTTCCCTTGGAAGGATCCTGATAGACTCTGCCGATCCGACGCTGACGAATATAATCCTTCTGTCTCGTAATATCTTCTCCGTGGATCAGGATCTTGCCGCTGTCCACCGCAATGCTTCCACAGATGATGTTCAGCATGGAAGTCTTACCGGAACCGTTGCTTCCTACAACGGATACGAATTCTCCGTCCTTTACCGTAAGGTTGAAATCCTTGAACAGGCACAGCTCGTTGACCGAACCGGGATTGTAATTCTTGTTGATATTGATAAGTTCTAGCATGCTTTCACCTTCTTTCTGTCCATGCTGACCACCAGAATGATCAGGAACAGGACTGCTGTGATCAGCTTGATGGCATTAGGGCTGATACCTGCGAACATGGCTACTGCCACACATGCCTTATACAGAATGGATCCCACCACAACACTGCTGGTCACACGGAAAAATGTTACCTTCTTGAACAGGCTGGTGCCGATGATAACGCTGGCCAGACCGATGACTACCGCACCGGTTCCGATGGAAATCTCAAAACTTCTCTGCTGCTGTGCATAGATACAACCGCTTAAGGATACCAGACCATTGGCAATGGACAGTCCCACAATCTTCACCAGTCCTTTATCCACACCGAGGCTGGTAACGATAGTATCATTGTCACCTACGGCACGAAGTAAAAATCCGGACTTGGTACTCATGTACCAGTCTAAAAGATATTTTGCCACCATGGTGATCAGGAAAATAATGATCACATTTTTGAAATTCGACAAAAGAGAGGGGGTAATGCTGTTCACAAAGCTGTTGTTGAAAATATTTTCCTTATCAAAAATAGCTACATAGCCGGAGCCTGCCACCCACAGATTGATGGTATACAGACCGGTCATCATAATGATACCGGAGAGCAGGTCTCTTACTTTCAACTTCACATGGATCAATCCGGTACAGATTCCCACCAGTGCTCCGCCTAAGAATGCAATGGGGAGGGTGAGGATTGCCGGGACGCCGAAACCGTTGATCAGACGCACAGTGATGGCAGCCCCAAAGGGGAAGCTGCCATCGACCGTAAGATCCGGGAAATCCAGTATTTTATAGGTAATGTAGACACCCAGTGCCAGGATGCCGTAGATCATTCCTTGTTCCAGTACGCTTAATAATAACGCCATATTTTTCTCCATTCTTAAAATCCTGTATATCCGGATTACTCTATTATTTTCTGCCTGTCGGCAGCTATTTCCTGATTACTGTACTACGATCTCATCAAAGGACTGGTAAGCATCGGTCTTGTAATTCTCGGGAAGTTCCAGGTTGATCTTCTCTGCTGCTGCAAAGTTCACATACAGGCTGGGCTCGGAGATTACTTCGAAATTCAGTTCGGAAGCTTCTGCCTCTCCCTTCAGGACTTTCGCTGCCATCTTACCGGTCTGCTTGCCAAGCTCGATGTATTCCAGACCCATGGATGCCACGCAACCAGCCTTAACCTGCTCTACTTCGGAACCAAATACGGGGATGCCTGCCTTGTTAGCCTCATCCAATACCGTCTGCAGTGCGCTTACTACGGTGTTGTCGGTCAGGTTGGTAATGCAGTCTACCTTGGATGCGATATCCGCTGCTGCCAGAGCTACCTCAGACATTGCGGTAACACCACTGTCCACGATCTCGAATCCGTAGTTGCCTGCCAGAGCCTTGTACTCTGCGATGGTACTGATGGAGTTTGCTTCGCTGGTGGTGTAGATGATACCGATGGTCTTCGCTTCAGGAAGTACCTCACGGATCATTTTCAACTGTGCATCTACTGCCAGTGCATCGGAAGTACCGGTGATGTTGCCTACGGGAGTACCATCCTCATTGGCCAGACCTGCTTCCACAGGATCAGATACTGCAGTGTAGATCACGGGAATATCTGTATTCATTGTAGCATTGTATGCTGCCATAGCGCAAGGAGTTGCGATAGCACAGATCATATCTACTTTCTTACTTACGAAGTTGCTGGCAGTCATGGCGGAAGTTCCGTTGTCTGCCTGTGCATTGACATATTCGATCGTCAGGTTCTCACCCTCTACAATACCTTCCTCTGCCAGCCCCTGAATAAATCCTTCACGACAGTTGTCCAGGGAACCATGTACGGCGTACTGCATGATACCAATGGTGTAATTGTCCTTGCCTGCGGTGCTGCCACATCCGGTGAGGGCACCCATTGCCATAACTGCGGTTAATACTGCTGCCAAAATTCTCTTCTTCATAATCTTATTCCTCGCTTTCTGCGTATCCACGCAATTGAAATTAGTTTGCTCATAAGATTACTGAACCTCGAATAAAAAAACCGTCTCAAATGTATATTGCTATACACTTGAGACGGTAATAAGCTCTTGCTCATCATCGTGGTGCCACTCAATTTGACAATTCCTGCGAATTGTGTCCACTCTCTCTGGATACTATCATATCCATCGGCTTGATAACGGGTCCGAATCCCGCTGACGCCTAAAACTGATCTGTTCTCGGGCCAGCCTCGGAAGTCCATTCGGCGAAAGTTCCTTTACCGTGATCCCACCATCCACGGCTCTCTGTAAAATTCCCTAAGGCTTACTACTCTTCCTCACAGGTTTGGTAAACTTATGAATGTTGTTTATGTGTCTTAGAATAATCTCTATTTTCTATTTTGTCAATACTATTTTTAGAAAATTTACAAATCTTATCCGTACTGTCACATACTTACATTCGTAAACCCAACGAATCCAACGAACAACTGTTACTCTGTCTCCGGCAGAGTGATCACCACCTTGAACAGGTCGCCGTCCGTGACAATCTGCATATCACCATTCTGCAGTTCCGTCAGGCTCTTGGCTATGGATAATCCCAGACCGTTGCCCTCCATGTGGCGGGATCTGTCTCCTCTGGTGAACCGCTCTTCCAGTTCCTCCGGTGACATCTCCAGCGGGAAGGCTGACATATTCCGGAAAATGATTCTCACATCCTGACCGTCATGCTCCACGTTCAGGTAGACGCGGCTGCCTGCCTGGGCATATTTGTAAATATTATTCAGCAGATTGTCAAACACTCTCCACAGATGCCTGCCGTCCGCCATGACCTTTACGGTCTCCTCCGGCTGTTTTACGATAGTTTCCAGCTTCTTGTCAGAGAATCGCTGCTCGTATTCCCCCGCCGCCTGTGACAACAGTACCGATACATCGCAGACTTCCGGGTGTACTTCCAGATTGCCTGTGGTGGCTTTGGAAGCCTCCAGCAGATCGTCCAACAGTTTTTTCAACTTCTTGGACTGACGTAACAACACTTCCGCATACTCCGAGATCCGCTGTTTCTTTTCAGAATCCGGATCCGTCGGGCTGCTCCCTGTGACTGCGTCGTTCTCTTCCACTTCTTTTCCGATGAGATCCGCATAATTGATAATGGAAGTCAGTGGTGTCTTAATGTCATGGGAGACATTGGTAATGAGCTCCGTCTTTAAATGTTCGCTTTTCATCCTCTGTTCCACGGCTGCGGAAATTCCCTCGCCGATGCGGTTCAGATTCTCTCCGTGCTCCTTGAAGGACAATACCATATGGGAGGTATCCAGCTTATAATTCAGATCTCCGTCCGCCAATGCTTCACTGCCCTCCTGCAGTTCTTTGCACATCAATGCCACAAAAGTAATCGCACCGCACAGAATAAATTTCTCTATGGCCCAGAAAAAGAGTAATACATCTGTATCATTATAAAACAGCATTAAACCGAAAAACTCTACCACGCAGACTGCAAGGCACAAAAGTGCTGTTCTCCATACCATAGGAATCCCACGGATCAATTTCACAATACCGTGGAAAACTCTCTTGCAGAATCTTCCGAAGAACCGGAACACTCTATACAGGATCGTATTCTGCCACCATTTTCCCATTTTCAGGCGAATAGCCAACTCCATGCAGTACAGGGTGCACCATATCACCTCTGCGGCAAACAGTACCACCAGAACGATCAGATTGATCATACTTGAGTTCATACCGATCCATCCAAAAGCCAGGTACAGACCGGTAAAAGCTCCAACAATAACGACCACTGTATACACATCCAGGTGGATATCATGGATCGCACTGGGGGTAATACCCTCCCTGCCATTCTTATGTCCGGCACTGCACAACAGGAAGATAAAGCATAATAATGCCAGTATCGTTCCCGTACAGCATACCACAGGGATCACATTTCGGTTATCATAAAACTGCTCTGCCTGATGATAGATCAGGGCATATTCGTCTTCCTTCGGCAGGCTGGGATTCACTGTCAGGGTAACCACAATACGCTTGTTACGCTCTGCTAATGCTTCCTCTGCAGCCTCTTCCTGCTGCCGTTCTGTCTCACTTAAGGCATCCTTGATCATCCATTTTGCATATTGTTCCGCCCGTTCAACCGGCACATAAATCTCTCCACCTAAGGATACGCTGTCCCCCAGATCCAGATATTTCTCCAGATTGCCGGAGGAAAGGGCTTCCTGCTCCGCTGCCGTTATGCTTTCCACATCAGACCCGGTATTGACAGATGGTTCAAGCTCCATGATATCAGAGCTTTCAGAGCTTCCGTAACTTTCATAGCTATCAGAGGCAGAGGAAGTTTCTGTGTTGATATAGGTGTTATCATTCCTATGCTGCACCTGGGACTCCAGCCGGTAAGTCAGATCATTTGTCTTGTCTACATAATCCTCGTTCTTCCATTCTCCCAGGAATTCATCCGTATCCAGATCGTAGCTCTCCACCTTTACCCAGATGTTCCGCTGCCTGCAATAAGCTTCCATGGTCTGCAAGCTCTCATTCTCATACCAGTCGCGTATCCGATACAGATCCTGATTGACCTGCCGGTACAACAGCTGATCATGGATAAACATCCTTTCACCGGAGGAATACGCTCCACTGTCTGCAAGCATACAGGTACCATAGAGTCCCAACACCCCCACAATTGCGGCTGCGATCATCAGGACGAATGCCATGATCTTTGCCAGTGTGCTGCCCAACAGGCTGTTTCCCTGTGCCGGCGCATTCTTTTTTTTCTCTGCTTTTTCTCTTTTTTTCCGTTCCTTTTTATTCTCTGACATTGCCGTTTCTACCGTCGTACTCACTGTATTTTCCACCGGATTATCCACTCTGTCCTGTTCTGTGTTCCTGCTGTTTTCTTCCCTGTTATCCATATTCCTGTCTCCTTATTTCCCCAAGCTGCTCCGCTCTCCTGCCTGCTCTTATCCCTGCTTCTCACATTTGTATCCCTGTCCCCAGACTACTTTTAAGTATCTGGGTTCTGCCGGATTGATTTCCAACTTTTCCCGTAAATGCCGGATATGTACCGCCACGGTATTCTCGCTGCCCAGAGGCAGGTCGTTCCAGATTCTGGTATAGATCTCCTTCGGGGAAAATACCTGTCCCGGATTCTGGATCAGAAGCTTTAAGATCTCATACTCCGTGGGCGTCAGTGCTACCAGCTCGCCGTCCAGCATCACCCTTTTCTCCTTGTCATCCAGTTCGATACCACCGACTCTTATCACATCCGGTCGGACAGTACCTCCACCCAGCTGCATATAGCGACGCAGTTGGGATTTGACTCTGGCGGATACTTCGATGGGGTTAAAAGGCTTCGTGATATAGTCATCCGCTCCTACCGTAAGTCCCAGCACCTTGTCGGAATCCTCGCCCTTGGCAGTCAGCAGGATCACCGGCACGTTACTCCTTTCCCGAATCTTGATCATAGCCTGAATGCCGTCCATCTTCGGCATCATAATGTCCATCAGTACCAGATGCACCTCATTCGTCTCTACCATATGTACGGCTTCCTCGCCGTCAAAAGCCTCCAGAAAATGATAATTGGTGTCATTTAAGTATATCTTTAACGCGTTTACGATATCCTTCTCATCATCACAGATCAATATATTGTACATACTCTCCCTCATTTCTGTGCCGGTGGCTGCAGCCCGGACACTTCCTGCGCAAGGAGCTTTCCCTTACGCTGCCAGAACATCTGCTTTGTCCACAGATGTCCCGCTGATGAATTTATTGTAGCAGATAACAGATTAATAAAAAACAGGAAAAACCTTTAAAACTTTATTAAGATGACTTTACATAAAACACCCTCTGCCATTCCCAGAAGAGCAAAGGCAAAGGGTGTGGACAACACATGTTGAAAAGTGAACAGTGAGCAGATCAAATAGCCGGTGAGGCCGAGGAAAACTGCAAGTGCCCGGGGATCCCTGGTTGCGGAGATTCGAAGGTTCCGGAATGCGGTGAGGAAGATTCCACCGTAGGCAATGACTCCCAGAATTCCCTGCTGTACCAGGAGGGTCAGCCATTCGTTGTGGGCATTGGAATAGATATTGTTGTCCAGAAGTCCCCGGTTGATCCAGTCCATGGCGTCACTGCCCCATTGATAGAGCGCATAATAGAAGCTGTCAGGGCCCATACCGAATATCTGAAACAGGAGTCCCTCTTTTCCGTAAGTAAGAATCGTGACCTTCCACAGTGCCAGTCGGCCGTTGGCAACTTCCGACACTTTATCACTGCCGGGCAGATATCCCGCCACCAGCAGACAGCCAAGAAGCAGTGCCGCCAGCGTCACCGCAACCGCAAGCCCCACAAAGGTCCGAAAAACCCGGCCGCTCTCCAGCCGGTCACTTCTCTCCTGTCTCTCCCGCAGCTGCAAAATCAGATACACCGCCACTTCCACAACAAACACCACATACCAGGCCGGGGTAAAAAAGAGTCTTTTTTCAGCATCCCCTGCCAGCACCAGGCCGGTCAGATGTAACAGCAAAAACATCCTGACCATAAATACCGAAAGCGGCAAAAGCATCAGAATCTCCAATGCCCTCAGCAGCCGGCTTCTCTGCCGTAGAGAAACAAGGAACAACAGTAGGCTTAATCCACAGGCTGCCATTATAGCCGTGGTACTATTGGAGGTAATGGCCGATGCAAAAAAAAGAAAGCTTCCAAGCATCCCCAACACTCTGCCCTGTCGTTTTCCCATATAAGCAGCTGACAGAGAGATTCCGGCCGTCACACTCAGATACCCGGCATACCAGTTGTTGTTGCCGATGGTGGACAACAGCTGCGTCCGGTTCCATTCTCCGTTTTCCATTCCGCGGAAAGTTCCCAGCACATCGATGTCCAGACGGTTCAACAGTCCGATCAGTGTCACGATTCCCGCTGTGATCCCGGCGATCCACCAGATACTTCTGCTGCCGTCATAATACCGGGATACCGCAAAATAGATCCCCACCAGCAATCCCTGGGTCACCAGCCCCATATACCAGCCGGGATACCCTAAAAGGACATCCTCCCTGCAGGGACTGATTCCATAAGAAAAGATTGCAGACACCAGATACAACAGCATAAACACATCCGTTTTCTTCCACGTCCGTTTCGTTGTCCGTTCTCCCCGGATTCTCTGCCACAGCACAGCCAGCACCACAAAAGCCCCCAGCACCAGCGTAGTATTCCGGAAAAACAAATATTTTGCATTTCCGATCATCACCAGCTTGTTCTGCATATACAGCGGTAAACCGGCAAAAAGAATCATCAGATACCCATAAACCAGCATACTCACGGTCTCTTTTGTATTTTGTTCCTGTTTCTTCATAACTTACATTATCCTTCAGACTGAAAAACAAGGCACCCCTCATTGACTGAAGAGTGCCTTATATTTCCCGGTTATTTCATTTCCTTACGGTTACTTATTTGCCGTAACGCATCTGCAGGTACAGAGGACCATACCATTCGATAGCATTGTCTTCTGCCTTACCGGCAGGGATGGTTACCGTATACTCGTTGCCTTCGAAGGTGTACTCCAACTCCAGAGCTACCGTCTGCTTCTTGTACAGAGCCTGCATGATATCGTTGGGCAGAGCATTGATGTTCTTGTCTCTGCTGATCTTAACGGTAGCACCGTCCTTGGCATTAGCGATCTCGCTTGCCACATTGTCACGATATCTTCCAAATGCGTTGTCAGTACCTTCTGCTGTTGCGGTATTATTAGCTTCTGCAATAGCAAAAGTAGAGAAGTGATTTACAGTAAAGGTCAAAGTGTTTGCGGAAGCATTGTAAATAGGCTTGATTTCTTCCAGTCCACCATTTACAAAGTGGAAAATCACTGCCTTATTACCATCTACACCTGCAGGAGTCTCAATGGTAACTGCTACGGGAATAGGCAGAGATTCAACTGAATAAGTACCAGCCTTCAGGCTGATTTCTACATATACGGGAGTAGAAGTTACTGCGTATGTAGAAGAAGTAATCTCAGGTGTAGCCGCCGGTGCTTCTACACTCAGTGTTGTGTCAGGAGCAACAAATGCTGCACCAACAATGCCTACAGCCTTTACAGCGCCGGAGTTAGCAAGAGTAGTATCCTTAATTCCCTTTGCCTTTTTGTATGCTGCTTCGATGGCTGCAACATCATTAACAGTATCCTGTCCTGCATTCATTGCTTCCTTCAGATCCTGAGAACCGATCTTTATCAAAGCAACTGCCGCATTATCTGCAGATGCCGCATCAGTAATCTTGGATGCATCAATAGCATCTACCGCATTCTTTACCTCTTCTACCGGTTTGGTGCTCGGTGCAACCACCGTATTATTCTCACTTGCTACAGATACGGTAGACAGTGCACTGCTGCCGTAAGGAACTGCAAATACTGCAAATGCAATGGCTGCGGCAATGATTAATTTCTTTTTCATTATCCCATTCCTCCTAAGTATAATGTTATGGATTTTGTTTTTACCGTTATTTAGTTTACCCCCCCCGCTATATTGTCAATACTATTTCTTCCTATTTTTCCTTTTTTTCTCATTTTCCATGTGCAAAAAAAGCATGCCCTTCCGCCCCCCTAAAAACGGGCATCACAGACATGCTTTTTCTGCTTTTTATTCATTTTTCTTATTGGAGTGCTCTTTCAGTTCTTCCAGAGCTTCCTTGAACTTCTCGGAACTCATGGTCGGATTGGAACGGATCATGTCACGCTGGAAGAAATCTCTTAAGCTGCTGACATTCTCTCTGTCTGCCACGCTTCTGGTGTACTTCTGCCGCAACTCGGCTACCTCGTTCTTCACGCTCTCCAAATACTGATTGGGAGATTTCTGTGCGGAAGTGCGGAAGCTCTCCAGCTTGCCCTCAATGTTGGACTTCAGGTCCTCCACTCTGGTGGTAATACTTGCAGTAAAGTCTTCCTTCTTCTGTGCCAGGCTATCACTGAAGCCTTCCCTGCGGTTCTCCAGATCTTCACTGGTCACAGCAATAATGACATCCAGCCGTTTCTGGATCCGCAGCATATCTTCTTTTGCCTTCTCCATCTTCTCCAGTACATCCCGCAGATCCAGGGCTGCCTTGAAGGATAATGCGAAATCCGCACCGATCAGCGCCGTCAGCACCAGTGTCACAGGAGTGAGGATGCTGTCCGGAATGGACAATACCAGATGTTCAATGGGCTTATGGATAAACTCCGTCATCAGGATCGTCAGACCACCCCATGCCAGCGAGGCCCCCAGGCAGATATGTCCCTGGAAATTGAATTTATTCTTGGAATAGTCCCAATATCTGACTTTAAATAACGCCTCCATAGTCACGCCTGTGACATACTCCAGCACCGTAGCCCCGATACATCCGGCAATATAGACTAACACCAGATTGTCCTGAAACGGCATGGACACCACCAGCATCATGATGGCTCCACTTCCATACAGCGGCAGAAACGGTCCGCGGCAGAAACCACGGTTGACCAGCTTCCTGCTTTTCAGGGATACATAGGTGGATTCAAAACACCAGCCGAAAAAGCAATAAAAATAAAAGAAAAATAGCCATTGGATCGCAGTATAATGATACACTGTTTAACCTCCTTCACGTCTTCGTTTTTTCCTTACGAGCAAGGCAACTGTCATCTCATGACCGAACCGCTACGGATATACCTCAGCCTCTATGGCAAGCTTCCCCTTCCTCGTGGCATGGGGTTCTCCACTTATGCGGAATTTACCGTAGCCTCTGGCATTTACCACATCCCCCGCCTCCAGGGGCTTGGAATTATTTTCACACAGCCTGCCGTTCACATATACCTTTCCCGCCCGGAACAACTCCAGGCAGTCGCTTCTGGATTTATTATATACCTTGGAAATGACAGCATCAACACGTGGACTTGCCACCTGAATGACCTGACGCACCGGTTCTTCCTGCGGTACTTCTGCCGCCGCATCCACCACCTCACACTTCACATGGGTATGACGGATCTGTTCCAGATTGTCACAGATGAATTCCGCGATGGTATCCAGACAGAACAAAAATGCTTCGCCCTCCCCCGGCAGAATATCACCGATGGTGCTCCGTTCAATGCCAAGGTTCATCAGCGCCCCCAGATAATCCCTGTGGGACAGCTTGTCTGCAAATTTTGCCGACAGAGGCCGGATCCGGATACAGCAGATGGGAAAAGGCTGTTCATAGCCCAGCTCCGCCTCACTGCCGAAGCGAAGGAGCTTCCGCTCTGCCTCTTCCCTGCCGCCGTATAAGGTGATCCCTGCGAACTTCACTTCCCGTTCCACCTGCCACAGGGCATCCTGCTCCGCCAGTCCTAAGAATCCGGTAAATGTGTACTGGTTCTGGTTGTAGGATTTGTCTGCCAGTTCACGGATCCGGTTTTTCAGCTGTTGTATTTCTTTTTCATTTTCCACGGACATTCCCGTACATCCTTCCTGCTGTTCTCACTTTGCTTTTGCAAATATTACACTGTACACATTATCCCAGTGCCACATCCAACATCATCATCAACGCAAAACCAATCGCAAAGGCAATGGTTCCCAGGTTGGAATGCTCTCCCTCACTGGCTTCCGGAATCAGTTCCTCCACGACCACATAGATCATGGCTCCGGCTGCAAAAGCCAGCATATAGGGTAAAATAGGTGTCACAATGCTTGCCAGTGCAATGGCCAGGATTGCTCCCACCGGTTCCACTGCTCCCGACAATACGCCTAAGGCAAAGGACTTTCCTCTCTTATTTCCTTCACTCCGAAGAGGCAGGGAAATAATGGCTCCCTCCGGGAAATTCTGAATGGCGATACCGATGGCCAGCGTCAGGGCTCCCGCCATCGTAACAGTTCCGTCCCCGTTTAACACTCCGGCGAAAATAGCACCACACGCCGCACCTTCGGGAAAATTGTGAATGGTCACCGCCAGCATCAGCATGGCTGTGCGGTTCAGACTGCTCTTATGGCCTTCCGGTGCATCGCTTCCCACATGCAGATGGGGTACCATGCTATCGATGAACAACAAAAAAACAATACCGATCAGGAATCCGATCACTGCGGGAAGAAATGCAAGCTTCCCCATCTCTTCGCACATATCCATGGCCGGTATCAGCAAAGACCACACCGAAGCTGCCACCATGACACCGGCAGCGAATCCGGTAAATATTCTCTGAATATTGCCGCCAATCTGTTTTTTCAGGAAAAACACGCAGGCTGCCCCTGCAGTCGTTCCCAGAAACGGAATCAGAAGACCGGCTACAATGCTTAAATTCATGAAACACTCTCCTTTCTTTCATTATTCTATGTAACTCGCAGCAAGATGGTATCTTGTCTGCCTTTTCAAATCATTTTTACTAAAATCCCGCCAGATCGTTGCCCAGGACGGCATACATCAGGAAATTCACACCACACACCAGATGGTAGCAGAATACCGCGATCTCGCCCACGACGAAGATCACCTTCCAGCTCTTCCACCACTCCCTGATATTCCGCACCATGACGATCAACGTCATCAGGAAGACAAAGAACATGCCGTGCATATAGCCCCAGGAAAAGTTGGCATGCATCATGCGGAATCCTTTTTCATAGAAGATCAGGAACATTACTGTACCCATAAGATAATTCAGCCATGCAAACCAGTAATATCTGTTGGACTTTATATTTTTAAAATCAAATACCAGATTCAGGAAAAGTACGCCGATGGGCAATGCCATTCCCATGATAATACTTAAAGGAATGCTTTTGGAATAATTGCTCCATACTTTGGCAAAGCCGATGGCGATGCCTGTCTCCTCTCCCATGGCATTCGTCCCGGTGAAAATTCCGGAAAACTGGTACAGCAGGGCAATTCCCGTGGGGATCATGGTCACACACAGACAGAAGGCATTGCGAAAACTTTTTCCTCTGCTTACGATCAGCTGGATCAGGAGGATCAGACCGATCAGAGGCACCACTACCATCGTATAGCTTGGTTTGGTCATGGTGGTCAGCAGAAGGCTGACTGCGAAGAGAACGCAGTTCTTCCACTGAAAATCCTTCTCATATTCTGACAGCACCTTCACCGTCTCAAAAAAGCAGATAATCGCAAAAGGTCTGGTGGCCAGATAAGTGGCATTCCAGAAAGGATTCGGCGTATAAATCCCCATACAGCGATACGCATAATCAAAGCCGAAAAAAGCTGTATTCTTGGGAGAATACAGGTTAGAAAGCAAAAATAGCGAAAAGACAAGCAGGGTCACAAGAATGTCCGTCATAGCCTGTCTTCCCTGAGTTAAGTCATCATAATGACTTACTTTCCGGATCTCCCGGTTCATATAATATTTTGTGATCACCACCGCTGCCAGATTGAACAGCGCGGTGGTGATGGCCATGGCCGCTTTCGCTCCGATCAGCCAGGCGGAAAGTCTGGCTGTCCAGAACAGGATCGGATAGGGAAACTCATAATTTCCCGCAATACCTGCCACCTTATTCACATAGTCCGGCATATCCGACTGAAAGCCCGGCACCTGATAGCACTCCATCCAAAACAGATATAACATAACCCCGGTATACAAAAACAGCAGGAAAAGAAATGTCACTTTTCCTGCCATTGTCTCCCGCAGGCCGCTCTTTATGGGATTCTTTTTCATAGAGCCGATCCTTTCTAGTTGAAACTGATCACGGGATCTTTGGGAGCCTTTGCCTTCTCCACACTGATGGCATGGAGTACAGGGCCCTCTCCCTTATAGTCTGCGAAGTATTCTCTGGCAACCTTCGCTGTCACTTTAACCCATTCCTTCTGCTTCAGGTCTTTCGTGCCTGCAAACTCACAGGCATAGCCCAGAAATGCCATATCTTCCGCACAGCAGGTCATTGCCATGCGTCCCGGTACGAAATAGCCATCGGGATATTCCTCGGGCTTCAGTACCATGGCCAGAAACTGGATATTTTTGCCTTCATAGCGCTCCAGATGATCCATGGAATCCAGATACCAGATGCCATAGCCCTGGTTGTCCAGTACGATAGGATCCTGATTCAGATCGTAGGGCAGATCCTCCTCGAAGATCTCATCGATCTCACCGTTGGAATCCTCGAAGATCACATCTGCGGAAGGATTCACCGCTTTGATGTTGCGCTTGTATACATTCAGATCCTTGATACCGTCGCAACGGTTGAAAATGATCATCTCGGACTTACGGATCATCTCTGCCAGCAGAGACTTCATATTTGTGTAGTACATAGGGAAGGTGGAGCCGTCAATGGTCGTGATCTGCTGCTCTACTTTCCAGTACCAGGGAAGCGTCATGTTCTTGCAATTCCACATACCGTTATACTCGATGATGATACGGGCGGGCTTGTACTGCTTCTCCAGCTCGATCAGATGATTCGGAGTAAACTCCTCTTCCTCTTCGATCAATACGACATCCGTACGACTCTTTTTTAATAAAGCGGGATCGTATTCATTCTCGCCCTCTTCACAGAGGATGAGCAGTGTCTTTCCTTTGATCTGGAAATACGGCTGTCCCAGTGTAAATGTGATAAATTCTGTCTTACCGCTCTCCAGAAAACCATTTATGATATAGACTGGTTTCGTCATAATTCATACCTTTCTCTTTCTTATCCTGCTGCCTGTAAAATCCGTTCCGGCAATTTATTTACGGAACAGTTCTGCCAGCTTGTCCTCGTCCAGTTTGGAACCGATGACACAGATCTTACCGGTAACTTCCGGCTTACCGCTTCTGATGTCATGCTCTTCGGGAACATAATCATAATATACCCAGGTTCCGTCGGGAGCGGGTACCATACCCTTGGCACGCAGGATTGCACCGTACTCTCCGCTGTCCAGAGCAGTAAGGATCTTCTCGATGTCCTCTGCGCTGTAGGTGTTGGGTGTCTCGATACCCCAACTGGTGAATACTTCGTCTGCGTGATGGTGATGATGGTGGTGGTCATGATCATGATCGTGGCAGCCGCAGGTGCAGTTCTCGTCATGCTCATGATGATGCTCATGGTCATGGTCTTCATCATGGTCATGATGATGGTGATGCTCATGCTCGTCTTCATCATCGTCGTCATCGTGGTGATGTCCACAGCAGCACTCATGGTCGTGGTCATCCTCGTCATGGTCGTGATGGTGATGATGCTCGTGGTCACAGCACTCATCCTCATCGTGATCGTCATGGATATGCTCCAGCATTTCCTTCATCATATCTTCCAGCTTGTCAGCGCCTTCGATGGTCTTCAGTACTTCCCTGCCATCCAGCTGATCAAGAGGAGTGGTGATAATGGTAGCCTTGTCGTTATGCTCACGAATCATCTCCACGCAGGCATTCAGCTTTGCCTGATCCACTTTGTCGGTTCTGCTTAAGATAATGGTTCCGGCGTACTCGATCTGGTTGCTGAAGAATTCGCCGAAGTTCTTCATATACATCTTGCACTTGGATGCATCTACTACTGCTACCGCACTGTTGATCTCCACATCCAGATCTCCTGCCACGTTCTCCACAGCCTTCAGGACATCGGACAGCTTGCCGACACCGGAGGGCTCGATCAGAATACGCTCGGGAGCATAAGTGCTGATAACTTCCTTCAGGGAAGTACCGAAATCACCTACCAGAGAGCAGCAGATACAGCCGGAGTTCATCTCTTTGATCTCGATACCGGCCTCTTTTAAGAAACCGCCGTCGATACCGATCTCACCAAACTCATTCTCGATCAGAACGGTCTTGCTGCCGTCCAGAGCTTCTTTTAACAGCTTCTTGATCAGGGTGGTCTTACCGGCACCCAGGAATCCGGATACTACATCTATTTTCGTCATTGTTTTTTCCTCCAATCTGAGTCTAAGACCCATCCTTTTTATTTTCTATCATATTTACAGTATTGTCAATAAAACGATTATTAAATTTTTATCAACTAAGCCATAATGTTCGTCAGACACTGTGCGGATGCTCGCATACGCAGCTGTGCTACGGTCTCTCCGTCTCGATCATGCTGTAAGGCACCACGGCCACTTTTCCCTCTTCATCACCGCCACACAGGATTCCTACGAACACACCGTCCTCCGTAAAGGCTCCGCCTCCTGACATTCCGGGAGCGATCAGTCCCTGCAGCAGAAGCATATACTGGTCAAAATCCTCCACATAGATCCAGGGATCCACCACGAAAGCATAGACCGGCAGCCCACTCTCCCCTCCGTACATCCATACATCGTCATATTCCTTCAGTGCATCGAATACTTCCCGATCCGTCTGCACCGGCAGACAGACCTTCCATGCTTCCTCTGACAGTTCCGCCTTGTCCACCCACAGGAAAGCCAGATCGCAGCTGTCCACTGTCTCCACGCCGGTGGCAGCCACCTGTGTTCCGTCCGGAAATGTCACCCGGGCCTCTCCGGTATCGTCCGCCAGTACGTGCCCTGCCGTTGCGATCAGAATCCTGTTTTCCTCTTCATCATAGATCACACCGCTGCCCTGCCGCTCTCCCGTCTGAATTCCCACCAGGGATTTCATTACCTTAAAATCATTCTCCGTCAGTTTCTGCTCTGTCTGCACCGGCAGTTCCACAAATTCCATTCCTGCGTCAGCCTGTCCCATGCCACTGTTTTCTTCCGAAACCTTCTGGCCTGCGGTCTCCGTGGAGACATTTTCCTCACTCCCACCGTTTTCCCCGCAGCCGGCGAAAAGTAACAGGCAGCTCAGTATCATAGTGATCCCTTTTATCCGCATTCTCTCTTTTTTCTCCATGACTTCTCCATAGTTTTTGTCATTCCTTTCGCTTCGCTCAAGGCACAAACAAGTTATGAAAAATGTTGTGCCCCTCCACTCTTTGATTTATAATTCTTTCAAGGAATAGCAATACACTACAGAGCACGGAAGGAGAAGTGGCGAATTTATTTCGACCCCGTATAGTTATATGTGCCGTCATCCTTACAAGCACAAACAAGTGGGACATTGAGCCCGGACTCTTATCATTGGTAATAAACCATGTTTATTCAGTCGCAGGATGACAGTCAATGTTGCTATTCCCTTTTTATTAAGGTGGTGATACTTAATGATGAAGTTAAAATACTCCATCTGCTGTGGACTTGATGTCCACAAAAATGTTATCGTTGCAACCATCGTAACTACCAATAAGGACGGCATATCCGAATATCTGCAAAAATCTTTTTCAACCATCAACTCAGATATTCAAAGGTTTCACAACTGGCTTATCGAGAATAATTGCTATCATGTTTGTATGGAATCCA
>OGRG01001293.1_pt1 | contig 18026 bp, 41 predicted proteins | sample 1553501 | NCBI WGS metagenome assembly OGRG01 (sample SAMEA2580018, study PRJEB22360) | human gut metagenome | biome: human gut; feature: human-associated habitat; material: faeces | place: Denmark | collected 2008/2010 | reverse complement strand
TGCGGGACGGGGGGATATGCGGGACGGGGGGATATGCGGGACGGGGGGATATGCGGGACGGACCACCTCCCCGAAATCGGCCCGGCCGGGCTGCCGTTTTTGGACCAGCCCCCCCCCAATCCACAAAGGACGGGAAACAAGAACGGTAAACGATCTGCGAGCCGAAAAAAGAATGATTATTTTGTGTTTAACTTGTTGATTGTCAATCATATAAATCAATATTTTAATATATGTTTACATTTGATTAGATTTATTACATATAATCGTCGAATTTTTATTGCAAAATATTTGTTGGACAATAAAACATGTAGTATATTTGTTCCTGTAAGATAACAGCATTAACAAACAAGGCGTACCAGGTGCCATTATAAGTCCTAAAGGTATAGGCAAGGTATATGATAAGTAAAGAGATTAACAAAGTACAGAATGAAGTTAAAAAATCAAACGAAAAGACATTGACAGGCGCAGTAAAAGCCTGGTGCAACCTGTTTAAATCTGGTAAGGAAATAAACGACATACTAAAAGAAAATGATATTAAAGTATCAAAGGAAGTCGTTCCCGCCTTGGTCGCTTTAGCTAAAGACAAAGAAGTAGTAATACGACTTTGCAAAGAAATACTCCCACGAGTAAATAATACGTTTTGCGCATACAAGGAAGTAGAGCGTGAATACTATGATAAAAACGAACAGGATAAAAACAAAAAGCTTAAAATGAGTGAAATAGAGGATATAGCAATACTAGGATCGTCTCATAAACGCTTTGGATATAATGAGCCTATAGAGTACGATTTTGGTATATATTACGAAACGTTTAACGGAGCGGACAAACGTATCATAAAGTGTGCCGTACCTATCAAACGGTATACATTTAATCTCATCGCAAAGTGTGTCACTTACCATTTGACACACCCCAAAAATGAAAGATAACAAATAATTAGCCCCTATATCATTTATGTATAGGGGCGTTATGGTAGCACACCTATGCGTTCCCGTCGCGCTACTGATTTAGACTAAATAGGTACGATATTTGATATTTTGATATAAACATATCGCTGGTTGTTAGGGTCTCGAGAGCCAGCGATAGATAGGCCGCCGCTTAGTAATGTGGTTTAGGTACTATCCTAGTCCAGGGCAGTACTATTATCTTTAGGTTTATATCAATCCGGTAAGTACGCTAGGTTAACCTAGTAGGCCGTGTAAAAACACGGGGTATGTTGGTGTATATACGCATGTATAGGGCGTATGTCAGTGCGTTGTGAGAGCAGCACGCATTGAGTGTATTACGGCGTTATCTCCGTGCCAATATATCAATACGAGGCATGTTAGGGTAGCTTAAATACCTGACATGCGTACGGATAGCAAATAACAACCCTCGCAAGGGTATTTCGTGCGGTTAAATTGACGGACAAAGTGCGCCTTGCCGGTACGTATCACGGGCGACGTATGTGCGTATTAGGTCTCGTTCGTTCGGGGCAAGGGGACAAATCTAAAGGAAATATGAAGGGTGCGGCGTGCCCGGCTGGCTGTATTGATAACGGCGGCCGTGTCGTTACCAGCCTCTAGTTTCTTATTGGTGCCATTAAAAAAGATTAGGTTATGTATGAGAAGAAGTTCGCTAATTTGAATAGGAAACTATCCATTCAAAAAGAAAAGGCTTTAAGGCCTATCAAAAAAGCCCAAATGGAATTTTACGTTGAGCTTACCAAAGAACTACGCAAGTCTAATAAATTAGATTGCAGTAGGGAGTCGGATAAGTGCAGGCGGAAACGTGTTAGCTACATGGCAAACAAATTGCGACAATAGATCGTTTGTTTTTATTTGATTTTAAGGTTTGCGCCCCTCAGTAATGTAGTGATATATGACTGAAGGGCTTTTTGTGCCTATATTTTACAAAATGATAGCATATTCATATGTTTTGCTTACACATAAAAGTGTTGAGGCGGCAAATTTTAAGCCTTGATCGAAAATGTGTAAGTAAAATCATTCATTGCATATCATTTTGTATATATCTATATCCATGCAGGCGGGTATATCGTGCCCTTATGTATGGTTTCATGCGTGAATCAATCCTAAAAGGTATATAATAGGCGGTACTTATTGTATATTTTTTATCTATGTTTGGGCTTATCTTCCTTTAGAGGAAGCTCTAGGGATTGATGTATATTATGTTATTGATACTCAATTAATTATATTATTTGAGTGTAATTTTAAAATCGTGGTTACTTATTGTATATTTTATGGTATTAGTTATATATCTCGTACTTACTTTGTTTTGTGGGTACATGGCGTTTGAGTTGGGGCGGTATGTTATAGCTACGGGCGACGCCCTGCCTTTAATCATAGTTCTTTTATTGGTTTTATTATCAATACATTGTATTAGGCAAGTATATAAGGCAATCAAGAGCAAGACCCCGATATCCTAGACCGAACGGGCGTTCCACGTGGAACAATCGGGAGGAAGGTCTCGGGGTTTATGCCGGGAGTTGGTGGGGTTGGGTTGTCTCGAGGGAGGGGACACCTCCAGACAGGGTAAATCAAGGTAAATCAAGGGGGGGTAAGGTAAACCAAGGGGGATAAGGTAAATCAAGGAAAACCAAGGGGGATAAGGAAAACCAAGAGAATCGAGGGAAAATCAAGTAGCCCAGGTGAAACATGGAATCCAAGAATCCCAAATGAGATAAGGGGGATAAGTGGGATAAGGGTAACCTCCAGACAATGGTACTCTCCGATATAGATAGGGATCTTATGGGTATGGAGGTATGTCTATGTATGGGGGGTGTGTGTGTTTCTTTGGGTGATGGAGGGAGTGTAGGAAACCAAGGGAAACGGGCGGCGGCGATGGCGTGGGGTCGGCCCCGCTGGTCGTCCGTTCCTGTTCCCCTTTGGCGTTAGTGTAATATTAAAAATCTGATAGTGATATGACGAAAGAAGAAGCGAGAAACGTATTTGGCGGTAGTATGGTAAATAATCCGCTGTCGCTAGGGGCTGAGCCTACCAACGTGGTAAGGCGAGACGGGTTGATAGAATGGGAAGGTGATGGATATATAGAGGTAGGAGGCGTACGGGTATGGGCTTACCATTACCTTGAGGATGGAGAGGATGTTGATAGATGCGATTGGGAGGATCATATGGAGATAGGGGTAGGGGGATGTTGGATTTAAAATCGGTTGATATGGGATTCATGTATTTAACGGGGCTTGGAGAAAAGGATATATACGTAGGCGACAAAAAGCGCGAGAGGGTAAAAATATATGTAGGCAGGCCGTTGGCGGATACGCCTAAAACCTATAAACGAATAGGTGGATTTGTGACAAAAGAACTATCCAACGCTTATAACGGCGGTTGTGTTTCCATCTATGAGGCAAAGGATAAAACGCCCGGATATTCGGTTTATCGAGACGGTTGTTTTTATCCTTGTTACGGGAAGTTGGAAATAATAGGATAGTGGTATGGGGACGGAAGGGAATGAACGTGAAAGCTCGAATGTTTAAGGATAATAGACAGGTTACGCTATATCTGGATATTAGGGGGACATCGGATTTAGATTGTCCTTATATAGATATTGACACGGGATGGGTTGACAGGGTTTTCAAGCGTTTACCGGAAAAAGCGTGGGATAATACCATCATAAACATGAATATATGCGTTGAGTACGGGACCGGTGATCTATGGTATTCCAGGGTGAGGGCATTTGAGGGAGGCTGTCGCGCGGAATATATTCTTACATCTAGAAAACCTAGGAAGGATAACCGGAGAGAGCTTGTGAATAATCCCGAAGATCAATTATTGGATTTTGATACGGTAAGGGAGACTGTATTTGGGATGAGGAAAGAATTAAACATTGATGGGAGTATTAATGTGAAATTCGATTATGGGATTATTGGAGGAGGTTAATACCACCAAGGGGAATGCGGGCGGCTGCGGGGAGGCTGGACAGGCCTTGTCGCCAGCGCCGTCCCTTTTCCCTTGGCGACAATAGAGATAAATATGGACGAGATAGAACTACTAAGATTACAGGATGAGGCGCTATCTTACCTTCGTGATAATATTACAAAGGATGAGGCGTATTATATCCTTACGACCGATAAGGATATAATAGGGATTCTTATAGCCGATAAGAAGGACGGAAGCGAACGTATCAAGATTCTTGATATGGAATATACTGTCGGGAAGGATGATATGTTATTGTTATTCGATACTGATGGGATAATAGACGAATGTCTTTTGGTCGCCAGCTACATAGGGGTAAATATATATTTTCGCGGGCAAGATGTCAACGCTATCTTGAATAACATCGATAGAGGGAAGGTTATGGAATATCCTTACATAGCTATTCAGTTAGATAATATACGGACTATAGAAAAACGTAGGGTTATTTTTGAGATCACCGGGCATAGGATGAATGATAACAAAGAGAGAATAGATTTTATGTTTGTTTATTTTATGGCTAGAATATTATGGGAGCGAGGAGGACTGTGAAGGAAAGAGATATTGTGAAGATATTGGTATTCGGGTATGATAGGACGCTTATAAGATCCATTAAGGATTCCGGATTCGGAAGTATGTCGGATGTAATATCGTACGCCAATAATATGGTCGGGGATAAGCCCGTTGATCATATTAGGGTATCAAATGAGGCTCGTGGATGGTGTGGGTCATATACTAATTATGGTAAAAGAATAGATTAGTTTGATAGTAGGATATGATATGGGAAGGATTATAAAAGGGAAAGACGATATCAAGGTATCTATATTTAGCGGGGATAGATCGGCTCGTGTTTTCATTGATTCTGGGTATAGGGATATAGCTATGGTGATAGCCGATTGCGATAGAATGGCTAATGGTTGTTATCATATACATCATATTGAGGTGGTAAATATAGATAGGGGATGGTATGGTACATACGCCTTATATGGGAGGAGAATGGATCAGTCGGATGGTGAACAACAAAGGAGGTATATATGGATAATATTATAACAAACGCGGATGGCGTGAAAGTAAAAGTAAGGGTATATGATTTTGGCGATGAAGTGGCTGGGGGTAGATATACCATAGTATATGTAAATAAAAATATAAAGGATGGTTATGGGGTGGTGTATCATCCTGTTTTCTCATGTAGTGAGGATCCATTCCATCCATTAGGGGTGGGGATGTATGCGGGAGATTATTATCCGCGTAGAGGTCATATGTACGATTTTGGTAAAAGAGTGAAGGATATAGATTCACTGCCAAAGAAAGTGATTGAATTTATAAAATATATTACACGATGAACGAAATAACTTACAACAATTACGATTTGGTTGCTTTTGCACGGAATGGGGAAGTGGTAGTAGCCGTAACATTCTACAGGTATTACAAGAAGAAAGCTAAAGGTGAGGTTAATTATAGATGGAGAACCAGATGCCCGGAGCTGGTGGATAAGATCGTAAAACACCGTACCAAGGTGTTTACCGGTCAACTTATCCAGTTAGCGAAGGCGTATGGGGAGAAAAGGGTTATAAGATATCAAAAGGAGGAGGAAGAGGTATGTCAAGATACGATAGGGACACGATAGAAATATATATACTGGATCATATAGATACGGATAATTATGGTAAGCGGTTTAAATATGATAGGGAATATCTATCTTTTATGCTTAACGTGTTCAAGGATGAGTATAAAGAACATATCAAAAGGGATGGGATTAAGAAAGCTTTTGAGGATTGCATAATGAGCGTTCCATCCATATTTAGGGTTCATATAGCGAATTGCGACATTAGATATTTATCACGTTCATGGGGCGTGGAGTTCGATGAGGATGATGATGAGATATACGTCTTGTATAAGAGGATCATAAGAGAGGTCTTTTTTAAGATGCGTGAGGATATGAGAGTTTGTTAATGTTGAACCAAGCCTTGGCGGGGCGGAAGGAATACCATGATCGTACGTGTGCGGATATGGTCCGGGGTCGGTTCCCGGCGCCTTGGCGTAATTTAAATATAAATGATATGGGAGATAATATTTTAAGAAAAGCGGCTGATGAGTTAAAGAAGGCCGGTTGCGGGGTTTTCGCATGGCAGGATGATACTTATAATAGAGGTTGGAGTAAGGGTGATTATACGATGTTGTATTACGCCTTCCCTGATTCACCCAACATCGGGTATCTGAGTCATGGGGAATATGGGATGAGCGTAGCGTATAGTAGAGCTTATATACCGAGCCGTGGAAGTGGATCGGGGTGTCGTGTCAAGGAGGAGGCTACGTTTGACCTTGAGGCGGCGTTAGACGTGCTGAACGGGCCGTTACCTAGGTGGTGTAGGTCTTATGGGGTTTATCCAAAGCAGTACGATAATATTGATAAATGGTATAATAGCGATAATCATAACAAAAAATTATTTAAGGAAATTTGATATGGAAGTAAAGGATTGGGAGAGTTTGGTTTTGAATACGGAAGTAGGAACGCACTGTTTTGTCACATTAGCTGACGATAGGGATATTAGCAGGGGATATGCGCAAATCAGACGCGCGGAGCATTTCGGATATAACATCTGTTTCACCCGGTTATATGGGAATAAATTTTATTTCGAGAAGATAGAGGAAGGTCGTACACGACAATACGTCAACAGGAGAAAATAAGATGGTAATAGAATTTGATTTTGAGATATACGAAAACGGAGATTACGATAAGGTGTATCTCCGCGACGGAAAAGAGGCGAGAGTATTATGTGATAATGGGAAGGGTAATCGTCCTATGGTCGTAATGGTTGAGGATGATAACGCGAATGATTATATTGTTCTACGTTATAACGAGACTGGAAGGAGGGATATCAATAGTCAATCGAGTCTCGATCTTATGTTATCGGTAAAAGAACGGGAGCCAGAGTCGTGGGTTGTTGTTATATCTTACATGGATAATAAGGATCAGGGGCAAAAGATGGTCTTACCTAATTTTTTCTCAAGGAATATAAGAGGGGATATATATCTTCAAGGAAGCCCTAAATCAAGTGTATCATATTATGTTGATAAGTTAGAGGAAGATAAGTGCCTCGATGAGCTATGCGAGAAGATAAGGGTAAAGAGAGATCGTATTTATAACATGGAAATAATATCACTATCAGATGACGAGGAGACAGTTTAATCAGTTGATGAATGAGCTAGACGGCAAAAGCCCGTTTATCGTATTACATAGGGATGCCGTTGCGCCTAGATACGTGGGCGTGGAGGTGTCGAAGGATGGGGTGGTATACAGATATGCGATAATAGGGATAAACGATGACTACAAGCCTAAAAAGGCTCTTATTTCGAAGATATTGAGTATAGCTGATAGTCTAGATAGCGATAAGAGCTTAAAAGAGGATTGATTGGACTTGTTTATGACCTGCGGCATCATATGCGATATAATGCCATAAATAACGTTATATGGAGGATATGTATGATAATATGATAGATAACGTATTCGTGTCTTGATATCATAATATTATGCCATTATATCCCCTTTTTGTATAAAAAGGATAACAAATAATATAAATATCTTGGATATGGAAGAGATTAACATAGGTGATAAAATTATGTTTCACGTTGCCGGGAATCATGATATTGGATATACCAAAGGAAAGAGGTATGCCGGGACGGTATTAAGCCGGGATAGTCGATCACACCTTCATGTGAGGGCGAAAGGCATGCCTGGGGCTTGTATTGAGGAGCGGGATGTGGATAAGCTTATCGAGGAGGGTATGGATTTTGATATGGATGAGGTAATACCTGATCCAGTAGCGAGGAGGTTGTATAAGCTAATGAGTAGATACATTTGCGCATTCGGATGGTTTCATGAGAGTATCAACGGATATATCGTGTATGATTGTGTGATGATGGTCAAGAATTTAGGACATAATGTTATGTGTCTGTTACATGATCATGGATTCGAGACACGGCATATTGATAGTTATTCTTGGTGGATGACCAATGAGAGGTTGATGCCAGAGGTGACATATACGGAGGGAGATATCCATATAATTGTTCATGAGTGTATGGAGGATTATGTGGATAACGTGAAATTTGGGGAGGAGTTTTATAAAAACAGGTAAACATGATAAGATACTTACTTGTGATGGCGATGATAATATTAACACCGCCAAAAGGAAACGGAGGCATGCCCCTCGCCCCGAAGCCGGCCGTGATCGAGGCACGGGTGTGGGATAGGCTGGCGGCCGCCTTGTCTTTCGTGGAGTCAAGGAATGACGATCGGGCGTATAACGCCTCATCCGGGGCTTTAGGGAGGTGGCAGATGAAAAAGGTGTATGTAGATGAGGTTAACAGGATATTGCGCCTTAAACGGAAGCGGAAGCGGTATAGATACGATGATAGGACAAATCCTGTCAAGGCTAGGGAAATGTTCGAGATATATCAATCTCACCATAATCCTAAAAAGGATATAGATCGGGCTATAAGATTGCATAGGGGATTGCATTCTGCTAAATATGTTAAAGAGGTTAAGCGTAAATTGAGAAAATAAAAAGAATATAGGAGGATAAGGACATGGACGAGAATAAAATGATACGACCGATGGATTTTGTTCGGCTTACAAATATTGACGAATCAAATGTGATTAAGGACACTAAAAACCATATAGGGCTGGTCAAGGAGGTCAGTCGGGACGGGAGAATGAGTATAATATGGATAGGTGAAACTTACGGTCAGTCGGCGTGGTTCAAATCGAGCGAGTTGGAGGTGGTGGATAACCTTGTGAGCGTCCTGACACGCGGGCTGGCTAACTTTCGCGGAGACGGAAAAGAGAGCGCGGATAAATTTTATCCAATGAATTTATGTTATATAAAAAGGGGGTGATATATGAAATGGGCGATAATAAAAGGAGTTGGATATCCTAGTCCCGTGATATCGGCATTTGCGGCATATAATATGGATAACCCCTTCTTGAGGGTCAGGATAAGAAACAAGTATCATATAGTGCCTTTTGATGATGTTAATAAGATGGCTGGTCAGATGGTATATTTAATGGGCAACTATCCTGATCTCGTTCAGATAGGGAGATGGTGGATATCCAAGAAGGCGGTGATGTCTTGGGTTCCCAAGGGGCGGACCGTGGACGGATCGGGCCGGGTTATATCCTTCACCCTGTCCTTTGGTTTGGATAATGGGACTCAAATTAAGTTTTATAAAGAAGATGAGTACTTAAATGAGATAGATAGGCTAAACGAGTTGTTTAATGTAATATTATGATATGAAAAGCGAGAAAGATTATATAAGCACGCTTAACGATCTTGGTAATTCTTTGTCTAGGGAAGAATGGATAATAGGCGGTAAGGATAGATATACTGGTAGGGATAATTATGGGGTTATGTTGAAAAGATATGACCCCATAGCTTTTGAGGTAGGATATAACGAGTGGAAGAAACAACCATAAACAATAATAATATGGAAGAAAAATTGATTCTTAATAGTATAGAGGATGCTGAAATAATATCAGTAAGGTTAAGTCCGGATGAAACGCCCATCGCTTATGAAAATAGAGTCAGGTGTTTAATGTTGTCAGGATTAAGCCGGGAAGAAGCGGAGAAAGTAGCGTTAGAGCCAATGGATCTTGAGCTATATTATGAGATAGGCGCGGGGCTGATGGCTGTTGATCCAGCGGCGGTAGAGTCAGGGACAATCCGGAGTCCTTATACAAGAGAATTGTATGATGATTATCAAATATTTAGCCTAGTATGACGATTGTGATCTATATGATCTTGTTCAAAATCATCGGGCTGATTGTAGTCAAAACAAATAATATTAAGTAATTTTAAAAAAAAACGAATTATGACGAATTCTTTATTAATCTATGAGGAAAGCGGGTATCTATTTAATGATGCGACAAAAAGATTAGAATGGTTTGAGATTGATAAGATCTTAATCAGTTTTACATATGGAGTGGTTAGATATATAGGAACTTGGGGAGGAGGTAGGACTGATAAGAGGTTAGAGGAAGAGCGGTTCTATTCGTCCGAGGAGTGTTTTAAGAAGGGCGATAGTATTCCTAAGAGAAAAATATCAATATATGATGCTTTTAGGTCATTGTATGGATTTTCCCCAATAGACGATCATGTATGGGAATACAAAAACGGGAGAGCTGTCAGTGTAAAATTGGAGAGTTTTGATGTTGTAATAAATCATGATGGTGAGTTACGTTGTTCAAAAACATATTATGCGAGCGAGGAAGATGTGTATAAGTTTAATGATTTGATTGTGGTTGACAAGAATGGAGACATAAGGATGGCAAAGTCTCCTAAAAGTAAATTGATGCTTACGGATGATCAATTGGGTGTCGTAGAAAGGATGAGAGGAATCATTGATGATATGATTAAGTTAAAAATGATTATGTACATCGATCAAGGTTATAATCTTTGTTTTCTACCGGGAGATAAAATAGAGGATTTGACAATGGATGAGACGGATGGATTTGTAGATACCACCGGTATAGTGACATCTATAAAATCTAAGGATGTAGTGGGGTTTTATGTAGAAAACCCATTCGTAAAGATAAAGGATGAGTAATACTTGGATCGGGATTGCAGTAGTTCGTGAGAATAACTGCAATCATATCTCTGAACGTGAGCATAGATTGGGGGGTACGTATGTCATTCGATTGACGTTAGGGATCTAATTATATTAAAAGAGGAGGAATTATGAAAGAGATCGTATTAAAAGTGTATAAGTTTGATGAACTGTCAAAAGATTAACAAGAAAAGATCATAGAGCGTGAGCGCTGGAATGTGATGGGGCAATGTATGGATGCTTATGGTACAGACTATCAAGAGTCGATGAAAGCCTTTGAGGATATGACAGATACTAGGGTTTATAATCGGGAAGTTGGATACGAGAGATATGATTTTAGTTATGAGTTTAAATATAATGATCCTATTTATGAACATCCTACAGATTATAATCGTGATATATTCCCTAAGAATCTACGCGGTAAATTATTGTCCAGGTATATCAATAACAACATTATGCCACATATCACGAAAGGTAAATATTATTCTATAGGCAAATATATAGATGGGAAATATAATTACAAGCGCAGACGCGGTCGGGTAATATTGGGATATGAAGACAATTGTCCATTAACAGGGATGTGTTATGATTATTATCTTCTTAAACCAATAATTGATTATTACGATACTTGGTGTACTTACCCGGAGAATTTCTCTTTAGAGGATTTAATAGAAAAATGTTATAATAATTTTTTCAAGGCTTGGCATGAGGAATATGAACATTGGGCTGACGATGAAGACGCGATACGTGAGGAGCTTCATCATAATCAATATGAAGATCGACTTTATTATGAGAATGGGGATATATATGAACATGTAAATTGATTAAGATATGTGTAATGTATTGATTTATGATATACCCTTTGGAATAAGGGTATTCATGCATAGGGACGGGGTGATCCGTGAAGCGAAATATCGTGGCATGATAGTAAAAGATCCAGGTATTTGTGGGAGAAATATGTATGTCGAATATATTTTTTGGTTTGGAAGCAAATTGGGAGAGGGTAAAATTGAGACAAGTACGTCTATATACAAAACTCTTGAAGATGCTAAGCGGGAAGTTAATCCTATACAACATAAGATATTAGATATAAAGTCTTTTTCTCTAAGATATCTATCATGTCTTATCTGGGATGGTATACAGTTTTATGGCTGGTTATGGGATGGATCAAGACCGATAAAAAGATCGACACGAGAATCTTTAAATGCCTGTGAGATATATAGAGATAAGATTGCTTTCATTGATTATCATGGGAATAAGTATGATGCCGAATATTTCCAGGGATTTACCCAAACCGCTGAGCAATGCCGGTCGGCAAACAAACCAAGAATTGTTATGCTGGATGAAGAAGAACCTCCATATAGCGTTAATCCAACTTACATCCGGAATCTTCAAGAGATGTCAGCGGAAGCTGTGGGGAGATTAACGGAGTTGAAATGTCATAGCAGAGAAGAGGCGTTCGACATCATTCAAGACTGGGCCAAAGAGTTTACAAAAAGATATAACAACTACGTTTTTGATGGAAGTTACTATAAGATGATAGATACGTTTATTGAAGAGAAATTAAGAACTATTTAAAACATGTCTTATGAAAACACGAGAAGAATATGCCCGTGGGATTGACGGGATTGTTCGCCGTGATATAGAGAGTTACCAGAGTGACTGGTTTAAGATTGATAAGGAAATATTCATGCTTCCGGAAAACAAGAACAAGACATTTATTCTCGGAACCCGAAAGGCAGGATGTGATTTGTTGATACCGGGAGGCGCTAATTGTGATGAAAGTTATTTGGATGGGGTTTTTGGGTGTCTTGGTAATGAGAAATTCTATGTTTGCCAGCCAATATCCCTTTATGAGACAACACGAAATATTCAGAGGAAAGACCTGCCTTGTACACTTTTAAAATAGCGACCGCGTATTTCAGGGAGCGGGATTTGGTCCCTGTATTTGAAAATTCACATTGTAAATTAATGAGGTTATGAATATAGAGGTAATAAGATACAGGCTTCCAGTTTATTGGGCTTGTGCTCTGATAAATGGTGATTATACTGGTTTATCGGATGAAGAAGAAAGGGGAATTAATAATTTCTTGGAACAAGCGGAAGGGTATCCCGTAGATGTGGACTTGGAAACAGAAGGCTTTTATCGGTGCGATGACGCTAATGATATAGCGGGAAGTCGCGCCGATTTTATTTCTCATAAGTGTAACAATTAAATTGAATAGTATGGAAACGGAAAATAAACTGGTTTATTCAAAAGAGAATTACTATACCGAGAACGGATATAAGTATAAAATCAAGACTACAATATCGTTAGATGATGATTGTCATAACAATATGTGTGATTGGAGTATAACCGCTGACATTCGTTGGAAAAATAAATATGGGATATATAAAGAGTATATGGGAGGCTGTTGCCATGATGAGATCGCGAGACATTGTCCGGAATTGGCGAGGTTTATACCATTACATGGTTGCAATCATTACGGCGCTCCTCTGTATCCAGTGGAAAATGGTATATATCACGTTAAAAGAAGTGGTATGTTTGTGGCAATGGGGTATTTGCGTATATCAGAACAAGAATGCGTAGAATTATATAAAGCCTCTGAGGATAAGATGTATTTCAAGTATATGCTTTTCAATCTGGGGATTGTGGATAGATGGAAACGTGAATCAGGCGAGCTTATTGCGGAACTTGAAGACCTGTGTGGAAAGAGATGGGTTAATCCATATAAGCCAGAAGAAGAAAGATTTACCCTGACACTAACGGACGAGGAACGTTTGCTTATTGAAGAGCGTATTAAAGCCGGGTATTATTCCGCAGAAAATATCGAAAAACGTAGGGAGGAAGCTCATAAGGCAAAGATGTTGAAAAAGCGTACTGAAATTTGTGAGCGATACGATAAGGTAATCAGGGAAGCGGAAACAGATAAAAAGATAATGCTCTGTGTGTTTGATTATGGATTGTCAACCGATAATGTGATATATTATAATCACACGAACACCTTATCTTTCAACTGGCGTGATTATGGGGAAAAGATCACACAAGAAGAGTTTGATGATTTCGTGAATAACGTGGATCGCTCCCAGCTCCCGGAAGGGATTAAATTTGAGTTAAGGTAATTTTTAGTCTACGCATAATCACTATCAGAAAAATGAATAAGATTATAGAAGATTACAAAAAGATAGTTGCCGGCAACGAGGCCGGCAAAAACATCTGCTTTATATCAAGAGGAGAATACGCTGATCCGAAAATAGCGTACAACGGTATCCTCATGAATTACCGGGATGTGTATGATCGTATGGATGAGGTAGAGGAACCGACAGATGATGATTGGTTGAACGCGGTAAGTAATTTATTTGACTCATATACATATGATGTTAAGAATACGGATGTTAATAAATTCAAGATGTCGGATGTAATGAACGTATATCGTATTATTAATCTGTAGTTGTATAACAAAAAAAATATTGATATGAACAACTCTATGGTCGCTCACTTATGGGCAAATGAAAAGAAAGAATCCGGAAAAGGTAGTAATCTTTTCTTTGAAGGTAGAGGTATTTATTCTTATGGTTATCATTTTGAGGTTGGAAGAATCGTAAGAAATAAGTGTGGTGAAAAGGCGTATTCGCTTAACGATAAGTATCATTCTTCTTCCACCTGTAAACATCAATGTCGTGTTTGTAGCGCAATACCAACTGGTTCAAAGGTATTTTTCTGTTGGATATAATATGTCTGATGATGGCGGCATGGCTTTTATCGCTAGTCGATTGGGGCTTATCAAAGAGGTTATCGAGAAATACAAGAAGGTTAGAACAAGCCTGTCTTATAGGGATGTTTGGGGAGTATTTAGAAGTCTAATGGATTATATCGAGTTCTTTAATATGGGTACTCCCAAGAGTCTTCTTAAAAAGAGCGCAAACACCTGGATCGGAACTAAACATAAGTTATCTTATGAATCGGATAAGATTAAAAGTGAATATGTCCATGAGTTAAAGCGTGTGTTTGAGGTATCGCTAAATCATCAAGCGTTAGAAACTTTAGGAACGACCAATGTGATAGTAGATGAGATTCGTGGTGAAGGAACGTGGGCTGAGTATGTGGCCAGATGCCAGAGACGGAAAGACGGTCAGGCGAAAAAGAGGCTTTAATTTTTGAAAAAAGAAGAAAAGAAAAAGAAGAACAGATCGAGATGTGGGAGTCTGGCAAGATTCTGGAGTTATATCTACATTATTATTTGGAGGATGATCAGCCTAACGTATGGCTTCGCGTTAAGAATGGCATAATTGAGACTAGCAAGAATATCAAGATAGAACGAGCTGAAGCTGAGAGACTTTGGAAATTGATAAAGCTCTTCCATAATGGCGGTAAATTCCAACGCGATATGGTATTGGATACAACCGGTCACAAATGGAAGATCGATAGCTATAAGAATGATATATTGGTCGCTGGATGTCACGGGATCGCGTATAGCGAGATGAAAGGTATTGCGAGGCAATCAGGATGGGATTAAACAGCTATCAAGTAACATTTGAGAGCTGTGGCGATCACTATCGGATTTACGGGAGAGACATCCAAGATGTCATGGGCAGCGTTACCGGTGGAGCCGGCGTGTATGGGCAAGGTGGGCGAGGGAACGAGGCGTCCGCCCATGTTCGTTGGATTGGCTGAACAGATAAAGCTACAATGTAGTGATATAATTAAAGTGAAAATAACAATATAAATACATGTAAAATTATGGGAAAGAAAATGATAACAATACCATTTGATTTAGAGTTGGCGAAGAAAATCAACAACGGTGAGCGCAATGGAATGATTGTAACGGATGGCGATAATCACAGAGTAGAGTTTGTGTATCATAGGGAAGAGTCTTTCCCAATCCTAGGAGTTATCCATACTGATCACGGCATAATATCAGATTGGTTCTCAAATAATGGATTCGGAGGAAAGGATTATAGACTTAAGCTTAAAGTTCCAGAATACACCACATTCAAGGACGGAGATGTATTGAGTAATGAACAGGGTGATTACCTGTTTATATTAAATACGAACGGAGAATATCTTACATCTTTTCATGCGTCATGGAAGAAGGGGAGGGGAGTCGTGATTCCTAGAAAAGCACATGCCGATTGTAATAATATTGAAAAATACAGACTTGCTACTGAGGATGAAAGGCAAAAGTTTATTGATGCTCTTAAAACAAGCAAAGAGCCTAAAGCCAAAATGTATTTGAAACAATTCTTTGGTATTGAAATAGAACCAGAATATAAATTCAAGCCATTTGATAAGGTTTTAGTAAGAGATACAGAAGACGATGATTGGCACGTAAGTTTGTTTGTTAGGAAAATTGCTGATGCTCAATATAAAGAAGAAAGATATGAATGCTTAAATGGGACGGGATGGATCTATTGTATTCCTTATGAAGGTAATGAACATCTTTTGTAAAATAAGATAAGGAAATGGGAACAGTAGAATTATCCGATTTTTCTCCTTACGACAAAAGCGGAGGAGGAATACAAGAATCGCATCATAAAATCGAGTCCAAAACACTTCGGTATCGGGGTGGAGATATTGGTATTCTGATTGGCATCACTCCGATATATAAGGGACATTTGTGGAACGAGGAAGTTAAAGTAATATGATTATGGACGATAATAGGATAATGGAAGCGGCTAAATTGATAGCCAACTCCTCAGCGGCCTTAATACAGGCTATAGGGATGATGAGTGAGAATATAGAGAGGGCTAACAGAGGGGAATCTCTGGCTTATACCGAAGATCAGTTTATGAGACTAATTCAAGATAACGGAATAACGTATAACGATGTAATACAAAGGGGGTGGAGATTATGAAGGACGTAGAAAGAATAAACGCATTAAATAAAATGCTATTAAATGCGAACGTAGTAGCTTATGGAGCTATGGTTGATTTGATCAAGAGAACAGGGAGACTTGATCTTGACATGGATAGCGGAACCCATGTAGATGATTTTCCGGCTGGAATAAGGGTCTTTACCGATATTGGGTTGATTTGTTTATCTATAACATCCGTGTATTTATCGGGGGAAGATAATTTGATGGTTGATGGATATGATGAAAACAATGATAAAGTTGATGGGGTGAATGTTTATTACGACCAGATAGACGAGGTAGTATATCTGGTTAAAATCATATTAGAAGAAATGGAGGGAAAAGATCATGGGGAAGCGGTTAAAACAGATATAGAATATAAGGAAATATTAGAAAAATCGCTATCAGCAATCCAATATCTAAGAATACATGGATTCTCGACGTACATGGAATCGGAGGGAATTGTTAATAGGATAATGATGTTTAAGGATAAGAATGAGATGAGGGATCGAAGGATTAAATCAATTCTATAGTGGTTGATCATAATGGTAGAGAGATATAAGTACAAGTGTATTGATGCTTATGAGGAGCCGGAGAATCCAATGGAATGGTTGCCGTGTCCACGATGCGGCCTCCTCCCTTTGGTCTGGGAGTTCGATAACGGGAGGGTTACGGCGTGGGGCTGTTGTTTGTTATCGAGTGGTGGGCAGTCCAAGGCCTCAATGCGGTAGTATCCAATAGTCCCCACGCTTCTTTTATTTAGAGACCACCGAACGAAGGGGACAGGGAGGGCAAAAAACAAACACACTTGCTTCTGGTTTTAAATCCGGCGCCGAATGGCGGTCAAAGCAATCACCGTGGATAAAAGTAAGCGATGGGCTACCGGATGTAGATGATTATTATCTTGTCACTGATGGAGAAAGTATTTCCATGGCTTACTTCTTTAAAGGCTGGGGCAAATTTGCCAAGTATCATAAATATCCGCATCCATTTTACGATGACGGGGTAGTTAAATTATATATGCCAATACCTCCGATCTCTTTAGCGCTTGAAGGAGATAGAGGGATATTAAACATAGGTGAATTTAAGAGAAAGGAGATTGATTATGAGCGGAAGTAAGAAATATAAAGCGATAAGGAATTATATCCATAATGAGCTTGGGCTTACGAAGGAAGATATAATCAATGCGATTAGATCTGATATAAGAAAATATGTTGAGGGGTGTATATGTAATACTTACGGGAATGATAATAATATAGAGCAGATGATTAAGTTTATGGTAGATAATGAGCTTAAAAATAAAGATTTTAATGTCATTCCAAGAATGGTAGAGAAAGTATTAAAAGATAAGATGTTAAACGATATAGAGATTGTTGTAATAAACAAGAATTTAAATGATTGAGGATATGGAGAATAAGGATATTTTAGATAAGGCAAGAATGAAGGGCATGAACCAAGGGATATGGCTGGCGGTTCAGGAGCTAGCCCACGACGGGCGATGGACGCAGGCCGCAGGGGAACTGGTGTCTTCTTGTGGATTGACCGAGGATGAATGTAGGGAGCTGCAAGAAGAAAGCGGATCATTCAATGATGAGATGCTTGATTTTATTAACAGCGTATTCGGACATGAGGATATGATAAATAA
>OGRG01001291.1_pt1 | contig 18031 bp, 9 predicted proteins | sample 1553501 | NCBI WGS metagenome assembly OGRG01 (sample SAMEA2580018, study PRJEB22360) | human gut metagenome | biome: human gut; feature: human-associated habitat; material: faeces | place: Denmark | collected 2008/2010 | reverse complement strand
CGGCGGCGGCGCAAAGGGGCTTTACCATATCGGCGTTTTGGAAGCGCTCGAAGAGAACGGCGTGCCGATCGACTACGTGGCCGGAACCTCGATGGGTTCGATCATCGCCGCGATGTACGCCGCGGGCTATTCGCCCGCCGAGATGCGCGAGATCGTTGCGTCGGGCGTGGTCAAGGACTGGGTTTCGGGGCGCATCGACCCCCGCTATACTCCCTATTACCGGCAGATCGGGCACAATCCGGCGTTTCTGAGCGTGCGTATGAACGTGGGAGGCGCCGGCAAGCGGTTCCGGGTGACGAACCTGCTCTCCTCGACGCCGATCGACATGGCGCTGACGGAGCTTTTCGCGCCGGCGACGGCAGCCGCCAAGGGCGATTTCGACCGCCTGATGGTGCCTTTCCTGTGCGTTTCGAGCGACATGAACGCCCGCGAACCCGTGGTGATGCGCAACGGCGACCTGAGCGAAGCGGTGCGTTCGTCGATGTCCATTCCGCTGGTTTTCAAACCGATGAAGAAGGATTCGATGCTGCTCTACGACGGCGGCATCTACGATAACTTTCCGTGGCGGCCCCTCGACGTGGGATTCCGCCCCGATCTGATCGTGGGCAGTATCTGCACCGCGGGAAACGCCCCGCCGAGCGAAAACAGCAGCATCCTCGATCAGGCTTTCATGCTGGCGATGCACGACACCGACTACGACCTGCCCAAAGGGCGCAGCGTGACGGTGCGCCGCGCCGTGGATGTCAACATGCTCGATTTCAACAGCGCCGTGGCGATCATGGACGCCGGCTATGCCGATGCGACGGCGGCCATGCCGCAGATACTGGAACGCGTTTCCGAACGCTGGTCGCCCGAACGTTACGCCGAGCGACGCGAGGAGTTCCGTACCAAATGGCCGCCGCTGTGGTTCAGCGACTATAAGCTGGAGGGGCTGGCCGAAGCGCCGGAGTCTTACATCCGCGACTTCGTGAAGGTGGACCGGCGCACGCCCGGACGCCAGCGCCCGATGGGATTCGAAGAGCTGCGCGACAACTTGTATGCGGTGCTCGCCGGCGGCGATTTCACGATGGATTTCCCGCATGTGCGCTACGACTCGCTCCGGGGGAGCTATTCGTTCGCCGCGCAGTTCCACACCAAGCCAAACTTCAAACTGACCATCGGCGGCAACATCTCCTCCACGGCCTTCCACCAAGCCTATATCGGCGTCAACTACGAGACGATCGGCCGCGTGGGCCAGCAGCTGGGCGCCGATCTCTATCTGGGGCCGATCTATACGTGGGGCGCGATCGGCGGACGTACGGATTTCTACATGTGGAAGCCGGTGTTCCTCGACTACTCCTATAATTTCGCGGTGCGCAACTTCCGGCACGGCGCCTTCGGCAACCTCACCAAGATCGACAACACCCAGCAGGTCAAGAACAGCGAGAGCTTCTTCTCGGTGGCCGCCGGCATGCCCCTCGCCCACCGCGGGGTCTTCCTGCTCCGCGCCAACGGCGGACACATCAATTACAGATACGATTCCGACGTGCTTTTCGCCGACGACACCGACCATTCGCGCTATTCGTTCTTCGGTCTCAAGGCCGAGCTGGCCCGCAACACCCTCGACAAGTTCCTCTATCCGCGCAAAGGCTCCGACATGCGGCTTTCGGGCATTTTCGTGACGGGCCGCGACAAGTACGAGCCTTTCAATGCCGACCGGTTCCTGTCGCGGACCACCCGCCAGTGGGTCGGGGCGCGTTTCACGTGGGACAAGTATTTCGACATGCCCGGCACGGGGTGGTTCTCGCTGGGTGTCAACGTCGACGGCGTGATTACCAACCATCCCGAATTCACCACGGGAGGCGCGACGCTGATGTCGATGCCTGCCTATACGCCGGTTTCGCATGCGCAGATGATCTACATGCCCGACTTCCGGGGCAAGCGTTTCGTCGCGGGCGGCGTGATGCCGACCTTCGACCTGATGCCCAACTTCTTCTTCCGCACGGGTTTCTATGCGATGTTCCGCGCCAAACGCGACTATGTGCCCGGATCGCTGAGCACGACCGCGGACGAACGCTGGCACTATATCGCCGAGGCGTCGCTGGTCTATCACACCCCGATCGGTCCGGTGAGTCTCGCGCTCACCAAATACGACCTGCGCAACTGGAAGAACATGTACCTGACGTTCAACTTCGGCTATGCGATCTTCGCCCCGAAGGGAACCTTCTATTGACGGCCCGCGGGGTGGAGCGGCCCCTGCCGGCGGAGGGATTTCCGGCCTTCCGGACCCGGTTCCGCATCATTTTTTCTGTTATCGGAATAACAGATTTCTAAAATATTTTCATAAATTTGCCCCGGAATAAGGAGCTGAAAGATCAATTCATCAAAATAATTCAAAATCAAAGAGCTATGTTCGCAATCGACAATTACGATTTCAAAGGCAAGCGCGCAATCATCCGCGTGGATTTCAATGTGCCCCTCAACGAAAAGGGCGAGGTGACGGACGACACCCGTATCCGTGCGGCGATCCCCACGATCAAGAAAGTGCTCGAAAAGGGCGGTTCGGTGATCCTGATGTCGCATCTGGGACGTCCCAAGAAGAATCCCGATCCCAAGTTCTCGCTGGAGCAGATCGTTCCCGCCATCGAGAAGCGTCTGGGCGTGAAGGTGATGTTCGCCGGCGACTGCATGGGCGAGAAGGCCGCCGAGATGGCCAAGAACCTCAAGCCCGGCGAGGTGATGCTGCTGGAGAACCTGCGTTTCTACGCCGAGGAGGAGGGCAAGCCCCGCGGTCTGGCCGAAGACGCCACCGACGAGGAGAAGAAGGCCGCCAAGAAGGCGCTGAAGGAGGGTCCGCAGAAGGAGTTCGTCAAGAAGCTCGCATCGTATGCCGACTGCTACATCAACGACGCGTTCGGCACGGCGCACCGCGCACACGCCTCGACGGCCCTGATCGCCGACTATTTCCCCAACGACAAGATGTTCGGCTACGTGATGGAGAACGAGCTGAAGGCCATCGACGGCATCATGCTCAATCCGGAGCGTCCGTTCTGCGCCATTCTGGGCGGTTCGAAGGTTTCGACCAAGATCACCATCATCGAGAACCTGCTCGAAAAGGTTGACGTGCTGGTGCTGGGCGGCGGCATGACCTATACCTTCGCGGCTGCGGAGGGCGGCAAGGTCGGCAACTCGATCTGCGAGCCGGATCAGTTCCAGACGGCGCTCGACATTCTGGCCAAGGCCAAGGAGAAGGGCGTGAAGGTCGTGATGTCGCCCGACGCGCTGATCGCCGACGCATTCTCGGCCGACGCCAATACGAACGTCGCTCCGGCCAACAACATTCCCGACGGCTGGGAAGGCGTGGACATCGCCGACGAGGGCAAGAAGGTCTTCCGCGAGGAGATTCTCAAGTGCAAGACGATCCTCTGGAACGGTCCTGTGGGCGTGTTCGAGATCGACAAATTCGCGACCGGTTCGCGCGCCGTGGCCGAAGCGATCGCCGAAGCCACTTCGAAAGGAGCCTTCTCGCTCATCGGCGGCGGCGATTCGGTGGCCTGCATCAACAAGTTCAGCCTGGCCGACAAGGTGAGCTACGTTTCGACGGGCGGCGGTGCACTGCTCGAATACATCGAAGGCAAGGAGCTGCCGGGAGTGGCGGCCATCCGCAAATAAGCCGGGCACGAACGGAGCGCGGTCCCGTCGAACCGTTCTTCGTACTGAATCGAAAACAGACAGAAACCTTAAAATATTTTAGAGTAAACAACCAATGAAAAAAATTCTTTTCGCTGCAACCGTTCTTTGTATGATGGGCTGCCAAAACAAACCGACCAACTCGACGCCGGCGCTCGATCCGTCCAACATGGACACTTCGGTCGCCCCCAACGAGAGTTTCTACCAGTACGCTACGGGCGGCTGGCAGGCTAAAAATCCGCTCAAGCCCGAACATTCGAGCTACAACATGTTCAACGTGTTGAACGACAACAACGAAATCCGCATCAACGAGCTCTTCACCCAGATGACCAAGGAGAACCCTGCGAAGGGCACGGTCAATCAGAAGATCGCCGACCTCTACAAGCTGGGCCTCGACTCGGTACGCCTGAACCAGGAGGGCGCCGCTCCCATCCGGGCCGAATTGGAAACGATCCTGTCTCTGGACGACAAGAAACAACTCACTCCGATCCTGTCCGTGATGCAGATGACTTCGAGCTCGCCCCTGTTCAGCTTCGGTCCCGAGGCCGATCTGAAGGACAGCAAAGTCAATGCCCTCTACATCGGACAGTCGGGCATCGGCATGGGCGACCGCGACTACTACCTCGACGCCGAGAACGAGTCGATCCGCGAAGCCTACAAAACTTATCTGAACCGGCTCTTCACGCTGGCCGGACTCGAAGAGTCCCAGGTAAGCAAAGCGACCGACGCCGTGATGCGCATCGAAACCGAACTGGCCAAGAACATGCGTTCGAACGTCGAACTGCGCGACTTGCAGCGCATGTACAACCCGATGGCGACCGCCGATCTGAAAAAGAACTACGACGCTATCGACTGGAAGTATCTCTTCGACTTTGCCAAGATCAATCCGGAGCGTGTGATCGTCTGCCAGCCCGAATACATGGAGGCGTTGGACAAGCTGATCGAAACTACTCCGATCGAGGACCTGCGCTACTACCTGGCATCGCAATACCTCAACGCCGCAGCGCCCTACCTGGACGATAACTTCTACGCCGCATCGTTCGACTTCTACGGCCGCACGATGTCAGGCAAACAGGAGCCCCGCCCCCGCTGGAAGCGTGCCATGGCCATTCCCAACAGCGCCCTGGGCGAGGCCGTAGGCGAAATGTACGTCGAGAAGTTCTTCCCCGCCGAAGACAAGGCCCGCATGATGACCCTGGTGGAGAACCTCCGCACGGCCCTCGGCCAGCACATCGATCAGCTCGACTGGATGAGCGACTCGACCAAGATGCGTGCCCGCGAGAAACTCGCCGCTTTCCACGTGAAGATCGGCTACCCCGATAAATGGAAGGACTACTCCACGCTCGAAATCGACCCGACCCTCTCCTACTGGGAGAATATCCAGCGTGCCAGCGAGTGGGCGACCCGCGATCAACTCGCCAAAGTCGGCAAGGCGGTAGATCCCGAGGAGTGGCTCATGACTCCCCAGACGGTCAATGCCTATTACAACCCGACCACCAATGAAATTTGCTTCCCGGCAGCAATCCTCCAGCCGCCGTTCTTCAACCCGGCAGCCGACGACGCGGTGAACTACGGCGCTATCGGCGTAGTGATCGGCCACGAAATGACGCACGGATTCGACGATCAAGGCCGTCAGTTCGACAAAGACGGCAACATGAACAACTGGTGGACCGATGCCGATGCCGAAGCCTTCAAACAGAAGACCGACATTCTGGTCAAGCAGTTCGACGCGATCGAGGTGCTGCCCGCACGCGGCGACCAGCCGGCCGTCTTCGCCAACGGTTCGCTCTGCCTGGGCGAGAATATCGCCGATCAGGGCGGTCTGCGCGTGGCTTACACGGCACTCATGAACACACTGAACGGCACCGAACCCGAGCCGATCGACGGACTTACGCCGGCCCAGCGTTTCTACTTGAGCTACGCGACCGTCTGGGCACAGAACATCCGCGACGAGGAGATCGCCCGTCTGACCAAACTCGACGTACACTCGCTCGGTCAATGGCGCGTGGACGCTACGCTGCGCAACCTCCAGGATTTCTTCGACGCCTTCAACATCACCGACGGCAAGATGTATATGCCGGTCGAGGAGCGCGTGATTATCTGGTAATTCCGCATCGTTTCCATAAAGGAGTGTGCCGAAATAGGAATTTCGGCACACTCCTTTTTATATGCATAAGAATTAGCCCTATGCAAAGCTTCGAAGGTGAGGAAGACAGGAGTTTACTCGGTGTAAACGATCGAGTCCGAATCCCGAAGATAACGCAGCAATGGGCAATTATGACACACCGCCTTCTTATCGGAGAAACAACGCGATAAGATCGCACAGCCGAAATCACGATTTTTTCGGCTGCAACGCCGGTTCATCCAAACACCGGACCTTCGTCGCAAAAACGCAGGAAAGCGAATAACGAGCATTTTCGCGCCATCGAAGCCCTTTCCGAACAAAAGTCGGGACACATCCTCTCTTCTGCCGAAACGACGTATCAGGACGCAAAACCTCTCATTCGTGTCCAACCGGAGTAATGCCGGATTACTCGTACCATCGGAAACATACCCGCGATCCGACGATATTTCCGGACAGAGATCACGAAAAGGTCCCGGACGTCTTACGACAACCGGGACCCGCGATCAAAAAATCTATTTATGAAAAAACTTTTATGTATTCACCGCCTGCAAAAAGGGTGCCCGGAAAAGTAAAACCCGGCCGCCCCCGCAGCGTGCCCGCTAATATTTGTAGCGGATCCACTTGTAAAGCTCCTTGAAGGTGGGTTTCTTGCCGTACATGAAGATACCCACGCGGTAAATCTTCGCCGCGAGCCATACCATAGCCATGAACGTAGCGTAGAGCACCGCGAGCGACACGACGATCTCCCAGGTCGGAATACCGCACGGGATGCGGGCCATCATCACCACGGGCGAGGTGAAAGGAATCATCGAACACCAGAAGACCAGCGGCGAATTGGGGTCCTTCATCACCACCATCATCACGAAGATACTCAAAATGATCGGCAGCATGATCGGGGTCTGCAACTGCTGTGCGTCCTGCACGTTATCGACAGCCGAACCGACAGCGGCGAACATCGCCGAATAGAGCAGGTAACCGCCGATCACGTAGAGCAGCAGGTAGGCGAAAATCTGGAAGACATATCCGAAATCGGTCGCCGTAGCAAGCGTCTGCACCATCTCCATATCGACGCCCGCCGCTGTCGGATCGAGCGTCCCGGCACGCATCGCCTCGACGCTTCCCATCATCTCGGCGGGGATCAGGTGCGGCATGACGAGCGCACCCACGCCGCACACCAGCACGCCCCAGATGAGCACCTGCACCACCGCGACGGAGGTGATACCCAGGATCTTGCCCAGCATCAGCCGGAAGGGGCTGATCGAAGAGACGACCACTTCGAGCACCCGGTTGTTCTTCTCCTCGATGACCGACTGCATGACCATCGCACCGTAAATCATCAGGAACATATAGAGGATCATACCGAGCACGAGCCCCACGACGGTCGATACGGCCGACGAATTGGCCTGCTTGTCGCTGCCGTCGTCCTGCATCTGGTCGTTGCGGAAGACCTGCATATAGACCGTAGTCTTCACCTCGTCGAGAATCTGCGACAGATTTTCGATGTTATAGTCCTTGAGTTTCTCCTTCTCGATGATGTCGGCGATCTGCCCCGACACGCTCTCCTCGACCAACATCGCCGAGGAGCCGTTGGTATAGAGTTTCACGTTGCCGGGATTGGTCATTATGTCCCCGCCGATCCAGAGTATGCCGAAACGGTCGGTATGCTCTCTGCGAGCCTCGTCGAGCGTCAGGTCGGTCGGCTCATAGACCACCTCCTCGCTGCTCTCGAGCCGGGGAGCGATCACACCGCTCTCGTCGATCACGGAAATATGCCGGGTTTCCCCCTGGGAATAGCGCATGATGAGCGCCGGGGCCACCATCAGGCCGATCATCAGCACCGGCATAAGAATCGTGGTCACGATGAACGACTTCTTGCGCACCCGTTCGTTGAATTCCCGGGTAATGATAATTCCTATCTTCGAATTTGACATGGCTTTCTACTTTTACTTGTTCGTTTTCTTCCGATTACTCCGCGTTGAGGGTTCCCCCGACGGCCCGGATGAAGATGTCGTTCATCGACGGGATGATCTCCGTAAAGGAGCGCAGCTCCACCGCATCGTTGATTCGGGCGATCACCTCCCGCACGTCGGCATCCCGCTCCACATGCAGCTTGAGCGACGAATAGGCCGCCCCGAACTCCGGCTCGGGCTGTTCGAGCACCTCGCAGCGACCTTCGAGCACGCCGCGCAGCGTTTCCGCATCGCCCCGATAGGCTACCTGGAAGATGTTGTTGCCGTGCCTGCGCCGGATCTCGTCCACACGACCCGTAAGAATGTTGCGCGACTTGTTGATAAGCGTGATATGGTCGCAGATCTCCTCGACGGACGACATGTTGTGGGTCGAAAAGATGACCGTCGAACCCTTGTCGCGCAAGCCGAGAATCTCCTCTTTCAAAAGGTTGGCATTGATCGGATCGAAACCCGAAAAAGGCTCGTCGAAGATCAGCAGCTCGGGTTCGTGCAGCACCGTGACGATGAACTGGACTTTCTGGGCCATACCCTTCGAAAGTTCGTCCACCTTGCGGTCCCACCACGATTCGATGCCGAATTTGACGAACCACTTCTTGAGCCGCACCACCGCTTCGTGGCGCGAAAGCCCCTTCAGGCGGGCGAAGAAGACGGCCTGTTCGCCCACCTTCATCTTTTTATACAGACCGCGCTCCTCGGGCAGATAGCCGATGCGATAGACATCCTGCGGCTGGATTTCGCGGCCGTCGAAGATGACTTTCCCCTCGTCGGGCGCCGTGATGCGGTTGATGATGCGGATCAGCGTGGTCTTGCCCGCACCGTTGGGTCCGAGCAGGCCGTAAACCGACCCCTTGGGAATCGTGAGCGACACATCGTCCAGAGCCGTATGTCTGGCGAAGCGCTTGGTAACGTGTTCTACTTTCAATATCTCCATAATCGATCGAAAACTTAAAGTGAGTCCGGGCATTCCGTCCGCGATTTCCTACATCTCCGGCTGTACCGCATAAGGACAATACATCACTACGCCCTGCTGTCCCACCGCCTCACGGATCTTGCGCCACTCGCCGGCCCAGGGTCCCAGTTCTCCGGCCACGATGTCGGCCTTGACTTTGGCCATGAATCCGGAGAAGAACGCCCCGAAGCCGGTCGGAGCCTCGGTCATCTCGACGATGCGGAACTTATCGCCCAATTCGGCCTTGTCAGCCGCAATAGCGATGGCCGTCTTCAGACCGCCGTTGGTATCCACCAACCCGAGAGCGAGGGCATCCGTGCCGCTCCAAACCCGTCCGCCGGCAATGTCGAGCACCTTTTCCAGCGGCAGGTTACGGCCTTCGGCCACGTAGGAGGTGAAAGTTTCGTACACCTCGTCCACCGAGCGCATGATCGCCGCCCGTTCGGTCGCCGTCAGGGGACGCATCACGCCCATATCGGCCGACGTATTGGTTCTCACGGCATCGAACGTAATGCCCAGCTTATTCTTCAGGGCATCCTCCAGGCGCAGGAACATTCCGAACACCCCGATCGACCCCGTAAGGGTCGTCTTGTCCGCCACGATGGCATCGGCACCGCACGAAATATAGTAACCGCCGCTGGCCGCATAGCTGCCCATCGATACGATCACCGGCTTCTTCTCCCGAAGCAGCTCCACCTCGCGCCAGATCACATCCGAAGCCAGCGCGCTGCCGCCCGGCGAATTGACACGCAGCACCACGGCTTTGACATCGTCGTTGCGACGTACTTCGGCCAACTTCGCAGCCAGCGTATTGCCGTAAATATCGTCACCGTAGCCTTCGCCATCGACGATCGCACCGTCAGCATAGACGATCGCTATCTGCGACGAAGAGATATTCTTAAGATCCGCATTCAACTGCGACACGTATTGTCCCAATGTCACGAACTCGAACTGTCCGTCGCTCTTGGCCACGGCGCCGTGCTCTCGGAACACATCGTCCATCTGATCCTCGAACAGCAATCCGTCCACCATCCCATGATCGAGCGCCTCCTGTGCCAGCGACACTTCGAGCCCGTCGGCCAATCGGTTCAAGGTCGAAAGCTCGATGCCGCGCGACTCGGCGACGGCCTCCGCCATCACATTCCAATAGGAATCCACCAACAACTGCATCTGCTCGCGGTTGGCATTCGACATTTTCGAAAGGAAGTAGGGTTCCACGGCACTCTTGTACCTGCAAGCCGTCGGACGGAAAATCTCGGCCTGAATGTCGAGCTTGTCGAAAAGACCCTTGTAGAACATCAGTGTCGAGGAGACACCCATCCACTGCATCCCTCCGTGAGGCTCCAGGTAGATCTCGTCGGCGACCGATGCCAGGTAGTATCCCCCCTGGCCGTAGGTTTCGTTATAGGCGATGACGAACTTGCCGCTCTGCCGGAAATCCTGAAGCGCCTCGCGCAGCTCCTCCAGAATGGCATAAGTGGCCATTCCGCCTCCGTTCGGACGCAGGTAGATACCCTGGATGCGGGGATCGATCTTGGCCGTTTCGATGGCCCGCAACGCATTGTAAAGAGTAACCTGACGTTTGGCCGTCATCGTGGCGAAATCGATGCCGGCGAAAGGATCGCTGCTCGGCGAATCGATCAGGTCTTCCGAGAAATCCAGTTTCAAAATCGCGTGCTCTCCGACCGTCACCGCCTCCGAAGAGGTCATGGAACCTACGATTCCGAACAAAATCATCACGGAAAGAAAGAGCATCACTGCGCTGCCCACCACAAAAGCGAGCAGTCCGGCGAAAAACATTTTCAAAAATTTCATACCGATTTATTTAATATTCATTCGCTGCGAAACGGCGCATGAGGCGCGAACGGGGCGAAACTTTTCCGCATCGCCGAATCCCGGCCCCCCTCCGAATCGGAGTTAATATGCGGCAAATATAACCGTTAATTTTATGAAAAACAAATAATATTTATCGTTTATCGATAACATAATTTTCCATAAAGACTTATTATATCGGAAATAATAGTTATCTTTGTCCAGATAAGCCGCATCCGGACGAGCAGGAGCAGGCTCTTTGCCACCCGGTTTGCATGATCGTTGCTACCAACTTAACTGAAAATATGGAAGAGAGAGTCAAGGAATTACTCAACCGTATCCTCCATCCGGAGACCCAGCACGGTCTTGTCGAGAGCGGATTCGTCGAACAGGTTTCGACTCCCGGCGACAAGATAACCGTCACCCTGAATTTTGCCAAAGTGCGCGATCCCTTCGCCCTGAAAATCAAACGGCAGGTTCAAGCGCTGCTGGAAGAGAATTTTCCCGCCCTGAAAGGATCCATCACCGTTATTATTAAGGAGGCCGCTCCCAAGAAACCGCAAGCTGCGGACAAACCGACCATGACGGGCGACATAGCCCACATCGTAGCGATCGCTTCGGGCAAGGGCGGTGTCGGAAAATCGACCGTCACGGCCAACCTTGCCGTCGCCCTGCGCAACCGGGGTTTCCGGGTCGGCATCCTCGACGCCGACATCTACGGCCCTTCGCAGCCCAAGATGTTCGGTCTGGAAGGTTACCTGCCCGAAGCCGAACAGGTGGACGGGCAGGACATCATCCTGCCGGCCGAAGCGATGGATATGAAAATCATGTCGATCGGCTTCTTCATCAAACCTTCGGACGCCCTGCTGTGGCGCGGTGCGATGGCGGTGAACGCCTTGCGGCAGATGATCCACCAGACACGCTGGGGAGCGCTCGATTTCCTGCTCGTGGATCTTCCTCCCGGCACGGGAGATATTCACCTCTCGATCATTTCGGAGTTGAAAATCGATGCGGCGGTGATCGTTTCGACCCCCCAGCAAATCGCCGTGGCCGACGTGCGGCGCGGCGTGGAGATGTTCCGCAATCCGCAGGTGAACATCCCCCTGGCCGGCATCGTCGAAAACATGGCCTGGTTCACCCCGGAAGAGTTGCCCGAAAACCGTTACTACCTCTTCGGAAAGGGAGGCGCCCGCCGCTTCGCCGAGGAAAACGGCATAGACCTGTTGGGAGAAATACCTATAATACAGTCCATTATGGAAGGCGCCGATACGGGAACGCCGTCGGTGTCGATCGACGCCCGCGTCGAACCCTACTACCGGGAGATAGCCGACCGGATTGTTGATAAGGTGGTCAAATAACCCCACGAACGATGTTGATAAACCCGCAATAACTTTTGAAAAGAAAAGCCCGGAACCGTTTGCAAAATCCATCTTTCGCCCGGTATAGACAAAACAAGAAAACGGCAAAAAAAAGTTTTCGCAAAGTATGATTCGGGATATGCACGGAAAAAGAGAAGCGAATGTTGACAATCCGGAGATGTCGAAATGTCGAAACCGGTTTTGAACATTTGTCGGTAACTTTCAAAAAACCGGGTTTCGACAACCTCCCGGACCTTATCGGCAGAACAGAATACGGAACTTCGAAAAGCTATGCTGTGGATAACCCGAAATACGGTATAATTATCAACACTATCAACAGGAATTATATTTATTTTTAATTATTCTTTTAATAAAATAAAAGTATAAAAAATAAAAAACGATGGTCGATAACTCATCGAAACTCAAAACGGAAATCGAGCGGCTCAAACGCGAGAAGAACGCCGTTATCCTGGCGCACTACTATACGCTGCCCGAAGTGCAGGAGGTAGCCGATTTCCTGGGCGATTCGCTGGCGCTCTCCATCGAGGCGCAGAAGACCGACGCCCGGATCATCCTCTTCGCCGGCGTGCATTTCATGGCAGAGACGGCCAAGGTGCTCTCGCCTGAAAAGAAGGTGCTGCTTCCGAATCTCGAAGCGGGATGTTCGCTGGCAGAATCGTGCGATGCGGCCGCTTTCGCGGCTTTCAAGGCGAAATATCCCGGCTACAAGGTGGTTTCGTACGTCAATACTTCGGTCGGGGTGAAAGCCTTGACGGATGTGTGCTGCACCTCGTCCAATGCCCTGAAGGTCGTAGAGTCGATTCCGGCCGACCAGCCGATCATCTTCGCTCCCGACCGGAACCTGGGTTCCTATATCCAAAAGCTGACTGGACGCGAGAATATGGTGATCTGGGACGGCGCCTGCCATGTGCACGAGGAGTTTTCGTTGGAAAAAATCCTGGAACTGAAGCGGCAGCATCCCGCAGCGCAGGTGGTGGTGCATCCCGAATGCAGGGCCTATATCGTGCAGGTGGCCGATTTCGTCGGTTCGACGGCGGCTATTCTGGACTATTGCGGCAAAAGTTCCGCCAGGGAGTTCATCGTGGTGACCGAAGCGGGGATTCTGACCGAGATGAAGCGCCGCTATCCGGAGAAGACGTTTATCCCGGCCCCTCCCGACGACGAGGCGTGCGGATGCAACAATTGCAGGTATATGAAGATGATTACGCTGGAGAATATCTTCACCACGCTGCGCGACGAGCGGCCCGAAATATCGCTCGACGAGGAGGTACGCCGCCGTGCCGAGCGTTCGATCCTCAACATGATCGCCATCAAGTAGGTTTTTCGCTCGCCGGAGGGCGATCCTCCGGTCGCACGGCCTGTGCGGTTACGGAGGCGGAACGGCGGATTTCCGGTCGGTGGCCAAAGAGGAGAAACGAGGGAGAACCTGCCCGGCCGGTTGCGGCGAAGGACGAAAAAAGAGAACAGGGGAAGGAACGGAGAGAGTGCGGCATTCCGATCCGGTTGGGCGGATGCGGAGCCGGTCGTATGAAGTGCGAACAGAGAAATTCAACTATATATTTTTTATAAACCAAGTAAACAAACATTTTAAGGAGAGATGAAAAAACTGATTTTATGCCTGGCTGCGGCAGTCGTATCGCTGACTGCCGCTGCAGACGAGGGTATGTGGCTTCTGCCCTATCTTCAGAAGATGAACATCGGGGATATGAAAGCCAAGGGCTGCCAGCTCACGGCCGAAGATATCTATTCGGTGAATCACGGATCGCTCAAGGATGCGATCGTCATTTTCGGTAACGGTTGTACGGGCGAGGTCGTATCGCCCGAAGGACTCGTTTTCACCAACCACCATTGCGGTTACGGTTCGATTCAGGCCCTCTCTTCGGTGGAGCACGACTACCTGAAGGACGGTTTCTGGGCCATGTCCAACGAGGAGGAGCTGCCGGCTCCGGGGCTGACGGTCACTTTCATCCGTCGAATCATCGACGTAACGCCCGAGGTTCTGGGCAACATCCCCTCGATCGCCAAGGGCGAGGAGCGTTCGGAAATGGAGGATAAGAACATCGAGGCGCTGTACGAGAAATTGCGGGCCGAGAATCCCGGCATGACGATCAACATCCAGCCGTTCTTCGGCGGCAACCAGTACTTCGCGTTCGTGATGGAGGTTTATCGGGACATTCGTCTGGTCGGTACTCCCCCGACGTCGATCGGTAAGTTCGGCGGCGAAACCGACAACTGGATGTGGCCGCGTCATACGGGCGACTTCTCGATCTTCCGCATCTATGCCGGCAAGGACAACCGTCCGGCGGAATATTCGGAGGAGAACGTACCCTACAAGGCCGAAGAGTTCCTCAAGGTATCGCTCGACGGTTACAAGGCCGACGATTTCACGATGATCATGGGCTTCCCCGGTTCGACCGAGCGTTACATGACTTCGTACGAGATCGACGAGATGTTCCAGGTTTCGGGTCCCCAGCGTATCGACATTCGCGGCGCCCGTCAGGACATCCTGAAGGAGGACATGGCCGCCAGCGACAAGGTGCGTATCCAGTACGCTTCGAAATATGCCAATTCGTCGAACTATTGGAAGAATACGATCGGCATGCTGCGCGGTCTGAAAAAACTGGACGTGAAAGCCTTGAAGGAGGCTCAGGAAGCCGAATTCCAGGCTTGGGCCGAGCAGAATACGCTGCCTGAGGAGGGATTCGTCGATGCGCTCGGCATGATCCGCGAGGCGGTGAACGACAACATGGCCTACACCGGTCCGCTCCAGTATTTGAGCGAGGCGATGGTCCGTTCGGTCGAAATCATGACCCCGGCTCTGGTGGCTAACCGGATGCTGACGGCCGAGGAGGTAAGCGACGAAGCGAAAGCGCAGGCGAAGGAGTATTACGCCAACTTCTACAAGGATTACAACCTGCCGACGGACCGCAAGGTAGCCCGGAAGATGCTTTCGATGGTCAAGGAGAACGTGAAGGATCTGCCGACCGTTTTCGCGGAGGTGATCGACGCGCAGTTCGGCGGCGACATCGACGCTTATGTGGATTACCTGTACGACAATTCGGTCTTCACGGACGAGGCCAAGGCATCGGCCGCTACGTCCGAGCAGATCAAGAACGATCCGGCGGTAGTGTTGGCTACGTCGGTTCTGAACAAGATGAAGGAGCTGCGCGAGAAGGCCGTACCCAACCTGCAGAAATATGCGGACGGACATCGTCTTTACGTAGCCGGTCTGATGCGCATGCAGCCCGACAAGGCCTGGTATTCGGATGCGAACTTCACCATTCGTCTGACTTACGGTCAGGTGTTGCCTTATGAACCTGCCGACGGCGTGGTATATGATTACTACACGACGCTCAAGGGCGTGATGGAGAAGGAGGATTCTTCGAATCCCGAATTCGTCGTTCCCGCCAAGCTCAAGGAGCTTTACGAGGCGAAGGATTTCGGTCCCTATGCCAACTGCAAGGGCGAACTTCCCGTAGCGTTCCTGGCCAACTGCGACATCACGGGCGGTAACTCGGGTTCGCCGATGATGAACAGCCGCGGCGAGCTGATCGGTCTGGCTTTCGACGGTAACTGGGAGGCTATGTCGGGCGATATCGCCTTCGAGCCGGATGTACAGCGTACTATCGGCGTGGACGTTCGCTATGTGCTCTTCGTGATCGACAAGTTCGCGGGTGCGGACTGGCTGCTCGACGAGATGACCCTCGTGAAGAGCGACTGCACCAAGGCATGCGATCAGAAGGATGTGAAGAAAAAGGAGACGAAGGCTTCGAAGAAAAACGCCAAGAAAGCGGACAAGAAGCGTAAGTAACTGGAAATACGGCGAATGTGCGTTTGCTTTGCAGGCGCATGTCCGCGAATCGAAAAGGGGAGAACGCTCGCAGCGTTCTCCCCTTTTCGATGTTGAAAAACGGTCGGATGAAATTTACGCATTGCGGGGTATGAAAACCGTCCTTCTTTTCGGATCGGTTTGCAGAAATAAAATAAATGACTATTTTTAGAATTTCATTCGTGCGGATAAGTGAGATAGAGATGAAGACGAAAAAAGGAAAGGATATGACCTGCGAAGAGGTCTTGGAGTGGCTTGCGGCCCATGCCAATCCGGAGTTCCGGGAGGGAATGGTGCGGTTCGGAATCGACGCCCGGCTGGCGGTCGGGGTGCGGGTGGTCGATCTGCGGCGTCTGGCGCTGAAGATCGGCCGGGATCATGCGCTGGCGCTGGAACTCTACCGCAGGCCGGTGCACGAAGGGCGGATCCTGGCGTCGATGATCGCCGATCCGGCGCTGTTCCGTCCGGAGGAGATGGATGCCTGGGTCGCCGAATTTCGGTCGTGGGACCTGTGCGACCAGTGTTGTATCAACCTGTTCCGCTATACGTCGTACGCTTACGGCAAGGTGCGCGAATACGCCGCTTCGGACGAGGAGTTTACCCGACGGGCGGGGTTCGCTCTGCTGGCTACGCTCGCCGTCGGGGATAAACGGGCTTCGGACGACGATTTCAGGGCCTTTCTGCCGCTGATCGAACGGGGTGCGGAGGATTCCCGCGTCCGGATCGGAAAAGCCGTGAATTGGGCCCTGCGGCAGATCGGCAAACGTAGCCGGGGGCTTTACCCCGATGCGCTGGCGCTGGCCCGTAGACTGGCGGCGAAGGAGGGGGCGGCAGCCCGCCGGATCGGACGCGATGCGGTGCGTGAGCTGACGCTGGAGAGGATCATCGCCCGGATCAAATAGGGTGCAGACCCCCTTGCGGAAAGGCTTTGGAAAGAAAAAGGCTTTCCGCAGCGAAAATCACCGAAACAGATGCTATCTTTGGGCGAAGGATAAGTCGATCCGCTATGATGAAAGAGTCTAAATTCGTACGCACCAAAATCGTCGTGGGTTACGTGCTGATCGCCCTGATCGGCCTGACGGCCATGATCTACGTCTGGCGTCAGACCGGAGCGCTCCTCGAACCGGACCACAGCCAGCAGGAGCTTCGGCGGCGGCGCGGACTGGTCAATCAGACTCTCTACCATCTCTATGAGGCCGAAACATACGGTCAGATGCTGGTGGCCGGTTATGCCAGCTACGAGAATCGTTACAAACGCGAACTCCGGCTGGTACGGGAGTGCATCGATTCGCTCCGTATGCGTGCGGACGACGAGTCGCAGCAGATGCGTCTGGACACGATCGTGCGGCTGATCGCCGGCAAGGAGCAGGGGATCAAGGCTCTGGACCGCAACCTGCGTTCGGCGGGCACGGCGACGTTGTTGAGCGAAAATATCCAGCGGATGATTCCCATGCTGGACTCCCTGTCGCAACCGACTATCGAACCCGATACGATCCTGGTCCGCGATACGGTGCGCGTGGCTCCGAAAAAGAAGCGCAATTTCTTCCGCCGGTTCGGCGACCTGTTCAGCCCGCCCAAGAACGATTCGCAGGTGGTGGTGAAGACCCGGGTGCGGATCGACGCTCCGCCTCGGCAGATGAGTCTGGGGGATACCATCGCCGTAGTGCTGCAGGATCTGGAGCAGCGGGTGACCAGCGAGCGGCTGGCCCTTTACGACAAGGCGTGGCGGGAGGGGTTGCGGCTGCAACGCAACAACCAGCAGATCAATCAGCGGATTTACCGCCTGATTATCGACTTCGAGGAGGAGGAGACGGCCTATCTCTGGGAGCGGATGCAGGCTCGTGAACAGGTGCGGCGCAGCTCGCTCGTCATTCTGGGCTCGGTGGCTGCCGGATCGCTGCTGGTGATGCTGCTCTTCGTCGGAATCCTCTGGCGGGACGTGAACCGCAGCAACCGTTACAAACGCCAGCTCGAAGCGGCCAATCGCCACAACGAAGCCTTGCTGGAGGCCCGTGAGAAGCTGATGCTCACCATTACGCACGACATCAAGGCCCCGCTGGGTTCGATCATGGTCTATATCGATCTACTTACGCGTCTGGACCTGGGCAAGCGGGGTGCGCTTTATCTGGATCATATGAAGAGCTCGGCCGATCACCTGTTGGAGTTGGTGACCGACCTGCTGGATTTCTACAAACTCGACTCCAACAAAGTCGCCGTCAATCGCATCGCCTTCTCTCCGGCCGATCTGTTTACGGCTGTCTGCACCGGGTTCGAGCCGGGTGCCGCGGCGGCAGGCGC
>OGRG01001277.1_pt1 | contig 18137 bp, 14 predicted proteins | sample 1553501 | NCBI WGS metagenome assembly OGRG01 (sample SAMEA2580018, study PRJEB22360) | human gut metagenome | biome: human gut; feature: human-associated habitat; material: faeces | place: Denmark | collected 2008/2010 | reverse complement strand
CTCCATTCAGCCAGCAGACAAAAGCCTGCACATCCCGCAGATACTTCTCCCGGGTGCCAGCGGCCCGCTCTTCTATGCGCAGATAAGTGTCATAAGCGGTGATCTGTTCTGTACTCAAAATTCGGATATTCATATTAAAATCCCTCCATTCAGATAGTGTGTTCAGTTTACCTGATTGCCGCGGAGGTATCTTTACAATTCCCGAATCTTTCTTAAACACCAATTCACTTTTCTTCTGGAACAAAAATGGTTTGACTGAGTGCAGGTTTTTTTGAAAAGAGACAAGCAAGATGGCCTCCGGTTTAAGGAGGCCATCTTGCTTGTCTCTTAGGTAGGTGTTCTGAATTTGACAACCGGCCAGGTTCATCTAATTGCTCTGGTTCGCCATCTCCTGTGTCCCGGCCCAAGCTGTCTCTATCTTCTTTTGATGAGCAGGATAGCCGTTGCGCTGGTCAAAGCGGTATGCGATGTCCGGTGCCTGCTGGTGGAACCAGTCCGCCAGCTCTGTGGGGTCGTACGCCCCATCCGACCGGTAGAGCGGGAACTGCTCGGATAGGACAAGTCAGACCGTTTCCTGTGCCCCGGCGACTTGGGTGAGCAGGAGCCAGGCATCACAAAAGTAGCCCATCCTGGTATCCTGCGACCAGCTTTGGGGATACTCTCAAGCGTCTTTTCCAGCGTCCGGAGCTTGCGGGGCAGGCCGAACAGAGCATAATAGGGCAGCAGGTCCTCCTCCGTTCCACATTCATTCCTCTTCATTGGAGCGCTCGAACGCCTCCCGGCTAGCCCGGATTCTGACCGGGCCGTGGGGTATGGCATCATAAGCTTTTGGTTTTAGTAATTCCCAGCCTTTGTGGTATTTAAGTTGAATGATATTTATTAAGACCAATCTGCCGATGAAGCCTGGTCAACCATTCCAGCAGGAAGGGAATGCTTTTTCCGTTGGCACCAATTCCCGGCTTGGAAAGTGCGGCAACGATCCGCTGGATATGTACCATCTCCTGCGGAGAAAAATTCGCAAAGTTCGGTGGCGACGGAACATCAATAGAAAGAAAATCAAATTGTGAAATGGTAGTTAAAAAGGTATATGTGCTGTAGGAAAATAGGCAAGAAAGAAGTGTGAGCGGAACGGACTGCGAGGGTTTAATACTGTAAAAGTGGTGAACAAACAAAAGGCAGCAACTCCCGGCCTCCAGGGAATAGGCATCCCCATTGACTATGAGGCACCCGCCTCCATGGTCTACCAAAATAAACTGACAGCCTTCCTGATAATGATAGCCAGTGGCATTGTATACAACCTGGCGGCGCATTTGAACATTGCCGGGAAGCATGTCCTGATGCAGCCAATTCCGGCTCAAGCCACTGTGATTGTATATATTCCCGCCTTCCAGAATCATGCGTAATCCCTCTTCTTTCTCTCCCGATATTGCGCAGGAGTCTCACCACACTCCAACTTAAATAAGCGAATGAATGTATGCACAGAGTTGAATCCGGATTCCATAGCAACATCACATATCGGCAAGTCGCTGGAAGCTAGTAGCCCCGTTGCAAACTGCAGACGAATACGGTTGACATATTTATGGAATGTAATATCCGGGCCATATTTTTCGCTCAATAGGCGGTTGATGATACTCTTGGTCAGGAATAATTTCTGCGCACAGGCATCACATGTGACCGAAGATCGAAAATTCTCCATCACATAGACTTGGATCTCTGAGAGCTGGTCATTGATCAGCCCCTGGGCCTGGGTTCTATTCAGCAGCATTTTTTCACGGTACTGCTGCGGAGTTGCTCCCCGCAACCTCAAAAAGTCCCGATATAGTGCACTTTCACTCTTGAACCCTGCAAATTTTGCCATCATGGTTCCAGTAACATTGCTGCGCAGCAGGCAAGCGCATGCATTGCATACCTGTGCATGACGCAGCACAGCGTTAAACCCCTCCAGACAAACCCGGCGCAATTCTCGGTTCAGCTGGAGTGTGGAAATGTGAAAAGACTCTGCCACAGAGGCAGGCGTCAGTGCCTTCAGGCTGTGCTGCCCTATATAAAGGAAAATCTGACCACACAGGGGCATTGGGAAAAGCGGAGCCACGGAGACAGCAGTTCCATACAGAAGCCGCAGCTGATCTGAGATGCATAGCCGGATCAGCCGACTGTCCTCGTCTGCGCACTGGGCTTCCTCTCGATAGAGGCTTAAAAGTTGCTCGACTAGCTCACGATCCACCTGACAGGCAGGCAGAACCACTGTAGATTCCCCAAAAGCCAAATCATCTTCGGCAAAGCTTGTGACAAAGTAGGCCATCTCCGGGTAGGGATAGATGAGCACTTCCATGCACAGAGGCTCCTCTGAAGACGCTTCAAACCGGAACACATGAAATTGGTGCATACTGCAAAAACAGCCTTGGCTTAATGGGTATAAGGTCTGGTTCACTCGTAGAAAGCCTGAACCAGAGCGAACGTAGAACATCACACACTCGTCTTCCCAAAAGAACGGTGTTATTTCTGAGACGGTATAGGTCTGAACCACACCGTACCAAGAGGCGTGGGCTGTAAAATACCGCTGCGGCTTCTCCAGCATTCTCACGATCTGTTCCATCGGCATCCTCCGTTCTTCCTTTTTGAGAAGATTATACAGCTTACCTACTCCGAGCTCAATACATATATTCTTTTTGTAAAAAAGCGGGAGCATTTCGGATTTTTTTGCACACAGACCTTGAAGTATATTTTGGAAATACGCCAGGAAGAACAGAGCAAATCTACAAGAACCGTTCCGATTCTCCTGTGAGGAATCTGTTTTTTTAAAAGGATCGCTGCAAGTAACTTGTGATTTCTTTCAAATCTTTGCAGCCTCTTTTGCTGTTATAATAAATATACAGACAAGATAAAATTTGAGTTCACTTATGATAATTGCACAGAATATATCCCTTTGTCTCCCACAGAGCAGAGACGGTAGACAGAGCGGATCTAGTATGCGCAATTGTCAGGAACAGCTGTTGAGGAGGCAGAAAAATGTCATTCGAGAAACTATTTTCTCCCATCAAGATCCGGGAGTTGGAGCTGCGCAACCGGGTGGTGATGTCCGCCATGGGCACCCATGAGAGTGCGGCCAGCGAAGACGGGCGCATGGTGACAGACAAACTGATTGCCTACCATGTGGCCCGAGCCAAGGGCGGCTGTGGGCTGAATACCATTGAGGTTTGCTCTGTGGATGCCGCAAGCGCCCCTACTGGCTTCCTCTCCATCGCCGATGATCGATATATTCCCGGAATGAAAAAGCTGTGCAGCGCAGTTCACGCTGCTGGCGGTCGTGTCGCTGTTCAGCTGTGGCAAGGCGGCCTCGCCGTAGCAAGCGACCCACAGGCGCAGATTTTGCTTCCCTCAGATATGCCGCTCTCTCCGGAATATACAGTTCCCGGCATTACAGAGGAGCGCATTCAATCCGTTATTGAAGCGTTCGGCCAAGCGGCCCGCCGCGTCGTAGAAGCCGGGATCGACGTCATTGAGTTCCATTGTGCACACAACTATCTGCCGCATTCTTTCCTTTCTGGCGGGATCAACCGGCGCACAGACGGATGGGGTGGCAGCTTTGAAAACCGCAAAAAGTTTCCTTTGGCCTGTATTCAGGCGATTCGGGCCAATATGCCGGAGGGGATGCCCCTGTTCATGCGGATAGACTGCCAGGATGATATGCTGGAAGGCGGCCTGACCATTGAAGAGGTCATTGATTTCTGCAAGTGCGCCGGAGACGCTGGTGTGGATGTGCTGAATATCTCCCGGGGCAACATTCTGACTGCAGCTACCGTATATGAAGTTGCACCTGTGGACATTCCCCACGGCTTCAACGTGGAGCCTGCCGCACGTATCCGCCGGGAGACCGGTCTGCTGACGATGCCCTGCGGGAGGATTAACACGCCGGAGATGGCCGAGGATATCCTGATGCAGGACAAGGCGGACCTTGTGGTCATGGCCCGCGCCCAGTTGGCGGATCCCGAATTCTGCAACAAGGCTAAGGCCGGAAAGCTGAACTCTATCAAATACTGCATCGGCTGCGACCAGGGCTGCTATGACTATTTCTGCCGCTGCCTGGAAGATCCCTCGCTGGAACACATTACCTGCCTGCGCAATCCCGCTGTTCTGGAGGAAGAGACCATGGCTCTGCGTCCGGCCCCTCAGGCCAAGAAAGTCCTAATCGCCGGAGGCGGCATCGCGGGGATTGAGGCTGCAGATGCCCTATACAAGCGCGGACATCATCCAATCCTCTGCGAAGCCGGAGACACTCTGGGCGGACAATTTGTGCTGGCCGGTGCCGCGCCCCGGAAAGGCGATTTCCAACGGGCGGCGTACATGGCGGCAGAAAACATCCGTGACTTGGGCGTGGAGATCCGAACCAACACGCCGGTGACACCCGCACTCATTGCGGCAGAAAAACCGGACGCCGTCATCATTGCCATCGGCTCCAAGCCGATTATCCCCAATATCCCGGGTGCTGACAGCGGTTGTGTCGTGGAGTCTCATAAACTTCTGGCCCAGAAAGATGTGTCCGCGGGCAAGGCCGTGGTGATCGGCGGCGGACTGGTTGGCATGGAAGTGGCTGAATTTCTGGCTGGGAAGGGTTCCAGCGTGACGGTCGTAGAGATGAAAGACTCAGTTTTGGGTGAGCTGGGACAATTGCGGAAAATCGGCACACATATGGCAATGGCGCAGGAAGATATCCAGGTCCTGGTAAATACCACCTGCAAAGAAATCCGGGCGGACGAAGTTATCGTGGAGCAGGATGGGAAGGAACGGATGCTTGCGGCAGATCTTGTGGTCATGGCGATTGGGTCCAAGCCGGTTCCCTCTCAGGATCTACAGGATACCTGCGCTGAAGCAGGGATTCCCTGCTATGTGGTGGGCGACGCCCTGGCGGCGCCGCGGCTGGCTCTAAACGCTATCCATGAAGCCTATCGGGCCGCCCTCTCTATTTGATTTGTTTTCCCCTTCGCATTCTGAAGGTGCGAAGTGATAAAAATGAAGGAGGTCTCATCAATATGGGAATTTACGCAATCACCGGAGCATCATCCGGCATCGGCGCGGCAATCGGCAGACAGCTGAAGGCTCGGGGACACTATGTCATCAACATTTCCAGAAGGGCCGCTGCTGAAGACGCTGCGGACGTCAACATCTCCGCAGATCTGGCGATGAAAGCAGAGCGGGGACGGGTACTGGAGGCGCTGTATGCTGCGGCGCCAGATGGACTGGATGGCTTCGTGTCCTGCTCCGGCGTTGGCCCCACCCAGCCTGCGGATGTCATCGTCAGCATTAACTATTTTGCTGCCAGAGAAATGACAGAAGGCGCCTATCCGCTGGTGGAGAAAAAGAAGGGCGTCATCTTGGTGGTGTCCTCAAACTCCGCCACGCTGCCCCAGCTGAACACCGAACTGGTGGACATCATGTTGAACCAAAACGATGAGGACGCAGCGGTTGCCTATGGTAAAACACTGGAGGGACCTGCCAAATATCAGGCGTATCAGGCATCCAAGAATGCTATCGCCCGCTGGGTACGCCGCTGGTCCGGTTCTTGGGCAGCTCGCGGCGTCCGCATGAACACCATCGCTCCCGGCGCTACGCAGACTGAGCTGATGGATCAGGGTGTGGCTGACCCGGATTTCTCTGCCAACATGATTAACTACCCTATCCCCATGCTGTATAACACCGGCAAGTTCCTGCCTGCTGATGATATTGCCAAGGTTGCTCTGTTTCTGCTGAGTCCAGAGTCTGTGGCGATATGCGGTGCTATCATTTTTGCCGACGGCGGAACGGACGGCTTCCTGCGCACCGAGGGATTGTGATAAAAATTGAAGGAGGAATCCAACTATGAATCCACTGACCAATTATGCGGAAGTCTTCAATAAAAACGACTCCAAACTGTTTGCTGAACTGTTCGCTGACGATTGCATCTTCTATGACACCGCTCCTACCTGTGCAGGCATGGACCCTATGTTTGTCAGAGGAAAAGAGGGCGTGGACATGATTTTCAATATGTATTTCCACTCAATGCCCATGAGTGCCAAGCCGGTCTCGCTCAACGGCAATGTTCTGGATTACATCATCTGCTACCCCGGTATTGAGATACCCTGCCGCGGCGAGCTGCTGGAAGAAAAAGATGGCAAAATTGCCCGGTACCATGTGTGTTATCGCGCAGAGTAAACATGACAATATCCTCCTTTCAAAAATTGAAAGGAGGATATTGTCAAAAAGGGCAGTAAGTAAGGTAAGGAGGCTGAACAAGCATGTTAAGTAAAAAAATCATATTTCTTACTGGTGCCACTGGCACCATGGGAGAGGAGGGCCTCAAGCAGATCCTATCCCGGTCCGACCGCTTCAACCTTCGCGTTTTGGTCCGGCCTTCCGCTAAGAACAAAGCATTTATGTCCCGCTATGAACATGACGCTGCGTTGGAGATTGTCTGGGGGGACCTCTGCTGCTACGACGATATCCTGCGCTGTGTGACAGGCGCGGATTATGTGTTGCATGTGGGGGCGTTCGTTTCTCCCGAAGCCGATAAACTGCCGCAGCGCAGTCTTGAGGTCAACCTTGGATCGACTATGAATATCATCCGGGCGATCAAGGCACAACCAGATCCGGATGCGATCAAACTGGTCTATATCGGAACAGTGGCAGAGACCGGCTGCCGTCTGCCCCCTATCCACTGGGGGCGTTGCGGAGATCCCATCAAGGGATCTGCATTTGACTATTACGCAGTCTCTAAAATCGCCGCCGAGAGAGCGGTCATTGAGTCCGGGCTCAAGCATTGGGTGAGTCTGCGTCAAACAGGAATTATGCCCTCCAAGGAGTCGGCAGCCCGGGAACCGATCATTTTCCATCAGCCGCCGCAGAATCTTTTGGAATGGGTGACTTCCATCGAGTCTGGGCTCCTCCTGGCAAACGTATGTGAGGATTGGGTCCCGGAGAAGTTCTGGCGGGGCATTTACAACATTGGCGGCGGCGAGAGCTTTCGGCTGAACTATATACAATACTTTGATGATATGCTGAAACCCTTTGGCTTTGGATTCAAGGATGTATTTGAGCCCCGATGGTTTGCCCGATTCAATTTCCATGGCCAGTGGTATACGGACTCAGACGCACTCAATGATATCCTGAGGTTCCGTGTGATGACCTATCAGCAGTATATCGCTGGCGCGTGGCAGGCCATGGAGACGATGATTGCAAACGGGGATGCTGCGGCCCTGCCTACAAAGGAGCGGATGAAGGCCATGCACGAGCAGATTGCCCATCAGGAGATGGGAACGCTGTGGATGCTGGAAGAGGGACACGATGACTGGGTGCGCGCCTTTTTTGGAAGCCGGGCGGCAGCCTTGGCACAGCCAAAAAGCTGGGATGAGGTGGAATTCCCCGAGCCCAGCCGCACACCGGTCTATCTGAACCACGGCTATGATGAGAGCAAGCCACTGGAGCAGCTGGGGCTGAACGACATGAAGGAAGCCGCGGAGTTCCGTGGCGGTGCCTGCCTCGATTATACCGCCGGTGATTTCTACAGGCCCGTGCGCTGGCGTTGCGCGTTCGGACACGAATTTGAGGCCAGTCCGAACCTGATATTAAAGGGAGGGCACTGGTGCCCGGAGTGCGAGCGCAATGCTTGGAATTATGGAGCCGTCGCCGCCCGCAGCCCCTTCTTCAACCAAGTGTGGGCTCCGTTGCACGACATCTCTGAATCCTTTTCCATCCCTAAAAAGGTAAACGATCTGGGCTATCAGGGCAAGTAAGGAGGCTTGTTGCCATGAAACGTCTGTTTAAGACATTTAGTATATTCTGTCTGGCCTGTGTGCTGCTGTCCGCCTGTTCCCAGCAGCCCCCCGACACAGCTCCTGTGCAGGAGCCCGTTCAGGATGGGGCTGTGGAAGAGGCGCCGGTATACGTCTATCTCACCCGTCACGGGCAGACTTTGACGAATCAGACCGGCCGCTTTGTCAGCGGCCGCGGCAACACGCCGCTTACAGAGGAAGGTCGCAAGGTAGCATATGCCGTGGGCCTGGGGCTCTCCGGCGTCAAGTTTGAAGCCGCCTATGCCAGTACGCTGGGCCGCACCCAGGAAACTGCGCGCATCATCCTCTCCCAGAGTCAGACATCCAGAGATCTGGAGATCATACCTGTCGAAGACCTGAAAGAGGTCGATGGCGGCTCCTATGAGCCGATGAGTTATGCCGAACTGATGACGGACGAGGGTATGCAGTTCAGCGGTGTGACAACTGAGGAATTCACAAACCAGTTCCATGAAAAGGATCCGGAGGGACTGGCCGAGAGTTATGAGCAGATGAAAGACCGGGCCTTTGAAAGTTTCCAGAGGATCTGTGAGGAAAGGGCCCAAAACGGCGGCGGAAATATCTTGATGGTGGCCCACGGTGGAATCAACAGCATGATCGCAGCAGAGATTATGCAGGAGCAGGAACTGGAGCCGCTGGACAACTCCAGTATTGTCCTGATTGAGTACAAAGACCATACATACACCGTTTTGGATTTTAATGATCTGAGCTATGCACAGAAAGCCCAGGAAAAAATGGAATCTCCTGATCCGGTGGAGATTTATCTAACCGTTCATGCCGAAACCGCGGCAGATGCCGCTATGCGTTTGAATGGGCAGCTGGATACTGCACTGACAGAGAACGGTCAGGCACAGGCTGCGGAACTTGGAAAGGCACTGGGGAATCTGGAGTTTGCGGCCGTGTATGCCAGCGATCAATTCAAGGATATCCATACCGCACGGATCATCGTGGAAAACAGCGCGGTAAATCCCGATCTCATGGTCAATCAGAACATGGATCTGCGTGGGGTGGGCTGCGGCTATTTTGACGGAGAATTGCGTGCGGTTGCGGATGCTTTGGCAGGGGAAGAGCCCACTGCCCATGCCCGTCTCGCCGCATATGCAGCCGCAGACAAGACCGGTATGACAGAAAACTATGAAAGCGCCCGCCAGCGTCTCACGGGCGCCCTCCAGACAATCTGTGAGGAAACTTACAGCCACGGCGGCGGCAATGTTCTGGTAGTGTCTTCGGAATTGGCCGTCCAACTGCTTGCAGAAGCCCTCGGTTCCTCTGAGAAAGCGGTCGCTCTGAAAAATGCGGATGTTGTACATATTACATTTGACGGAGATGTATTCACAGTACATCCGCAATAAAATTCATATAGATATACTTCTTTTCCTCCAAATTTCCTGAAAAAGGGGAACGGGCCATCCGCAAGGTTGGCCCGTTCCCCTTTTTGGGCATGGACTGGGTATCGCCGCGTGTCAGTTCGGGCCGCAGAGCCCTCGTATCAATGATGCCGACGTCCAGATGCCTGCCATGGTGGACAGATCATTTCCCTCCGCATCGTACATCACGGTATAGGTGATGTAACTGTCAAAGGTAGGGACGGATAAGGCGAAGTAGAACTCCCATTGCTGCCTGAGCGGGAGAGAGGGGGTGGAGTGGTTGCAAGCATCCGGAACGGAAAAGGGAAAGCAGGCATCTATTCAGGTGCGGACACGGCTGCAGTGTGGACGATTTGCCAGGTACTGAAATCATGCTGCGTAACTTCACCAGAGCAGACAAGGTATATATCTCGCCTGCAGCTATACGGATCTGCGGAAAGGAATCGATGGGGTGGCGGCCATGGTGCAGCAACGGTTTAAACCGGACCCGTTCACCAATACGCTGTTTCTGCTCTGCGGCAGACGGCTGGACTGCATCAGGGAGTTCTGCAGGGACCGGGATGGATGCATCCTGCTGTATAAGCTATAAGCGGCTGGAACAGGCGCATACCAACGGCCGCAAAACGAAAAGGAGGTACGGCGGTTGACGCCGCAGCGATACCGCTGGCTGATGGAGGGGTTGAAAATGGAGCGGTCAAAGGTTCGCCGCCCGGGGAGTGGCCTACATATAATTGGGGTAGGAAACGGCTGAAAGCACTGGAGGTTTTGAACGCTTTGGCCCCAATATAGCATAATTCACCCATGAAAAACGGAAGAAATCACGGGACAAGCACCCCTGGAGATGGTAACCATTTCACGGGCGGAATATGAGTCTCTGAAAGCGGAAAGAGACGAGTTGAGCCAGAAATTGGACTGGCTTCTGGAACAGGCACATCTGAGCAGGAAGAAACTCTGTGGGGCGTTCTCGGAGCGGCTGGGAGAGGAACTGATGAACCGGTTGAGACGCATGTTTGATGAGACAGAGGCATGGCTGTCCAAGCGGAGAGATAAGCGGACAAAGGCGGCCGCCCATACCCGGCGCTCCTTGAATACCCCCACCCAAACTGAACGGTGACAGATATCTGTTCAGTTTGGGCGGGGGTATTCATAACGGGTAGAGGCCAGCGCACTGCGCAGCATTTCACATTCCCGTTTGCCCATGTCAACACCTTCACGCAAAGGCATCTGGCTGTGGTATTACGGAAAAGGTTACTCTTTCCTCTCTTAGAAATTCTGCGATTGCATTCACGGCTTATCCTTCTTTTCCGTGATTGCCTTCATAACTTCAAAGATCCGGACCGTACTGTGTTGGGCTTCTACAAGGAGGTCGGGCATGATTTTAGCTGTGGGGAATCTTTTGCGAAGCGTGTGGATGATTTTATCATCCACAGCATCTTTGCCGCCTGCTTCGTATTCCTGAAGCAGTTTGCTGAACTGTGGACAAGCATAGGCACAGCGAATGATCCGACAGATCTTACCTTTTCCGTCGCTCAGGAAAGGTTTTTGACCGATATCTCAACAATGGCGGAAGCTCCGGTTTTAGCATGGTCCCTGAGGTAGAGATTCCCATTTTTTCATCTTTGTGTTTATCACCGATTTCTGCTGCCGATTATTAATCATTGCTTCCCATTTTGAACAGCGATAAAATGATTCACCGCTCGGTTTTATCGATTGCTTTGTAAATGTACGCGGTAAAATTGTTTGCTCTAGCTGCAGTTCCGCGACTGATGGCCCTATTCCTTGATTCGGCCTAGCATCTCCTGAGCCGCTTTCTGCCGGTATATTTCGGAGCATATCAAGCAAACTAAGAATTACCACGAAAAAGGAGCGGTAGATATGTTTAAGCATGAAAAGCAGTTATTCCATCCGGTGGCCGTGGAGCGGCCGAATCCCCAGTATGCAGCATTGCTGCAGGAGCAGCTGGGAGGCGGCAACGGTGAGCTGAAAGCGGCTATGCAGTATCTGTCCCAGAGCTTCCGCATCAAGGACCAGAAGATCAAGGACCTGTTTCTGGATATCGCAGCAGAGGAACTGGGACACATGGAAATGGTGGCCCAGACCATTAATCTGCTCAACGGCCACGATGTAGATGCAGATCAGGTCAAGGCGGGCGAGATCCAGAGCCATGTGATCTTGGGCCTGAACCCCGGCTTAATCAATGCCTCCGGCTATTCCTGGACCGGCGATTATGTGACCGTGACCGGCGATCTGTGTGCGGACCTGCTCAGCAACATCGCTTCTGAGCAGCGGGCCAAGGTGGTCTATGAATACCTGTACCGCCAGATCGACGACAAGAAGGTCCGTGAAACCATCGACTTCCTGCTCAACCGGGAGGAGGCTCACAACCAGATGTTCCGGGATGCCTTCAACGAGGTGCAGGACAGTGGCTCCAACCGGGATTTTGGTACGACCAAGGCGGCGAAAATGTATTTCTCCCTCTCCAATCCCGGCCCCAATACCTTTGCTGGAAACGAGGTTTCCGCACCTAAGTTCGATTGATAGAATAAGAGAAACGACCCTACCCAATCTGAACAAGTTTGTAGGACTTATCAGATTAGGTAGGGCTGTTTTATGTGCGAAATCCTTGCAGCACAAGCTTTTTTGAGGAAAGGTATTCGAAAGTAAAATGTGACATAAAAATGGGAACAGTTCAAATTCTGGCTGCAAGCAGTCTGATTTTCTAAGTCTGAACCTCTGTGTCTCACGGCCATCAGCTCCTTACGGAAATCCATCGGCCTTTTGCAAAGTCAAACAAAATCCGCAGTCACTGTGAAAAATGAATCCTGTCTCTGGCTTACGCAACTCATACGCCATTTTGTAATGTAGCCGTAATGAGCTGCGTGCTGTTTTTCGGGAAACTTTGTGCGCGATCACTTTACGGGAAAATAGCTCCAAGATCACGCAGATATAAAGATATCGATTCTCTATACTTAAAACAGGCCACATCACTGGCCCGGATTTGATTGCTTGTCTGCTGAAAATTGCTGACGGAGGGTATTTTCTTCTCCTCCGGTTCTCGCAGTTTCAAACTCTGGATAACCCCATCTCCCGCATCAGGTCAGCGCCAAATTTGGCGCCGACCTGATGCCCGCGCCGTGCGAGAATCATCCAAATCTTTTCAGCGCCAAGTACCTGCCGATATTCAGCAAAGACCTCACAGATCAGAAGGCGGTATTCCTCCCTGCGTTTCTCAAACTGGGCATTCGCTCGTTTGTTGCGAAGAATGTGATTGCAGAGTGTGCCGCGTGGTATCTCCAATGCTTCGCAGAGAGTATGGACATCGTCTTGCCCACAGGCAATGCCCCTCTTTTTCCAGGTCCAACGCCTGGAAGGGCCTCCGCGATTTTGATATTCATAACACAAGGCGTAAAGTGCTATTCCGCCGAGATACCGCCCCTTGACAGAATACTTGTACGTACGGTGCAGAACGCCGATTCCTGATGAAAGGCCCCTCACCCATTCTGCGCGTCGATCTGTTCTTTCAGCTCATTCAGATATACCCACCGCTCCGTCTTTTCCTCCAGAGCGGCCTCCAGCTCCGCCTGACGGGCCTGGAGCTCCTGGAGCTTCACATAGTCGCTGCCGCAGCTCTCCTGCTCCGTCTGGCAGGCGGTGATCTGAGCCTCCAGCTCCGCCAGGTCCGCGTCGATGGTCTCAAATTCCCGCTGCTCCTTGAAGGTGAATTTCAGTTTCCGTTCCCGGGGACGCTCTGCCGCGGGCTTGGGCTTTTCCGCCTTGGGAGAGGGGGCCTCTTCCGCCCGGCGCTTGGCCTGCCAGTCCGTCCAGTTGCCGGTGAACCGGTGGATCTCCCCGTCTCCCCGGACCTCGAAAATGGACTCCGCCAGCTTGTCCAGGAAGAACCGGTCATGGGATACCGCCAGAATGGGGCCGGGGAAGCCCAGGAGATAATCCTCCAAAATGGAGAGGGTGGTCACGTCCAGGTCGTTGGTGGGCTCGTCCAACAGCAGCACCTTGGGCCGGTTTACCAGGGCCCGGGCGATGGCCACCCGCTGCTGCTGTCCGCCGGAGAGCTGGTTGGGGAACCGGCGCTCCATACCGGTCAGCTGCATCAGCTCCATGACGGCGTTGGTGCGGCGGACCACCTCATCCTGGGAGACCTTGGCCACTTTCAGACCGTAGGCCACGTTCTCCCAGATGTTCAGATGGGGGAACAGAGCGTAGCTCTGGAACACCATGGAGATGCCCCGCTTGTTGGGGGGGATCTTGGCAACATCCCGCTCACCGATAAACACGCTGCCGCTGGTGGGGTACTCAAAGCCGGAGATCATCCGCAGCGTGGTGGTTTTGCCGCAGCCGGAAGGGCCCAGCAGCGTCACCATCTCGCCGTCCTGGATGTTCAGGTTGATGTGGTCCACAGCCACGAAATCCTTGCCGGTATCCGGCTGCTGGAAGATCTTGGTGATCTCTTTTAAAACCACGCCGGAGCTCTTTTTGCCCAGCGCCGACTTTTCCATCTGCTTGCTCATTTTGTTTCCTCCGTTTTCTCGTGAATGCCTGCGCCCTTGGGCACCCTGGAGCGGGGGGCCAGCAGCAGGTTGATCAATCCGTTGAAAATGCCGATAAACACCAGCAGGATTACGACCATCATGGTGACGAAGGCCGCAGCCTGGCTGTATTTTGCCTGGTCAAAGAGCGTGTAGATCTTGCTGGTGACCAGATCCCAGCGGGGAGAGACCAGGAAGATGATGGCGCTGACGGCAGTGATGGCCTTCACGAAGGAGTACACCAGGCCGGAGAAGAAGGCGTTGCGCAGCATAGGCAGGGAGATCAACCTGTAGCGGCGGAAGGAGTAGCCGCTGCCGGCACCCAGAATGGTGGAGGCCTCTTCAATGGAGTTGTCGATCTGCAGCAGCGTGGTGGTGCCGGACTCAATCGCCACCGGCATATTCCGGAACACGAACACGATCACCAGGATGGCAGCGGTGCCGGTGAGCACTAGGAAGCCGGTGTTGAAGGCCAGGATGTAGGCGATGCCCAGCACAGTGCCGGGGACGGCGAACATCAGAACAGAGGACACCTCGATAAACCGTTTGCCGTAGTAGTCCCGCTTGGCGGTGATGTAGGCGATGACCATGCCCAGCAGGCCGCCGATCAGCGCTCCGATCAGACCCAGGATAATGGAGTTCCGCAGGCTGTCCCAGCCCTGCTGCAAGGCGCGGGTGTACTGGTCCAGGGTGAGGGTGTAGTCGTAGCCCCAGGTCTTGACGAAGGAACCAAAGACCACTGTGCCGTAGAACAGGATGATGACCGCGGCCACCACCAGGCAGACAGCGAACAGGGGCCATTTGATATGGGGCTCATCGATGAGCTTGCGGGCCTGGGTGGGCTTGCCCGTGACGGTGACGAAACTCTTTTTGTTGACCCAGTATTTGTTCAGCAGATAGGCCAGCATGGTAGGCACCAGCATCAAAAGCGCCAGCACGGAGCCCTTCTGCATGTCATAGCTGCCGGTGATGGTTTGATAGACTTCCACAGATAAGGTGGTGAAATCGCCGCCGATGGTGGCGGGATTGGAGAAGTCCTCCAGAGACTGGATGAACACCAGCAGGCAGCCGGAGATGATGCCCGGCAGGGACAGCGGAAAGGTGACCGTCCAGAAGGTGTGCCACCGGCTGGCGCCCATGTTGCAGGCGGCGTCCTCCACCGATGCGTCGATGGAGGAGAGGATGCCGGAGAGGGTCATATAGGCGATGGGGAAGAAACTCAGCACCTGCACCACGATCAGGCTGCCCATGCCGTAGACGTCGTTGTCCGTGATCTTCAGCAGCCCGTTGGTAATCAGCCCCTGCCGCCCGAACAGAAAGATGATGGACAGGCACAGAATGAAGGGCGGGGACAGGATGGGCAGGGGGGCGATGGTCTTCAGAAAGCCCTTGCAGGGGACGTTTGTGCGGGTGATGGTATAGGCGAAGATGTAGCCGATGAAGGTGGCGATCACTGCCACGATCACTCCCAGCACCATGGTGCGGCCGAACGTCTTTAAATACCGGGAGGTGGAAAAGATCTCCGCCGCGGTAGCCAGGGAGAAAGTCCCGGACGCATCGGTCAGGCTGAAGAGCAGAATCTTCACCAGGGGATAGATGACGAATAAAAGCAGGAGCACGATGACCGTAAGGATCGAGATCAGCATGATGGGCTGACGCATGATCATCTTGGATTCGTTCCGCCTTTTCAGGCGGGCGGCGCTTTTGCCGCCCGAACCAGCAGCGTTTGCCATTTGGGTTCCTCCTGTTGATTTTCAAGCGTTTGGCAAGAGGACTTCCTCCCCGCCGGGGAGGAAGTCCTGCAGGCATAGAGAGAATCTTCCGGAATTACTCCAGATTTTCAGAGCTGGCGATGTTCGCCTCGAACTGCGCGACGAACTCGTCCTTGTGCTCGGCAGCCCAGACGGCATCATAGTCGATGACGGCCACGGAGTCCAGCGTCACCAGACCCTCGGCCGGAGTGGCCTGGGAGTTGGTGGGCACCCGGAAGGAATTGTTCTCGGCATACAGGTTCTGACCCTCTGCAGAGCACATGAAGTCGATGAACTTCTTGGCGTTTTCCTGCTCGTCAGCGGGACCGCCCTTGATCAGGGCCATGGCACCCACCTCATAGCCGGTGCCGTCGGTGGGGAAGGACAGCTCGATGGGATAGCCCTCGGTGGTGGGCTGCAGACCGTCGTGAGAGAAGGTCAGGGCAATGGCCGCCTCGCCCAGGGCCACGCCGTTGGGAGCGGCGGAACCGGACTTGGTGTACTGGGACATGTTCTTGTCCAGCTCCTTCAGGTAATCCCACACGGCATCCTCACCCTTCAGCTGGATCAGCGTGGCCAGAACGGTGTAGGCGGTGCCGGAGGTGGCGGGGTGGGCCATAATGATCATATCCTGATACTTGGGATCCAGCAGGTCATCCCAGCTGGTGGGATAATCATACCCTTTGTCCGCGAACCAGTCCTTGTTGCAGGCGAAGGCGATGGCGCCCACATAGATGGGGTTCCACACGCCGTCGGGGTCCAGATAGTTCTCCGGGGTGTTGGACAGCTCGGGGGACTGATAGGCCTCCAGCAGGCCCTGGTTGGAGGCGGCGATGTAGTTGTCGGTGGAGCCGCCGAACATCAGGGAGGCCTGGGGATTGTCCTTCTCAGCAGCCACGCGGGTCAGCATCTCACCGGCGGAGAGCCGCAGAGCGTTGACCTTGATGCCGGTGGCCTCCTCAAACGCGTTGAAGTAGTAGGCCACCTCGGCCTCGGGGAATGCCGTGTAGACGGTCAGCTCGTTGCTGCCGCTGGACTCCCCACCGTCCCCTTCGGAGGAGGTGTCACTGTTGCCGCCGCCGCAGGCGGTGAGCATTCCCAGCGTCATAGCCAGGGTAAGGAGCAGCGCGAATAGACGTTTGCTCTGTTTCATAAGAGTGTCTCCTTTTCACCAATTTTAGGTTCCGGATCCTCCGGGATTTTAGGGATATTGTAGCATCTCCGGAAAAGAGTGTCAATAATTGGTAACGTTTGCACACAGGAGAAACCCCATAAGGCAAAGACAAAAATAGAAAAAATGTATTTGTATAAGAGACAAAAATGGCGGCGGCGCTGGCTTTTTCCGGAAGTTTTGTTAAAAAGCGGAAGGGGAAATTGGTGAAACTATAAAATTTATGACAGCGCTTACTTTCAAACACGTGCCCTTCAAAACCGTTTCGTATCCCCGGGACCCGGCTGGACTGAAATTGCCCAAATTTTTCTCCAGGCTTTAGGCAATCAGCCGAAGATTTCCGCCAAAGTGTGGAAGATATTGACTTCTCTTCCGGCTTGTGATAAACATAAAAGAAACAATTTGGGCGCTTTGGGTTCGTCGAAATTTGTCAAGAATGCTGAGAATGGCGCCGTTCAAACAGCTTTATTTAACCATGCAACCGTTTCCGGGAATATGCGGCAACATCTGCCGCAGAGGTGACCTGCCGAAAGAGAGGGGAGAGTTGGCGGAGCCATTCCTCCCCTTTTTATTGTTTGACTGCCCGGCGCGGGGCGGAGAGAGGAGTGTGCACAGAATGATGGAAGGACTGGCATACCTGCGGGAGATGAACGTGGCCTCCGTCCTGCTGCGCCTGACTGTGGCCATGCTCTTCGGGGGCTTCATCGGACTGGAGCGGGAGCGGAAGCGCCGGCCGGCAGGCTTCCGGACCTATATGCTGGTATGCTTGGGCGCGGCGCTGACCATGCTGCTCAGTCAGTATGAGAGCTATATGGTGACCCACGCCTGGCATGAGACCGCCATGGAGATCGGCCTGCGGACGGATGTGTCCCGCTTCGGCGCCCAGGTCATCAACGGCATCGGCTTTCTGGGGGCGGGCACCATCATCGTCACCGGCAAGCAGGAGGTGAAGGGACTGACCACGGCGGCGGGCCTTTGGGCGTCCGCCTGTATGGGTCTGGCCATCGGCGCGGGATTTTACGAGTGCGTACTTTTGGGCTTCCTGCTGATCCTGCTGACCAACCGGCTGCTGCCCTTCGTGGAGGATGCCATCATCGAAAGCGCCCGGAACATGAACATCTATGTGGAATTCCAGACGCTGGACAATCTGGGGGACATCATTGCCCGCATCAAGTCTCAGGGCGGACAGATTTACGAAGTGGATCTGGACCGGGGCCGGGAGGAGCGGTCCAAGAATCCCAGCGCGGTGTTCTCCATTCGGCTGCCCGGCAGGCACTACCACGTCCGGGTCCTGGCGGCGATCTCCGAGTTGGAGAGCGTCTACACCATTGATGAAATCTGAGGGAGGTGCGGAGATTGCTGCCGATTTTTGACGGTGTGCGGGATGTGACCGTGCTGTCCACCACGCTGCGGATGCTGCTGGCGGTGGTGTGCGGCGGTCTCATCGGGCTGGAGCGGGAGTACAAGCGCCGGCCGGCGGG
>OGRG01001259.1_pt1 | contig 18423 bp, 13 predicted proteins | sample 1553501 | NCBI WGS metagenome assembly OGRG01 (sample SAMEA2580018, study PRJEB22360) | human gut metagenome | biome: human gut; feature: human-associated habitat; material: faeces | place: Denmark | collected 2008/2010 | reverse complement strand
ATCTTACAGACCTTTACAGCAAGAGCGAAAAAGCTCCCGACAATGAAGAGCATTGGTGGCGTAAAGGATGAAAATGGCGTAAGTTCTAAGCCTTCAGAAGAGGTAAAAGCTGAGCCGGAGAAGATTGATTTCTCTAATGTAAAGATTGAACCTTTATTTGAGGAAGAAGTAGACTTTGATACATTCAGCAAGTCAGATTTCAGAGCTGTTAAGGTAAAAGAGTGTGTAGCAGTTCCTAAGTCAAAGAAATTATTACAGTTTACTTTAGATGACGGAACAGGCACAGACCGCATTATTTTAAGCGGAATCCATGCTTATTATGAGCCAGAAGAGCTTGTTGGAAAGACACTTATTGCCATCACAAATCTTCCACCAAGAAAGATGATGGGAATTGAATCTTGCGGTATGTTACTTTCAGCAGTAAACAATCTTAAGGATTCAGAGGATGAAGAACTTCATCTTCTTATGGTTGATAACCACATTCCAGCAGGTGCAAAGCTGTACTAAAAACGAGATGTACCTTATTGGTGGAAATTTGTAAAATTACAAAAATACGCCAATTTTACGCCAAACGATGCAGAATTATGATGGTCAATTTAAACTAAATGGAAAGGAATATTTTTATAGAGCAAAGGATGACAGTGGAAGTTCAAAAATTACAAGGGATAATAATGAAGAACCTCATAAAGGTGAGTAATTCACGAATTGTAAATGTGATGGTGAAAAAAGTAATAGAAAAAGTTTGGCAAACAGTAAGTTGCTTGGCTTGAAAATAGTGATTTCGAATTGACATTATCACTTTGGTCATAAATGCATAGTTTATATATAAAACGGAGACGTAGAAAACAAGGTACAATCAGTTGTTGTATTGTGTCGATGGTAGGCGTATAATAGTTTAATAGATGTAGAACATTAATTAAAAGTACGATTAATGAATGATTTGAGTGATAATCCGAAAGAAGACGGGTATAATATAGTAAGGCTATTTCTGCAGTACCATCCAAATGCAGAGGCGGATATTCAGAGTAAAGCAGATAAATACTCATTTTGTTCGGATTTGGCAGAGAAGCATTTGGATGAGTATAAAGAGCCGAAGAAATTAGCTGTATGGAATATTGTTGAATTGTTCTCTTTTGGAAATTTTATGGAATTGTACGAATTGTATTACCAAATGTATCCATCATTCAACTATTCTGATTATTTAAAATCTATCAAGTTTATAAGAAATGCGGCAGCACATAATAATTGTATTCTAAGTACGCTAAGGAAACCTAATAGTCTTAAAAAGTTCAGTAAAACAAAAAAGCTGGCAAATATACTCGGAAAGATACCTGAATTTCGGGAGTTGGATAACAGGGATGCTATGATGAAAAATCCGGTTATTCATGACTTTGTAACATTACTTTTTGTGTATAACGATGTTATGAAGGTATCGGCAACAAAAAAAGCCAGAAATAGAAAAATGGAAGAAATTTGTCATCTATTTTGTGATGAGGATGGAAGAATAAAAAGGTTCACTAGAGAATATTGTGTGTGTTCTGGTGAGCCTTTTTAGTATTTTACCATAATTATTAGTATTTTGAGTAATTGCATATGTTTACTGTAGGGGTAGCCGTGCTAGGCTATTTCCAAGCCGGAAGGCTCTGATTTTCCAAATAATGATTTTGGAGAGTCAGGGCCTTTCTTCGTGCTGAAAAGCACGGCTACGGGTGCCTGCTGTCAACATATGAGAGAACTTTTGGTCAAGTTGGCCAAAGAAATCGCATAGACACAGGAGCTGTGGTATACTGTGTCTATGCGAATTTATAACAGTCTTAGGACAATGTATTGGAGGTAATGCAATGGAATTTGAACTGCTTGCAGATAGTATTAAGCAAATAAATGATAAAGCAAGTTCAGCAGCAAAAAGTGCTGTAAATCAGCTGTAAATCAGCTCATGACATTGCGCAATTGGGCGATTGGTTATTATATAGTTGAATACGAACAAGATGGCAGCGACAGAGCAGAATATGGTTCTCATCTTTTGAAAAATCTGGAAAAGCAAATTGATCAAAAAGGAATGAATTATACGCTTTTTAAGGCTTGTAGACAGTTTTATAAAGTATATCCTCAAATTGGTTCGACAGTGTCGAGCGAATTTAAATTACCAGATTTTGGAAAAAGTTCGACAGTGTCGAACGAATTTGTAACAGATCCAGATGTTTTAGTTAATAACTTATCTTTTTCACATATTCGAGAAATTATGGTATTAAATGATGCGTTTGAACGATTTTTTTACGAAACAGAGTGTATGAAATGCAACTGGAATGTAAGAAAACTCCGCAGACAGATAAAAACTAACCTTTATGTAAGAGCTGGTATCATAAAATACACATAACGATTCAGAACCCCATCTTGATTCCGCTTACGCTGCATCTCGATGTTGCTTCTCGCTATATGAAATTCTACAAAAATAGCTCATTCATGTAACCATGATTCGCAATTTTTCTTCCATTTCGCATGGCTCTGAATCGTCAAAAACTCGCAAATAATTTGAAAGCAGGGAGTTCTTTCATGAACATTACTTCAAAATACCGCTCTCTTTCGATTCAGGCACGGGCGGCAGCGGTAGCCAACGTAGTGCTGAACTTTATTTTTATCCGTATTTTCGGTTATGTTGCAGCCGGTTACACGACGCTGGCATGCTATATTCTGTATTCGGTTGGACACTATGTGGTGAGCAAACGGATTCTGGTGGCAGAAGGCATTGAGGAAAACCTGATGGATGCCGGATTTCTGCTGGCATGTTCCGCATTTCTGATTGGAGTAAGCGTAATCTGCAATCTGCTGTTCCCATACAGGATCCTGCGGTATGCGATTCTGTTCGCAAGTGCAGGCCTGGTGTTCTGGAAACGGGAACTGTTGTTGAATACGATGGCAGACATCCGCAAAAAGTAAATCAAAAGAAGAAAGAAAAGGAAAATTTACATGAGTACCAGTATTTCAATAAAAGAATTAAAAGAACTCGATCCGTCGAGCTATCAGATCGTGGATATCCGCGACGCAGTAGAGATTTCCCACGGAGCCATTCCGGGGGCGCTTGCGATGAAGACAGAAGAAATTGAGACCAGCGATGCGATTGATCGGACGAAAAAGACGATCATCTGCTGCAGCCGTGGAGCAGAGCCTACGCAAGAAGTTCAAAAAGTCGATCTGGTCCAAATTTACAAAGGCGATCAACACATATGAGCTGGTAAAACCGGGGGACAAAATCGCAGTCTGCATTTCCGGCGGAAAAGATTCGATGCTGATGGCGAAATGCTTCTAGGAGTTAAAGCTCCACAACAAATTTGATTTTGAAGTGAAATTTGTTGTCATGGACCCGGGATACAGCCCGGAGAACCGCAAAGTCATCGAGGACAACGCAAAGAGTCTTCATATTCCGATTACTATTTTTGAGACCGATATTTTTGACTCCGTTTACCATGTGGAAAATTCGCCGTGCCATCTCTGTGCGAGAATGCGCCGCGGCCATCTGTACCATTTTGCACAGCAGCTTGGCTGCAACAAAATTGCGCTCGGCCATCACTATGACGATGTCATCGAGACGATCCTGATGGGAATGCTCTACGGTGCGTAGGTACAGACGATGATGCCAAAGCTTCACAGCATCCACTTTGAGGGCATGGAGCTGATCCGCCCGCTGTATTTGGTGCGTGAGGACGATATCAAGGCGTGGAGAGATTACAATGGTCTGCATTTTATCCAGTGTGCCTGCAAATTCACAGATACGTGTACAACCTGTAACAATGAAGAAAACCGCTCCAAGCGCGTAGAGATCAAAGAACTGATCAAAAATCTGAAAAAGGTGAATCCGTTTGTCGAGAGCAATATTTTCCGCAGTGTGGAAAATGTCAATATTGACACGGTAGTCGGCTATAAACAGCACGGTATCCGCCATAATTTCCTGGAAGGATACGACGACAACCCGGGATACGTACCGGAGGCGGAAAAAGCCGCAGACGAAGCAGGACAGGAAAAAGAAGTTCATTCATGTACAGAAAAATAGAAGAAACGCCGGAGCGGGAGAAAATGCTGATCCGGTTAAAAGAGCTCCGTCTGAAACGAGGCTACTCGATGTTACAGGCGGCGCGGAAGATTTTCAGCCATCTGGACACCTACAACCGGTATGAGAAAGGCATTCGTGAGATCCCGTTGGACTCGCTGATGCGGCTGGCAAAGACGTACGACTGCAGTCTCGATTACCTCGCAGGTATTTCCGACCAGCCGCGAAAATATGGAAAATAATGCCAGAAACCGTACCGCTTCTGAAAAAATACGGTTACAGGCAGCCTGAAAGAGAAAAGAGGCTGTCGCACGAATAGCAAATTTCGGCATCCCCAGTAGTAATTGAAAGGATCCCAGCATCATATCGAGCGATTCATCCGGTATAATATCCCCTTTTCACTCAGGATATTTTCATAGGATTCCTGACGCTTCTCTAAGAAACTTTTGGAGATGTACAGACGTTTATTCCCTTTAGCACGGGAACATCGTTCTTTATACGGACAGCCTGTAGGTACTCTTGGTTCAGTAGGGTGACCGCCTCCTGTATTTTCAGAAACATATTTTCTTCCCATTCGTTCCAAGCGACGTACCATCTGATAAAACAGGGCTTCGCAGGTGTCTGCCAAAAATCCAGTACGGAACCTTGCAATCGTGCTGTGATCCGGTGCTTTCTGACCAGCAAGCAGCTACATAAAGTTAATATCACGTTTACAAGCGGTTTCAATCTTTCTGCAAGAATAAATATTTTGGGAATAAGCATAGGTCAGGATCTTGAACATGGTCTTTGGGTCCACTGCCGGATTTCTGCCTTTGGTAGAGTACGCCTGATACAGTAAACTGTAATCTAAATCCTCCAATTCGTGGCTCAGCAGTCGGACAGAATCATCATCAGGAACCAGACCTTCCAAATTTAATGGCAAAACCAGTTGATAAGGCTCGCCGAATTCGGTATAATTTTTATGGTATTTTATGTATTTGGTCATACTTAATTATACCATGGATTGCGGGCTCTTCGGAGTCCGTTTTCTGCTTTTGGACATAAAAATGGAGCTATTGCTCCATAGATGATTACTCATCTATTTTGCAACAGCCCACTTGACTTCTCTTAATTGTGCACATCACCTGAAGCATCTGATTGCAAAATTTCTACAGAATGGATTGCATGAGTAAGATATGCATCCGGTGCAATACAGGATTCAAACTCCCAAACGGTATCGTAAAAGGCCGAAAAAATTCGATTCAAACTAATTTTGTTCGGAATACAGATATTGTAATACGGTGTATTTCTCCTAAAACGCAAATAAGAAAACTCATCTGCAAAAAACAGTGTCGGTCTTGGGATATGCTGGTAATCAGACAGCAAACCATTCGGCAAAATCTTAATCTGAAGCGCATTTGAAATTTCATGCAGATGTTTCATATGCTTAAAAAAATGAAGACGCTGTTCCGGCGAAAGCTGAATTCGATAACCATAGAAATCCAATTCGCCAGTAACTGTAAAATCTGTAAATGCAGAAGCATAAATCAGTGCTCTTATCGGTGTAACAGCAAGTATCTGCGATACCAGAGAATGCATTTTTTGAAGTACAGGTCTGTATGTCTTTCCTATAAAAGAGCCATACTTATCAAGCAGCTCATTATGTAAATCAGTTGGAAGAAAATGTTCTGTAAAATGTCCAAGCAGACAAGAAGAATTCCGGGCAAACAGTGAATGCTCATATTCGTAAGTACGAATCATTTCAGGAATAGATGTCCGTCGAATAAGCAATGTTTCTTTGCTGCAAAGTAATTTTAATTTGTAATAAAGTTCCGTTGAAAGAGACGAATCTTCAATTGTTGTAACAGCAAGACAATGGTTCTGATCAACTAACATACCTGAAAGCGAATAAATATCTTTAATCGCAAAAACCATTTTTTTCTGTGCCTGTGTTCCGCAATAAAGATTAAAATCAATATTCGAAAGATTTGAAAGCAAATTCATCAGGAAACCAGCCGTATAAACCGGATTATCTGAAGACGATTCCAAATCAATCATTAAAGAAAAATGAACTCCTGGAAGCACAAGTCCTATGTCATTGTGCATGCTGTTAAATTCAGCAATTAAAAGCTGATAATTCGTGTCTACATTCAGAATATCTACCATAGCATAAATATTTAGCGACTGTACTTTACGGAGTGATGGATGTTTCATTTTAAAGATAAACTGATCCAGTGTAAGTTCCGGATAATATGAAATTTTAGTAGCCACTTTAGAACCAGTTGTTACCTGAAGTTCTTTTACATATGTATATTCAGATTCGAGATGATCGTAAATCGCTTTCTGAAGATTCGAAACGTCAGAAATTTGATATTCTTCTAAAAAAGTGTCCCGGTTATCATCAGTCAGAGCCTCAACAATACACTGGCTGATATTCTGCAAAATAATTTCGTGATTTTTTTCTGTTGGAAGTGATTTTCCACTAATCCATTTGCTTATATAAGATTCATCATACTGCACAGCTTTGGCAAGTACATAATTTTTTAAATTGGCCATAGATGTCAGATGCTCTAACAGAACACTGAATCTGTTTTTTTCTTTCATAATAATCAAAAGCCCCTCTCTTCTATTATAATTTTAGTGTACTGCATACAAAATAAGAAAACAAGAACATTTATACAAAAAATTTCCTATTGAATGAAATCCTGAAAAAAATGAATTAGTTGATTTGTTTGATTCAATATGCCAAATTCACCACTTCTATTGAAAAGGAAAAATATCCATGATAGAATACGAATCGTCATTATAAAACAAATAAATAATCGGAAAAGGAAGTAAATAATTATGGAAAATACAGGAGCAACATTAACTGGAAAAGCGAGCGTTGATAAACCATGGTTACAGTTTTATCCAGAAGCACTGCGCAACGTTGAAGTGCCAACAATAACTGTTGAAACGTTTTTAAGAGCAAAAAATCCAGACGAAAATAAAATTGCATTTGAATATTACGGAAACAAAATTACATGGAAAGAATTCTGGGGAGAAGTTGATAAAGCAGCAAAATCTTTAAAGATACTTGGATTTGGTGAAGGAAACAGAATTCCTGTATTTCTGCAAAGTGTTCCGGCACATTTTATCCTTCTGATCGCAGCAGAAAGAATCGGAGCTGCAATTATCTGCAGAGATGACATTCCAGAAGAATTATGTTTTGCAATCAGAAAATCAAAATCAGAGACAGCATTTGTCATGGATTATACATCAAAGTCAGATGAAGATCTGTTCCGTGCAACGACACCAATGAAGCGTGTAATTAAGGTTTCTCCATATGATTATGCAGATAGAAAATCTGTCCCGGACTATGTTGAAAAAGAAATTGCATCCAGATATACCGGTGCGATAGAGACAACAGAAGGAGATCTTACATGGGACGAGTTCCTGGCACTTGGGAAAGATTATACAGAAGACTATATGGCACAAGAAGATGTGAACAGACCAGTATTTGGCGCATATACAAGCGGATCCACAGGAATCTCTAAATTAGTTATTCATTCTTCTTCTAATATAGTAGCAACTGCATTCCAGATGTCCATCTTTATTCCGCCGTCAGATGTACCGGAAAAATGGTGGCTGCCAATCTTACCACCTGCACTGATTGCAGTAACTGTATCAATGGCAATCTTCCCATTGTCAGCAGGACTGATTATGGTACTTGATCCATTCTGTCCGCTGGAATATATTGATATCGCATTTATGGAGCAGAAGCCAAACTTCTGGGCACTGATTCCAATGTTCTGTGAAATGCTTATGAAGAGTGACAGAATTCCGGAAGATTACGATATGTCTCATCTAAGAAGTATCGGAACCGGAGCTGAAGCAATGAACGAAAGGAAAACACAAGAAGTAGAAGCATTCTTCCATAAGCATAATGTTAAAGCAACTTTAAGTGCCGGATATGGTCAGAGTGAAGGATGTTCAAACTTTACACTTCCAAATCCGATGTTCCCGCTGGTAGACGGATGCGTCGGAATGCCAATGCCGGCAACAACTATGGCAGTATTCTCAGAGGATCTGGAAGAACTGAATTATGGAGAAATCGGAGAATTATGTATGACGGGTCCTGCTATGATGCTCCACTATGCGGGATGGAGAGGTGATGAACTTACTGAAAGAACACTGATCAATCATCCAGATGGGAACTGCTGGTTACATACGGGAGATAAAGCTTACATCAATGAACACGGAATTGTATACATTCTTGGACGTGGAACAACAAAGCGTTTCGGTGGCGGAGAACTTTACATGATGAGAATGGAGACAAAAGCAGTACGTGTAGCTGGTGTAGAAGATGGATTCTTCTGCTTTGTACCAGATCAGGATCATGAAGGATATTTCCTTCCATATTTCTTTGTAATCCTTGATGAAACAAAGAGTCTGGATGAAGTAAAAGCAGGTCTTGCAGATGTACTGGAAGAATATGAATATCCGGTAGACATCCGCGTAATCAAGGAAAGACCGTATTTCCACTTCAAGACAAACAGAAAAGAACTCACAGCAGCAATTCTTGAGGAACTGAACTAAAAAAGACTCCTCTGTCGCATCAATATGTAAATTCTATATAAATAAGTAAGAAAAAACTTGATGATTCCCCGTATTTTAACAAATCATAAGATACGGGGGAATTTCTTTATTACGTTTATACATGCCAGAAACCTGAAAACCAGACTTTTCGATGTGTTTTTGTGCTAAAAAACGTCAGTATGTCTTGAACAAAACAGTTAGCAGTGATATATTAAAGTAAATACCTAATTACTATATTATATGCAAAAATATATGCAAAATACGAATTACAGTAGCATATAATAGAGGGTGGAGTATAAATAAAATACAATGGAAATGAGGTGGGGGCAAACAAAAAACATAATATGAATTATCTAATACAAACACGAAAGGAAGGGTAGACATTATGAAAAAGAGAAGTAAAATGCTTTTGAGTTTATTCCTCTCTACTATAATGGTATTCAGTGTAGTGCCTTCAAGAGTTCTTGCAGAGCCTGCACATGAAGAAACACCAGCAGTGCAGGAAAATACTACAGAAGCCGTGCAGGATAACACCAATACAAATGAGGCAGAAGATCCAGCAACAGAAGATCCAGCAACAGAAGATTCTGTGACAGAAGATGATGCAACAGAAGCAACTACTGATTCTTCAAACACAGATACTGATGAAAATAAAGTAACTATTTCAGGTATTACAATACAGACACCAGTCATCCAGTTCGAGGGTGCCAATGCAGCTGTTGCAGAACAGTTGACAAAGGACGTGGAGATTGATGAAGAAGATCCGGCAATCCAGAGCCTGCGTGAAGCATTGGGGGATCTCGAAATGGTTGGCGGAGAAGCCGGCACAGAATCCAATGAATCTAATATCAGCACAGCAGACCTGTATGAAGCAGATGAACAGGCTGAAACCAAGCAGCTGACAGAAGACCAGATTAATACAGTTGTTGGTATGTATCAGCAGTATCTGAATCAGTGGTCAGCCAATGCTAATGTACTCGGTGTTCAGAATCCATTCTTTCTGGATTTCAACGATGATACAGATGGTCTTGGTATCCTTGGTCAGATGCTTGCCTTAGACGGCAAATCTGTTCAGGATATCAGAGATGGCAAGGTGAGCTACGATGACCTGACAGGTATGATCTCTACTTTCACATATGGTGATAAGTTAGGTATTAAGTATTATGGTCCAGATGTAACAAATGCAAGAGATGAAGCTCTTGCTGCAGTTACAGCATCAGGTGCACAGACAAAGGCACAGAAGCTGCTTGTTCTGAATGACTGGCTGGCCCATAACAATACATTCGACATGTCTTATATCATGAACTCTGGAAAAGCAGAGAATGAGAAGCCGATGGTTGCTAAGAATCCTCAGAAGCAGGAACATGAAAAGGATGTTTGTGATGCAATCAAAGCTGATTATACAGATTCTCTTACAAAGAATTTCCATGATCAGATTTATGCAGGAATTGTAAATAATATCCGTAATAAATATTATGAAGGTGCGATTCAGAATATCAAATATCAGCAGCTTTTAGGTAAGTCTGAGGACGAAGCTACGGAAGATGAGAAGACAGAAGCCAAAAATAAGGCAGAGACTTATGTTAATGAAAACAAGGAAACTATTGAGAAGGATCCAGATGCATTTGTAAGATCGAACTTTGGTGATGAAACAGCAGATCAGATCAAGCAGGGAGCAGATGCTCAGGTTAAAGAAGCTGAAGAAAAAGGTGTTGCTCAGGACCCAAGTAAACCGGATGAAAAGTATACTGTTGAGCAGATGACACAGGGCGCAATGGCCACTGAGAAAGTTGTCGATTTGGATCAGGATGGGGTAAATGACACAACAGCCAATGATGCTATACCAATCTACGCAGAGCAGGCTGCAACTGGTATGACAACTGGTGTCATCAACTATTGGGAAGGTACTCAGTTTGGTGCATTCGGTATGGGTACATCCGTATGTCTTGGTTATTCCAAAGCTTTCACATACCTTGTACAGTGTCTGGATAAGGATATTTATCTGAAAGATAAGAATGCAGGCTATGACAGCTCCAACTGGAAGACAGCCAAAGAACTGTACTATGGTTCAGATGGTAAGACACTGGATATCAATGCAGGCTACACAGTTGACCTTGTAAGAATTTCCTTCCAGTCCAACGTTACAATGTATGGCGAAGAACAGGAAGACTTCGGTTCCGACCATTACTGGAATGCAGTCAAGGTGGATGGTCAGTGGTACTATGTAGACCCTTGTTATACAGATGTCTACACAGAAGTTATGAGTCGTGACCGTGTCGAGACAGATGGTGATATGAACCATGTCTTCTTCCTGTTCAGCGATACAGATGCAAGAAAATTGTATCAGGATAACTTTAGTGTTTTAAGATCACTTTATCAGAATGAAGCAACAGATACAACATATGAAAAAGCATGGATGGCGCGTGCCGCAAGTAATGTTTACTATGCAGACGGTTATGCGTACTACATGTATGATTCTACAGACTTGTTTGACAGAGTAAACAGTACAAGCATGAATCAGAGCCAGAAGGCTGCAGAGTACAAGATTGTTCGTCATAAACTGACAAATAAGGATACAGGCGATGGCGACAGCGATTATGAGACACTGATTAATTTCACAGACAAGGAAAACGACGATGATGACGATACATTTGTAAGCGTTCTGAACAAAGACGGTAAGATGGAGAAGAATGATCTTCTGACCAAACTGTATGCACAGTTTGTGGATGAACAGAGCATTTACCCATCCATCGGTCTGACAGCAGCACTGTATACAGATGGTAAGATTTACTTCAACGTATCCAACGATATCGTTTCCTACAATCCTGCAGACGGTGCAGTAGCCGTTGTGAAGGAATACAATACAGTATCTGCAAAACGTGATAATACAAAGTTGTTTGGCGGTATGGCGTTTACAACAACAGATGAAAAGAGTGCAGATTTCACTGTCACAAATCATCCAATCGCAGGTCTGACTGTGAAGGGTGACAAACTGGTTGTTTCAATCGGTACAAACTTCGCGTTCATTTCAGGTAAGAGCAAACTGCTTGACCATTCCAGCTACGGTTATGAATTCGAAGAGACAGATTACAATCCGACTTATACAAACTACAAGAAGTATCAGCAGTTCATGGGCAGTCAGAGCAATGATAATGACGAGTTCATGTGGTCTGCAAACTTTGTTGATACAGTTGATTTGAAGACTTTGACAGGTGATTCTCATAACTATAAGACAGTTTCTGTACCTGCAACATGCGGACGCAACGCATTTACAGAAGAACGTTGTTCTGACTGCGGCCTGATTAAAGACGGTACACGTGTTGAAGAAGAAGGTACAGCACACGAGCATCATTACATCAAGTTCCATGAAACATATTATACAAAAGATGATAATGGCAATTGGAATGAAGCAGACAACTATGTTTGCCCAGAGTGCGGTGCTTGTATTACAGAACCTGTTAAGTCCAAATATGAACAGGCTAATTCTACATACGAGAAAAGAAAAGCTATCTGGGATGAAGCTCAGAAGAACGCAGCAGAAGGACATGCTTACACAGCAACAGATGCTGAGTGGAGAGATGATCACACAAGCGTTACATTCCAGAATCTGAAATGTGAAACTTGTGCAAATCAGATCAATAAACTGGATTGTCTCCTTGAATCAGATGAAAATGCAACAAACAAAGCTAACAGAGATTCTATTGAGAAAGCTCTTGCAGAAAAAGTAACTGCAACGGCTAAACTTGTTAGTCACACTGGTACATGTGATCAGGGTGTAACATCTACTTACAAAGCAACAGGTAAGACAGATGATGGTTACAGATATACTGCATCTGATAAGAAGACATCTGACGCAGGTCAGCACCAGTACACAGGTACATGGGCATGGGAACCAGTAAAAGATGACAACGGCAATGTAACTGGATATACAGCATCTGTAACAGGTGTTAAGTGTTCTGTATGTGATGATGAACCTAAAGCAGAGCAGATTACAGTTGCTGATGCAGTTAAAGATACAGAGAAATCTGTAGCTGCAACATGTACAGAAAAAGGTAAAGATGTCTATACAGCAACAGCAACAGTAAAGGATGCTGAAGGTAAGACAGAAATTGGTACATTAACAGATACATATGAAGTTGAATTGGCAGCCCTTGAACATAAGTATGGTGAGCCAACATGGAAATGGAACGATGACCATACAGAAGCAACAGCTGTATTTACATGCGAACGCGGCGATGATACTCAGGAAGTAAAAGCAGCAATCACAGACAAGACAACAGCGGCAACATGTGAAACAGCAGGTGAGACAGTTTACACAGCAACAGCTTCCTTTGGCGGCAAAGATTATACAGATAACCAGAAGGTAGAAATTGCAGCTCTTGGTCATAAGTATGGCGAGCCGACATGGAAGTGGTCTGATGATCATAAGACTGCTACAGCAACATTCAAGTGCGAACGTGGTGATGATACTCAGACAGTAGATGCAACTGTTACACCAGAAACAACAGCAGCAACATGTGAAGCTGACGGTAAGACGGTATACACAGCAAAGGTATCATTTAACGGTAAAGATTATACAGAGACTTACACAGAAACACTCAAAGCCCTTGGCCATAAGTATGGTGCTCCTGTATGGAACTGGACAAAGGGTGAAAACAACACTTACACAGCAACAGCAACATTTACATGTGCAAATGATGAGAAACATGTAGAAACAGTTGATGCAAAAGTAACTGAGAAATCTGATGGCGCAACATGTACAGAGGCAGGTAAGATTACTTACACAGCTACAGTTACATTTGAAGGCAAAGATTACACAGATACTAAGACAGAAGAAGTAGCAGCTCTTGGTCATAATTATGGCGAACCAACATGGAACTGGAGCAAGGGTGATGACGGCAGTTACACAGCTATTGCAACATTTACATGTGATCGCTGCAAGGATGTTCAGAAGGTAGTTGCCACAGTTGGTGATCCTGTAGAAACAAAGGCAACATGTACAGAGGCAGGTAAGATTACTTACACAGCTACAGCAGCATTTAACGGCAAGGATTACACAAATACTAAGGAAAAAGCCATCAAGGCTATCGGTCATAAGTATGGTGAACCAACATGGAACTGGACAAAGGGTGAGAACAACACTTACACAGCAACAGCAACATTTACATGTGCAAATGATGAGAAACATGTAGAAACAGTTGATGCAAAAGTAACTGAGAAATCTGATGGCGCAACATGTACAGAGGCAGGTAAGATTACTTACACAGCTAAAGTTACATTTGAAGGCAAAGATTACACAGGTACTAAGACAGAAGAAGTAGCAGCTCTCGGTCATGACTACAAAGTCTCAGAAAAAGACGGATGGAAATGGACAGCTGATAAAGAAAAAGGATATACAGCTGTTGCAACATTCGTATGCAGCCGTTGTAAAGATTCTCATGACGTAACTGCAGATGTTGTTAAAGAAGACAAGAACAGTCAGATCATCTACAAAGCAACTGCTAAATACACAGATGAAACTGGTAAGGAATTTACAGCTACAGCTACAAAGAGTACAAAAATGTCCGTATCTTACATAGTTCACGGTCAGGATTATGGCTGGGAAAAAGACTGGAAGAAAGACGGACAAACGTCTGGTACAGAAGGACAGTGTAAACGTCTGGAAGCAATCCAGATCAAGTTACCAGATGATGTTTCTGGATCTATCGAATATCGTACACATATTCAGGACATCGGTTGGGAAAAGAACTGGAGTAAAGACGGAGCAAAATCCGGTACAGAAGGACAGTGTAAACGTCTGGAAGCAATCCAGATCAAACTGACTGGTGAAGTTGAAAAGAATTATGACGTATACTACAGCGTACATGCCGAGAACTTCGGATGGCTCGGATGGGCTAAGAATGGCGAAGAAGCAGGAACAGCTGGTTACGGATACCGTCTTGAAGCAATCAGGATTCAGCTGGTTACCAAAGGGGACAAAGCACCAGAACTTATTGGTACTATCAAAGAAGCTATGAAAGCAAGACTGGTCGGATACCAGACACATGTACAGGACTATGGTACACAGGCATATGTATATGACGGTGCTATGGCAGGTACAGAAGGCGAGTGCAAACGTATGGAATCTATCCGTATGAAACTCCCGTCTTCAGTGAACAGCTCAATCCAGTACAGATCTCACGTTCAGGATATTGGATGGGAGAAGAATTGGGCATCTAACGGATCATTATCCGGAACAACTGGACAGTGTAAACGTCTGGAAGCAATTCAGATCAAACTGTCTGGTGATGTAGCAAAGAACTATGATGTATACTACAGAGTTCATGCTCAGGATTATGGATGGCTTGCATGGGCTAAGAATGGAGAATCTTCAGGAACAGAAGGATACGCAAAACGTCTCGAGGCAATTGAGGTTCGTCTGGTTCCAAAGGGAACAACTCCAAACCTTCCAGCATCAGCAAATGAAAAAGCCTTCATCAAAAAAAAATAACAAAGCTTAACTTGCAAGGGGCTGTCGGGAAATGAACCGCTCCCCGTCAAGTAGACAATTGAAAAAATATAAATTTTTCCTGCCAGTAGAAATTTATCTGCTGGCAGTTTTTATGCAGCTTGCAAGTAATTTTCGTGTTTTTCCATTGGCGTTAAAATTCCAAGATTCCTTTGCAAGCGTTTATTGTTGGTAAGCGTCCAATAAGAGGGTGTATCGAAATTTCTGGCTGTTGCATGTAAACTATTGATTAGAGTTTTGGGAGTTGACTCTAAAAACTCTAAATCTAATCTAAGGAGCAGGCTTATGGATCTTTCTTCTTTGACTCCAGACAAACAGGTGAAACTTCAATACTGGCTGGATGTAATACGGCAATGCAGGGCCTCCGGACTGACAAATCAGATCTGGTGTGAACAACACGATATCTCTTTGAAAAGTTATTATTACTGGCTTTCCAAAATTCGAAAGCTTGCCCTGGAAGAACTGCCCCGCAAGAAAAACGGCATCCACATGTGTACAGACCAACAGTCAACTGCTTTAACGGAATCCCCGGCTGAGTTTGCGGAGCTTTCACTTCCGGACAGAAATATTTCCCGTTCCACTCCTGCAGCCATACTTCATATCGGATCCATAACAGTGGAACTTTATGAAGGCACATCTGCCCAGATGCTGGAAAACATTCTGAAAGCCGTGCAGTCATGTTAGGAGAGCTTTCCCATGTGGAGAAAATCTATATCCGATGCGGCTACACCGATATGAGGAAGCAGCTCAATGGCTTGCTGGATATCATCCAGTACAACTTCAAACTGGATCCTTACAGCAATTCCTTATTCCTGTTCTGTGGGAAGAGGGCTGACCGGATCAAAGCAGTCCATTACGAGGGAGACGGTTTCTGCCTTTTATACAAACGGTACGAAAACGGACGTCTCCAATGGCCGCGGACCGGCGAAGAAGCAAAACAGATTTCTGATCAGCAGCTGCGCTGGCTTCTGGAAGGTTTGAACCCGGAGCAGCCAAAGGCGGTTCAGAAATGGCTCCTGCATAAGTCTGAAAATACTGAAAATCCTTAGAAATGCTGGGAAATCTGACGATTCTATGGTATAATAATCCTATCGAAGCGAAAGGGTTTTCAGGTTATGTCAGCTACGGAACAGGAGTATAAAAATCATATCAAAGAACTGGAACAGCAGGTCCGGCTCCTGAAAGAGCAGGTTGATTTCCTGACCCGTAAACTTTATGGAACAAAATCCGAGAAGACATCTACTCTCGAAATCGAGGGGCAGATGTCTCTTTTTAATGAAATCGAAACCTGTGCAGATCCTGATGCACACGAACCGGAGCTTGTTGAGATAGAGAAGCACCTACGTAAAAGGAAGTACACCGGTCAGCGGGAAGAACTGGTAAAAAATCTCCCTCACAGCAAAGTACTCCATACCATAGATGAAAGGGAACAGATATGCGATAACTGCGGGAGTACGATGGTGAAAGTAGGGGAAGAATTCGTCCGCACGGAAGTACAGTTTATCCCTGCAAAACTCAAGGTGATTGACCATTACCGGGAAACGTATGAATGCAGGTCGTGCCGGAAAAACGGAACTCCTTATATGGAGAAGGCTCCGGTGCCATATCCTCCCGTCCTGCATTCTCTGGCATCTGCATCTACCATCACCTGGCTCATCCACCAGAAGTTTGAATTAAGCATCCCGCTGTACAGACAGGAAAAAGAATGGGAGGCTTTGGGATTACGTTTAAGCAGAGCGACTATGTCAAACGGGCTTCTGGTTGTCTATCGGGACTGGCTTGTACACATCGTCCACCGTCTGAAGCTGGAACTTCTGAAACAGAGATACCTTCATATCGATGAAACACATGTACAGGTGCTGAAAGAATCGGGACGAAGCGGGAAATATCCGGAAGCGTTTCTGAGGGAATATGAAGGTTATATCCATACAGACGCTTACTCCGGATACAATGCAGTTTCAGGAGTAAAAAGATGTCTTTGCTATACGCATCTGCGCCGGGCTTTCGTGGATGCGCTCCCTCCTGATCAGAAGAAAAAAGAACGTCTTATCCGCGAGAAACCGCTTCTCGAGACTTTTTGGTCATGGGCAGAAAAAAGTGCCATCGGAGAGCTGCCGAAATCCAAACTTTCAAAAGCTTTTCATTACGCCTTAAATAACCGTGAAGGTTTTTGGAATTATCTGGAAGACGGGAATTGTTCCATCAGTAATTCGCTTGCGGAAAACTGTATCCGTCCCTTTGTGATCGGCAGAAAGAACTGGCTGTTCTCCGGCAGTCCGAAAGGGGCGGAAGCCAGTGCAGGAATCTATACACTGTTTTATTTGACGCTTACGGCCAAAGCATGATCAAATTGAGATATTGGGTTTTAGGGTGTAACCCTAATGCGCACGACATAGGAGAACGGATTTTTTGCATAAAGACCATGTCACTTTATGCGTATCCTGTTATATTTCTTTATTCCCATTGGTATGAAGGCTCGGACAATTGATTTTTAATCCTTTTTTGTAATTAGCATTTTCAAACTCCAAGTAATAGTTAGAGGGCATAGGAAAAGGAGTGTGATGGGAATTGAAAGAAAGATTAAGAAGCCTTCAAAAGTACATTGAGGTGTATCGATGCGTAGGGATAGATAAGGTACTTAAGACTATTCCGTGTAGATTTGCTTATTCGGTAGCAAATGAGCATGTGGATGAAAAGAAGTTTCATGAGAAAGTGTTGTATCGCATGCGACACAACAAATATGACTCATTGAGAAAAAGCTATAACAAGGTAATCAAGAATAAAGTAAATGATGTCAAACAGGGATTGTATCAGACCATCTATTTGACGTTAACAATTATGGCTGAAGATGTGGCTGATGCAAAAGCTCATTTAGTTCTATGGAGAGTGCCATAAGAAGTGCTTTTGTGGGGATTGGTGTTAATGGTATTCCGGTAATAATTAATATAAACATAATCGGTTGTTGATGCAGCTCTCTGTAAAGTTGCAATTAAGCGGCTAACAGTATTATGGTTCCGGCGGCTGTTGTTAAAATTGTTTGCAACCAGATAAGCGGATTGTGATTCCCCATATTGTTCGGACTTTTGAAGAGGTGTTGTCGATGGAATCTAAAACACATCCTAATCCAGATGGATTATTGTAGCTCTACAAAATAAATATAAGAATAGAAATAGATTATAAAAGGTCTGTTGGGCAGTATAGCCTAATGAAGCCTACAGAAAAAGGTTGCGTGAAGCCACATAAAAATGTATAATTAAAAGTAATGAATTTCATATTAAATGATATTGGAGGTACTCATGTCACAGTCGGTTAC
>OGRG01001247.1_pt1 | contig 18518 bp, 17 predicted proteins | sample 1553501 | NCBI WGS metagenome assembly OGRG01 (sample SAMEA2580018, study PRJEB22360) | human gut metagenome | biome: human gut; feature: human-associated habitat; material: faeces | place: Denmark | collected 2008/2010 | reverse complement strand
CAGAGCCTGAAACGTATGGGACTGGATTATGTGGATATTTTCTATCATCACAGAATGGATCCGGAGACACCGCTTGAGGAGACAATGGGAGCTCTGGCAACAGCTGTTTGTCAGGGAAAGGCACTCTATGTAGGACTTTCAAATTATGATGGAGAGACTTTGGAACAGGCAGCAGCGATCCTGAAAGATCTGAAATGCCCGTTTGTGATCAATCAGAACTGTTATTCTATATTTGACAGAACAGTAGAAAAGAATGGATTAAAGGATATGACCGGCAATCTGAAAAAAGGACTCATTACATTCAGTCCTCTGGCACAGGGACAGTTGACGGACCGTTATCTCAATGGGATCCCGGAAGACAGCCGTATTCGAAAGGACGGAAGATTTTTGAAAGAAAGTATTCTTACCGCAGAGCGTATGGAACAGATTCGTAAGTTAAATGAACTGGCGGCTCAGCGTGGTGAGAAGCTTGCGGATATGGCACTTGCCTGGCTTCTTCAGAAAAAAGAAGTTACCAGTGTCCTGATCGGTGCATCAAAAACGCAGCAGATCCTGGATAATATAAAAGCAATACACAGTGCGCCATTTACAGAGGAAGAATTGCAGAAGATTGATGAGTACAGTCTGTAGTCCTTGACATCCCGCCCGCTTATATGCTACGATTTAAATTACGAGTGGATATATGACAAACGCAGTGATGAAGAGAGTATGTAACAGGAAATCTTACAGAGAATCCCGTGAACTGCCGGTGAGGATGCCGCAGTGTGCTGCTGAGAGGGATAGGTGGAACGTTACAGAAGATGGCTTACTGAGCGGTGTGGATGAGCATTGATAAAGATAGATAAAGATGTAAGTTCACGAAGGGCTCCGCCCTTTACAGCGGTGAGGTGGAGTGAACAGCTTCACCCGCAGAGACTATCAGTTGCGAGACTGGCAGTGAATGGAAGTGGTAACACGGATTTTCGTCTTCCCTGAGATTTATGAATTGTAACAGAAGTTATGAGGAGTGAATTCAGGGAAGATTTTTTGTTTATATAGAAAAGAAATCTGTTGGCAGCCAAAGCCTGCAGGCAGCAGGTTATGTAGATATTCAGATTCTGCGAAGGAAATATATCCGGTAAACATAAAAGGAGAGAAAAAGACATGTGTGAAAAATGTAATAAAGGAAAATATTATATTACAACAGCAATCGCTTATGCATCAGGCAAACCGCACATCGGTAACACATACGAGATCGTGCTGGCAGATGCCATCGCAAGATATAAAAGAAGTCAGGGATACGATGTATTCTTCCAGACAGGAACAGACGAACATGGACAGAAGATTGAGCTGAAAGCAGACGAAGCAGGTGTTACACCAAAGGAATTCGTTGACAATGCATCATGCGAGATCAAGAAGATCTGGGATCTGATGAACACTTCTTATGACAAATTCATCCGTACAACAGACGAAGATCATGAAGCACAGGTTAAGAAGATTTTCAAAAAATTGTACGATCAGGGAGATATTTACAAAGGAGCTTACGAAGGAATGTACTGTACTCCGTGTGAGTCTTTCTGGACAGAGTCTCAGTTAGTAGACGGCAAATGCCCGGACTGCGGACGTGAGTGTAAGCCTGCAAAAGAAGAAGCATATTTCTTCAAGATGAGCAAATACGCAGACAGACTGATCAACTACATCAATGAGCATCCAGAGTTCATTCAGCCTGTATCCCGTAAAAATGAGATGATGAACAACTTCCTGCTTCCGGGACTTCAGGATCTGTGTGTATCCAGAACATCCTTCAAGTGGGGAATCCCGGTAGACTTCGATCCAAAACACATCGTATACGTATGGCTTGATGCGCTGACCAACTATATCACAGGAATCGGATATGACTGTGACGGCAACAGCACAGAGCTGTTCAACAAGAACTGGCCTGCAGACCTTCATCTGATCGGAAAAGATATCATCCGTTTCCACACGATTTACTGGCCAATCTTCCTGATGGCACTGGATCTTCCACTTCCAAAACAGGTATTCGGACATCCATGGCTTCTGCAGGGCGACGGTAAGATGAGTAAGTCCAAAGGAAATGTACTTTACGCAGATGAACTGGTAGATTTCTTTGGAGTAGATGCAGTACGTTACTTCGTACTTCACGAGATGCCATTTGAAAATGATGGTGTAATCTCATGGGAGCTGATGGTAGAGCGTATGAACTCTGACCTTGCAAATACACTTGGAAACCTGGTAAACAGAACTATTTCCATGACAAATAAATACTTTGGCGGTGTTGTAACAGATAAGGGTGTTGCCGAGACAGAAGAAGAAAAGGCTGTCGATGCAGATCTTAAGGCTGTCACAGAAGATACTCCGAAGAGAGTCGATGCGAAGATGGATGAACTGCGTGTCGCAGATGCAATCACAGAGATCTTCGTACTGTTCAAACGCTGCAACAAATACATCGATGAGACAATGCCATGGGCACTTGCAAAAGACGAGGCTAAGAAAGATCGTCTGGAGACAGTTCTCTACAACCTGATCGAGAGCATCAAAGCAGGAGCAAAACTTCTGGAATCCTTCATGCCAGAAACATCTGAGAAGATTCTTGCTCAGCTTGGTGATGGAAAAGTAACAGAGAAACCAGAAATCCTTTTCGCAAGACTGGACGTCAATGAAGTAATGAAGAAAGTAGAAGAACTTCATCCACATGTAGAAGAGAAGGAAGAGGCAAAAGAAGAAGCTGACGAAGAAGTGATCGACATCGAAGCAAAACCAGAGATCACATTCGATGACTTCGGAAAGATGCAGTTCCAGGTTGGTGAGATCATTGCCTGCGAAGAAGTGAAAAAATCTAAGAAACTTCTCTGCTCACAGGTTAAGATCGGAAGCGAAGTAAAACAGATCGTATCCGGAATTAAGAAACATTACTCAGCAGAAGAGATGGTTGGTAAGAAGGTTATGGTTCTTGTGAACTTAAAACCTGCAAAACTCGCCGGAGTATTATCTGAAGGTATGTTACTGTGTGCGGAAGACGCAGAAGGCAACCTGGCACTTATGACACCGGAGAAAAATATGCCGGCCGGTGCAGAGATCTGCTAATGTAAGTATAGAAAGATACAAAGAAACTGGTTGATAATAGTTGGCTTTGTATATGAAAGAATGAAAATGAGGACGGAGGATTTTTGGAATCACCGTCCTTGTTTGATATATATCTCCAATATCCGACATCTATATACAGTATCTGTCACACAAGTTATCCACATGATGTGGATAAGTATGTGGAAAACCTTGGGATAAGGGTGGGATAACCATGAAATTCCTTGGGATAACGTGTGGAAAAGATGGGATAAATATTGGGATACTGGGGACAGGACATTTTTGATTTGGGACGGAGGATTTAAGACATTATTTTTGAAAATCCTCCGTCCCCGGAGGGATATATGATATTTGATACACATGCACATTATGACGATGAGCAGTTTAATGAGGACAGAGTAGAATTGCTGAATTCTATGGAAGAGCAGGGCGTTGGCACAATTATAAATGTCAGTGCAACATACAATTCATGCAGAAAGGTTATCGCACTTGCAAAGGAGTATCCATTTGTATATGCGGCAGTCGGGATTCATCCGGATGAGGTCGGAAGCCTGAATGAAGAGACCTTTGCACAGATGAAAGAGCTGTTTAAAGAGGAGAAAGTGGTTGCGGTAGGCGAGATCGGTCTGGATTATTACTGGGACAATGAGCCGAGAGAAGTGCAGAAAAAATGGTTCATACGGCAGCTGGAACTGGCAAGAGAGTTGGATCTTCCGGTTCTGATCCACAGCCGGGAGGCAGCGGCAGATACCATGGAGATTATGAAGGAGCATGCGAAAGGACTAAGCGGCGTGATCCATTGTTATTCTTATTCAAAAGAAATGGCACAAGAATATATCAAGATGGGATTTTACATCGGCGTTGGCGGAGTGGTAACGTTCAAGAATGCGAAGAAGTTGAAGGAAGTAGTGGAAAATATTCCGCTGACATCAATCGTACTTGAAACGGACTGCCCGTACATGGCGCCGGAACCAAACCGTGGAAAACGCAATAATTCTGCTTATATCCGTTATGTGGCAGAGAAGATTGCGGAATTAAAGGGCATTACGTATGAAGAAGTAGTCGAACAGACGGAGAAAAATGCCAGAGATATGTACCGCTTGTAGCTGACAAAATACGCTAAAAACATACAAAATCATCATAGCGTGCTATGAAATGTAAAATCAACAAATTGATGATCTGGGCAATCTGGTTACAAAACTTAATGTTCCGTCATACAACGGATGAATTCCTGACAGATAGAGGAATTTATCCGTTTTTTCGTGCCGGCAATTACGACAGGAAGCTTTACCGGAGGCGTAAGCGGCAGTGTCTTTACGTGCTCATGATGAAAGAGCTTGAAGTTACTGTATGGAAGGAGGCTTACGCCCTCCCCGATGGCAACGGCGCTGATGATCGATTCGACACGTCCGGTTCTTAGAATCTGTGGGTGGACCGGCACATTTGCAAACAGTGCCTGACAGATCTGATAGACGGAGGTGTAGCGGTTCATCAGGATGAATGACTCGTCTGCAAGAGCGGAAAGTGATACGGGTCCGTCAAGCGGATGTCCAACGGGAAGGACGGTGACCAGTTCATCGTCCGCAAGATAGACGGAAGAAATGTCGCTCTGATCGGCTATCATCTGTTCCCGGCAGATAATAAGGTCATACTGACTGGATAGCAGTCCTTTTTTTAAGTCATTTTCTTCGACTTCATCGAGAATGAGATGAATGTCCGGATGGGATTCGGTGAACTGACGGAAATGTGCGGTCAGTCCGTACTGTGTCAGGATTGGCAGTGTTCCGACACGGAGTTCATTTTTATTTCCCGTGAAAATCTGGTACTTCTTCATGTGTCTGTTCATGATCTCATACTGCCGGCGAAGGGCCAGGGCGTCCTGGTAAAAGGTCTCTCCGGCGGGGGTAAGGGAGGCCTTGCGGCGGGAACGGTCGAGCAGGGCGACGCCAAGTTCTTTCTCTAGTTTTATGATCTGTTTTGAAAGTGCAGACTGCGAGATATTTAGTTCTTCTGCGGCGTCAAAATAGGTATTGCATTCAGCGATGGCAATAAAATACTGAATCTGATCAAATGTCATATCTGAGGTCTCCTTATATTGTACGAAAATTTCTTGCAATTCATTCCATTTTGGAATCAATTATAGCATAAGTAGAATTGATTTTGCATCTGAAAATCCTTAAAATTGGAATAAAGAGTATGAGTAATGATTTCAATAAAGAATGAAAAAACAGGAGGATTATTTTATGGCAGCAAAAGTCACAGATCTCAGAAGTGCATTAAAAATGTTAGAAGATATGCCGGGACAGCTGATTGAAACAGATGTGGAAGTCGAGCCGATGGCAGAGCTTTCCGGTGTATACCGTCATGTCGGGGCGGGCGGAACCGTTATGCGTCCGACCAAAGAAGGACCGGCAATGATATTTAACGATGTAAAAGGACATCCGGGAGCAAGAGTTGCGATCGGCGTGCTTGCGAGCAGAACAAGAGTCGGTGCATTGCTGGAATGTGATCCGAAAGATCTCGGAAAGAAATTATATCACAGCGTGGATAACCCGATCCCGCCGGTGCTGACAGAAGAAGCAGCACCTTGTCAGGAAGTTGTACACAAAGCGACAGATCCGGATTTTGACTTATACAAATTAGTACCGGCACCGACGAATACGCCGGTAGATGCGGGTCCGTACATTACGCTTGGAATGTGCTACGCTTCGCATCCGGATACCGGAGTAAGTGATGTGACGATCCACAGACTCTGCATCCAGGGGAAAGGTGAATTATCGATCTTCTTTACACCGGGTGCACGCCACATCGGAGCAATGGCAGAAAGAGCAGAAGAGCTTGGACAGCGTCTGCCAATCTCGATCAGTATCGGAGTAGATCCTGCAATTGAGATCGGCTCTTGCTTTGAGCCGCCGACAACACCGATGGGATACGATGAACTTGCAGTTGCAGGTGCCCTCAGGGGTGAACCGGTCAGACTTTGCAAATGCCTGACGGTAAATGAACGTGCGATCGCCAATGCGGAGTATGTGATCGAAGGGGAAGTTGTTCCGAATGTAAGAGTACAGGAAGATCAGAACAGCCATACCGGATATGCAATGCCGGAATTCCCGGGATACACAGGACCAGCAAGTGACCAGTGCTGGATGATCAAAGTAACAGCTGTAACACACAGAAAGAACCCGATCATGCAGACTTGTATCGGACCGAGTGAGGAACATGTATCTATGGCAGGGATCCCGACGGAAGCAAGCATTTACGGAATGGTGGAAAAGGCAATGCCTGGAAGACTTCAGAACGTATATTGCGCTTCACCGGGCGGCGGAAAATATATGGCCGTTCTGCAGTTTAAGAAGCTTACGGCCAGTGATGAAGGCAGACAGAGACAGGCAGCACTTCTGGCATTCTCTGCATTCAGTGAGCTGAAACATGTATTCCTGGTTGATGAAGATGTAGACTGCTTCGATATGAACGATGTACTGTGGGCGATGAATACAAGATTTCAGGGAGATGCGGATATCATCACAATTCCAGGAGTCAGATGCCATCCGCTGGATCCGTCCAACGATCCGAGCTGCTCCGGCAGTATCCGCGATCACGGAATCGCATGCAAGACAATCTTCGACTGTACTGTTCCGTATGATCAGAAAGACAGATTCAAGCGTGCACAGTTCATGGATGTAGATCCGGAGCATTGGGTGAAATAAGATGTGCAGGGAGAGTAGAGAAGATAAGGAATGTCTTCTGACGAAAAGCAGAAAAGACAAAAAGGACAGAAAACGCATAGTTGTGGCGGCAACTGGTGCGAGTGGTCTTCCGATTCTGAAAATGTGTCTGCAGATTATCCGGGAGGATTCAGACTATGAATCCATTCTGATTTTAAGTGACAGTGCGAAAATCACATTACAGCAGGAAACAAAAGACACAGTAGAAGAAATCGAAGCACTTGCAGATCAGGTATGTGATACAAAAGATATCGGAGCCGGACCGGCAAGCGGATCCTTCCGTACGGAAGGAATGCTGATCGTTCCATGCAGTATGAAGACTGTGGCAGGGGTCCCCACCGGCGCTGCAGACAAAACTGAAAGTCCGGTCCACAGCGGCTATGCAGACAATCTGATCTTGCGAGCGGCAGATGTGACGATCAAGGAACAGCGGACACTGGTCCTTGCAGCAAGAGAGACTCCGCTCAGTGCGATACATCTCCGTAACCTTTCCGAACTTGCGACGATTCCGGGGGTCCGGATCATTCCGCCGATGATGACATTTTACCATCAGCCGGAGAATATCGAAGAGATGACATATCATATTGCGGCAAAGCTGGTGGAACCGTTCGGGATAGAGGCGAGAGAATACCGTCGATGGACCGGACTTGTGTAGAGAAGGGAGTGTCACAGTATGGAGACCGATAACTTCTGGGAAATAAAGAAAAAGCTGACATTTACTGAGATCTGTGTGGAAGTTCGCAGACTCGGCGATGATTACCACATATTAGTAAGCGGTGGGGAATGCCCACATATAGGCTGTACCGTCCTTGCAATTCCAAGACCGTCTCTTGACGGTAGCGGCAAGATGAGCAGCACGGCATCGGTACTGAACGTGACGGGGCATAAGGACGAGGAAGTATGCCGTTATCTTGCTGAAAAAGTATCGGCAGGAAAGAAAACGACCGTGGTGTGCACCGGAGGTATTCACATGGACGGGATCACGAAAGAACAGATTGCGGAAATTGTGGAAGCCATGCGGATAATTGCGGGGGAAATCGTGGACAAGTAAAAAGGGACAGGGCAATTTTAATTGGGGACGGAGGATTTCCAGAAATCCTCCATCCCCAAAAGGGGTAATATGTTTAATAATTACGAAATTGTAGAATACACACACAGCCTTCCATTCCAGATCCAGAACTTCACAGGCCGGATCATACAGGACGACCGGGGCGATATCAAAGACGTTCTGGAACACTGGCATCAGGAGATAGAGATGCCGCATGCCGGAGATTACGACCTGGAAGAGTTATTCGCATGGATCGATAAGATTTGTGGATAGTGTGAATATGAAAACAGGAAGGACGTATGAAAAAACGAAAGTTTTTTCATACGTCCTTTTGTCATACCATAGTATGCAAGAGATTAATCGGGTTCCAACTTATTAGTATTCCGCCAGCTTCTTGGCGAAGTCCCATAGACATTCTTAAATGCTCTGGAAAAATGTAACTGATTTGGATATCCTACAGCATTCCCGATATCAGCAATAGACAGAGATGTTAACTTCAAAAGTTCGGCAGCTTTTGTCATACGGTAACTAATCAGAAATTCCTGTGGCGATTTTCCGATGGTATCGTGAAATATTTTCCCAAAATAACTCCGGTTCAGACCGCAAAAGGCTGCAATATCTTCAATCGTAATATTGTTCTGGAAATTCTGTTCAATATAAGATAAAGCTTCTTTTATGTAAAAATCCCTGATCTTTCCACTCTGATTCATGCGCACGGTAGCAGCGGAACGCATGAAATAATCTAAAAACAGATATAAATGGCCGATCATATGAAATGGCGACTCGGAAGAAGAACCCGGATGCCGGGCAATATATAGCATTTCGTTCATCATTTCATTGCGAAGGTCTTTTGAACCGGCGTGATAGACCGGATGATCGGGACTGAGTCCGGCGGTAGAAACAATCTCTTTAGCGCGGAGTCCGTCAAATTCAACCCAGGTATATTCCCATGGCAGATCCTGATCTGCAATATAAGTATTGATCTGATTAGGAAATAACATAAAACCCTGTCCGCTTTTTACTTGATATTTTATCGTGTTACCAGAAGAATCATTGGCCATTAAGGTACCGGTGCCGGATATTACATAATGAAAGACATAATGATTTCTGGCAGCAGGTCCGAAAGAATGTGAAGGTTCACACTGTTCCCAGCCGTACTGATACAAACCGATATCTACAAAATTCTCATTTGGAAAAACAGAAAATAAAATGTCACTCATACGACACCTCCTTTTTCATCAGTATATACCAAAATGCTAGATGACTTCAATATATAACTGGAAAAGTTGCATTTTACTATAAAACATATAAAATCAAGATATTTATAGACGCATTATGATATGTTACAATTCATTTGTAATAGATGAAAAGCAAAAACCTGACGATGAAAACAGATAAATATCCCGGGAAAGGTTCAAAATCAGGAAGGAACGGAGTAAAAAGGAGTTTTGGAACATGCATAGGAAGTACAGGAAACTGGTAAGTGCCGGACTGGTTCTTACGATGGCTGGGGCTATGATGCTGCAGGGATGCGGACAGAAAAAAGAGACAGGCAAGACAGAAATAGAACTTGTGCAGTATAAGCCGGAAGCAGTAAAAACTTTTGAGAAAATAGAAGAAGAATTCAACCGCACACATGATGATATTCATCTTACGATTGAATCTCCGAATGATGCAATGACTGTTTTGAAGACAAGATTTATTCGCGAGGATAACCCGGATATCATCGGAATCGGAGGAGAGGTAAGTTATTCGAACTTTATTGATTCGGACATGTTGATGGATATCTCAGACTACAAGGGACTGGATGATATCAAAGAAGCATACAAAGAAATTGATAAAAACCTGGAGTTTGTTCCGGAAAAGGGAACTTATGCAGTCCCGTATGCGGCAAATGCAGCAGGAATTCTTTACAACAAAGCAATGTTCGAAGAACATGGATGGAAGATTCCGACAACATGGAATGAACTCATAAGCCTGTGTCAGGAAATGCAGGATGAAGGAATCCAGCCATTTTATTTTGGATTTAAAGATACATGGACCTGCCTTGCACCATGGAATGCGATCGCGGTAGACCTTGCACCGGCAGATGTATGTGCACAGGTGAATCGTGGAAAGACAACATTTTCGAAAGAATATAAAGAAGTAGCGGAACGTATGCTGGAACTACTTCCGTATGGACCGGATGACCCGTTTGCATATGATTACAACGGAGCATGTACAGCATTTGCAAAAGGTGAATCTGCAATGTATACAATCGGAAGTTACGCAATTCCACAGATCCAGACGGTGAATCCGGATATGGAGATTGATTCATTTGTAATGCCGGCAAGTAATAACACGGAAGGAAATCAGTTGAACTCAGGAATAGATCTTCAGTTCTGCGTCATGAAAGACTGCAAGAACAAAGAGGCAGCATATGAAGTGTTAGATTTTCTATTGAACGATGAAAACGTACAGGCGTATCTGGACGATCAGAAAGCAGTCCCTTGTAAAGAAGGAGATTTTGAACTGGCATCAACACTTGATGGAATGAAAAAATACATAAAAGAAGGAAAGATGTCTGATTTCCAGGATCATTATTATCCATCGGAAATGGCGGTAGACGCACAGATCCAGACATTTCTGATGAAAAAAAATCCAAAAGCATTTCTTAAAAAATTCGATACAGACTGGGTAAGATACAATCGTGATATTATCCGTAAAGTTGAGGATTACGAGAAATCTCATAATAACTAAGAGAAAAAAGTTACTGGTAATACGGAAATTCAAGGAGTTAGTACGATGAAAAAGAATAAATTAAATGATAGAAAGCGGACATTTCTTCTGATCACGATTCCGATTGTTGCATTATTTTTCTGCTTCAATACGCTGCCGCTGATCAAAGGAGTGATCTATAGTTTTACCAACTTTAAAGGTTATGGAAGTTATGACTGGGTAGGACTTCGGAATTATAAGGATCTGTTTACGGATTCCAGAGTCGGAGGCTCCTATATCTTTACATTTAAACTGGCAATTGCGGCGACAATCCTGACAAATGTACTGAGTCTTTTGATGGCACTCGGATTGAACAGTAAGATTAAGTTCAAAAGTGCACTAAGGGGTGCATATTTTATCCCGAATGTACTGGGAGCACTGGTGGTAGGATATATTTTCAACTACTTCTTTACTTATATTCTTCCGGCGTTTGGAAAAATGATCGGAAGTAAGACATTTAGCTCCAGTATGCTTTCGAATACAAAGCTTGCATGGATTGCAATCGTGATCGTGTGTGCATGGCAGTCGATCGCAATGAATACAATCATTTATATTTCGGGACTTCAGACGGTTCCGGAGGATGTGTATGAAGCAGGAGCCATTGACGGTGCCACAGGATGGAAGAAATTCAAGAACCTGACATTTCCACTTATCATTCCATTTTTCTCTATTAATATGGTTCTGAGTGTAAAAAACTTCCTGATGGTATTCGACCAGATCATGGCATTGACCAAAGGTGGTCCTGCCCAGAGTACAGAATCTATTTCATACCTGATCTATAATAACGGAATGAGCGGCGGTCAGTTCGGATTCCAGAGTGCGAATGCAGTCATTTTCTTTATTGTGATCGTAGTGATCTCGGTAGCACAGATGACCATCACCGGTAAGAAGGAGGAACAGTTGTAATGAAAAAAGTTGGGAAAGAAAGAATAAACTGGCCTGTAACGATTCTTTTGATCGCAGGGGTGATCACTGTCATATTTCCGTTATATATGACCGTTGTCATTGCACTGAAGAAGCCTTCGGAGATGACAAATGATATTGCGGGAATATTATCGCTTCCAAAGCATTTCAGCTTGAGTAATTTTGCAGAGGCAATGAAAGTAACGGATTTCTGGAATTCACTGGGAAACAGCCTGCTGATCACGATCGTGACGGTAGTGTTTGCCATTCTGATCCACTCACTGCTTGGATATGCAATTGCACGAAATAAGGCACATAGCAAATTTTATAAATTCATTTATTTTTACGTTGTCAGCGGTATGTTCGTACCATTTGCAATCCTGATGATGCCGGTGGTAAAACAGACGGCGCAGATGGGACTTGCGAACAGAGCCGGAGTTATTATCTTATATCTGGTCTTTTATATGCCGATGAATGTGCTTTTGTATTCCGGATATCTGACGAATATTCCGATGGCACTGGAAGAAGCAGCATGTGTGGACGGAGCAAGTACATGGACAACTTATTGGAAAATTATCTTTCCAATTATGAAACCAATGCATGCGACAGTAGCGGTTCTGACAGCACTCGGAACATGGAATGATGTAATGACACCGTTGGTTATCATGTCAGGAACCGGAAAGAATACATTGCCGCTTGCACAGCTTAATTTCCAGACACAGTTTGGAACGAACTACAATCTGGCATTTGCTTCGTACCTGCTGGCACTTCTGCCAATCCTGATCTTTTATCTGATCTGTCAGAAACATATTCTGAATGGCGTGGTGAATGGAGCCGTAAAATAATCGGAATGCAAATAGAACTTGAGACATAAAAAGGAGACAAAGAAATGGGAATTGTTTACTGTGAAGCAGACAGGACATTTACAATACAGACAAAAAATACAACATATCAGATGCAGGTAGACCGTTTTGGATTCCTTCTTCATCTGTATTATGGAAAGAAGACAGATGGAAGCTGTATGGATTATCTTCTGACATATTATGACAGAGGATTTTCAGGCAATCCGTATGATGCCGGAAGTGACAGAACCTATTCGATGGATGCACTTCCTCAGGAGTATCCGTGTTACGGAACCGGGGATTACAGAAGTGTGGCTCTGATAATTGAAAATGCAGACGGAAGTACAGCGTGTGATCTTCGATACCGTTCACATCAGATTTCTAATGGAAAATATAAGATTCCGGGACTTCCGGCAGTCTATGCGGAAGAGACAGAAAGTCAGACACTTGAGATTACAATGGAAGATGTGGTTACAGGAGTAGAAGTAACACTTCTGTATGGTGTACTTCCGGACTATGATGTGATCACCAGAAGTGCAAAGATTGCTTATCATGGCGATGGAAAGATTTTTATCCAGAAAGCACAGTCTGCGTGTCTTGATTTTCTTTATGGTAAATATGATCTTCTGACATTTTACGGAAGACATGCGATGGAAAGAAGGATGCAGAGAGAACCAGTTACGCATGGAAGCCATGTGATCGGAAGTGTAAGAGGAACTTCAAGCCATCAGTATAATCCGATGATGATCCTTGCAGATGAACATACAACAGACAGCTGCGGAAACTGCTATGCAATGTCATTTGTGTATAGTGGGAATTTTAAGGGAGAGGCATTGAAAGACCAGTTCGGTCAGACACGTGCACTTCTTGGCCTGCAGGATGAGATGTTTTCTTATCCGCTTGAAACAGGATCGGTGTTTTATACACCGGAAGTGCTCCTGTCATTCTCGGGAAGTGGAATGAACCAGCTTTCGCAGAATCTGCACCGCTGTATCAGACAGCATATCTGCAGAGGAAAGTATAAAGAAAGTATCCGTCCGATCCTGGTGAACAGCTGGGAAGCAGCGTACTTTGATTTTGACGGCGATACCTTATATGAATTGGCAAAAGAAGCAAAGAATGTAGGCATTGATATGCTGGTGCTGGATGACGGATGGTTTGGAAAACGTGATGATGATAACAGCGGTCTTGGTGACTGGTTTGTTAATGAGAAGAAGCTTGGCGGAACACTGGGAAGTCTGATACAGAAGATCAATGATCTTGGGGTAAAATTCGGAATCTGGATAGAGCCGGAGATGATCTCAGAAGACAGTGATCTGTACAGAGAACATCCGGATTGGGCACTTACAATCCCGGGAAGAAATCCGGTTCATGCAAGAAACCAACTGGTGTTGGATTTCTCCAGAAAGGAAGTTGTAGACCATATATTTGATCAGATCTGCAAAGTATTGGACCAGGGAAATATTGAGTATGTGAAATGGGATATGAACCGTAGTCTGATGGATGTATTTTCGAGGGGAACGAAAGATCAGGGCAGGGTTATGTATGATTATGTTATTGGTCTGTATGACTTCCTGGAAAGAATCGTAACCAGATATCCAGATCTGCTGATCGAAGGATGCAGTGGCGGCGGCGGAAGATTTGACGCCGGAATGATGTATTATACGCCACAGATCTGGTGCAGTGATAATACAGATGCATTGGACAGATTGCAGATCCAATATGGTACTTCATTCGGTTATCCGGTATCCGCTGTAGGGTCACACGTATCAGCAGTGCCGAATCATCAGACAGGAAGGATCACATCTCTGCATACCAGAGGTGTAGTGGCAATGGCCGGAACATTCGGATATGAATTGAATCTTGGAAAACTTTCCGAAGAAGAGAAGCAGGAGATCCGGTTACAGGTGGAAGAATACCGGAAGTTCGCACCGCTGATCCAGACGGGACTTTATTACCGTTTGTCTGATCCGTCGAAGGAAGAATATGCAGCATGGGCATTCGTATCAGAAGATCAGAAAGAAGTACTGCTGAATGTAGTGATGCAGGAGATTCATGGAAATATGACTGTGAATTATGTAAACCTTCAGGGATTGAAATGCAGTGCGGTTTATCGTGATACGGAAACAGGAAAGACTTATAATGGCGCAGCACTTATGGAAGCAGGAATCCCGATGCCTGTAGAGATGGGAGAATTCAAGGCGTACCAGATGCATCTGGTGGGAGAAGAATAGAATACAAGAACCTGTAAATGCAGGAGAAGCTGCTGACAAGCAGTTTCTTCTGCATTTTTTACAGGAAAATAATACATAGGAAGATTCTTTAGAGGAAGGAACAAAAGAAAATGGAAAAAAGAGAAAAGAAAAATGACAGTATCTTCCGGAAACCGGTCATTATGTGATGACAACATTTTATCCGTATCAGTGGGATCTGAATTATCGTAATCCGAGAGTATTTAATGAGATGATATATAACTTTCTGTATCTGACAAATCAGGGGATAGATATTGTACGAATCGATGCGGTGCCGTATATCTGGAAAGAACTTGGAACTACATGTAGAAATCTGAAACAGGTGCATACAATTGTCCGTATGATGCGCATGATAGCAGAAATTGTATGCCCGGGTGTTTTGCTTCTGGGAGAGGTTGTAATGGAACCCGAAAAAGTTGTGCCGTATTTTGGAACGGTTGAAAAGCCGGAATGTCATATGCTTTATAATGTGACGACTATGGCAACGACCTGGGACAGGTGAACGATTATAGTTATAAGAACGATCCGGAAAAATGTGCTGATTCAAGATATATCCACCGGGGAAAGTTACCGTGGGAACTCGCTGAGGATAAGGAAGATGTCACAACGGTTCAGGGAAACATATTTCAGACACTTGACCGGTTGGAAAAGATTCGCAGACAGGAGATAACATTTGATAAAGATGCAGATGTGTATACATATGATGTACATGACGACAGTATCCTGTGTGTATTGCGGGAATATAAAGGGAGAAGATTCTTTGGAATATTCAACTTCAGCAATCAGGAGAAGACAGCATGGATGCAGGAAAAAGGGATGTACCGTAATCTGTTGACGGGTGAAAAGACAGAATTGAAAGATATAAGATTAAGTGGATATGAGTTCCTTTGGTATGGAAACTAAAATTGTGTGTGTTTCCATTTATATATTTATACATATTTCATTTTTTATTGCTATTAATCTCCGTAAAATTATTGTATAATGAGGAATAATCGCTACAGTTTACACACCAGAGTATGTCTGAAAAGACCTGAATTGTAGTGGAAAGTTAGGAAATAAGTTCATACGTGGGAGGAATCATGAAAGAACCAACGTTAGGTAATCCGCAGAACACGATAGAAGTTCTGCAGAAATATAATTTTTCATTTCAGAAAAAATTCGGTCAGAATTTCCTGATCGATACACATGTATTAGATAAGATCATACAGTCGGCAAATATCACGAAGGATGATATGGTACTGGAGATCGGACCGGGAATCGGTACGATGACGCAGTATCTGGCGCAGGCGGCGGGCAAAGTGATTGCAGTGGAGATCGATAAGAACCTGATCCCGATCCTGGAGGATACATTAAGCGGATATGACAATGTACGTGTCATCAATGAAGATGTATTGAAGCTGGATCTTAAGAAGCTTGCAGACGAAGAGAACAACGGAAAGCCGGTCAAAGTGGTGGCGAACCTGCCATATTATATTACGACGCCGATCATCATGGGACTTTTTGAAAATGAGGTTCCGGTAGAGAGTATCACTGTCATGGTGCAGAAAGAAGTTGCGGACCGTATGCAGACCGGACCGGGTAATAAGGACTATGGCGCACTGTCATTAGCAGTACAGTATTATGCCGACCCGTATATTGTGGCAAATGTTCCGCCGAATTGTTTCATGCCGAGACCGAAGGTAGGATCAGCGGTTATACGCTTGACCTGTCATCAGGAGAAACCGGTACAGGTGCAGGATGAGAAGCTGATGTTCAACATCATCCGTGCATCTTTCAACCAGAGAAGGAAGACACTGGCGAACGGTCTGAAGAATGCGGCGACATTAGATTTTACAAAAGAAGAAGTGGAAGCAGCGATTGATGCACTTGGAAAGGGTGCAAGTGTGAGAGGTGAGACACTGACACTGGAAGAATTCGCAAGATTGAGTGATTTATTATCTCCATATAAGAAAGGATGATGACGATGGACAGAAAAGAAGGGCAGACACTATTTGAGGTAACACCGGAAATCAGCCATTTTGCAGAACTTTGCGAGAAGAATAATGCGATAGACAAAGAGCTGTATACGAAGTACGAAGTCAAACGGGGACTCCGTGACCTGAACGGAAAAGGTGTCCTTGCGGGACTTACGAACATTTCCGATGTATGTGCGAAGAAGATCGTGAACGGAGAGGAAGTGCCATGTGCAGGAAATCTTTACTATCGCGGCTACAATATCAAAGATCTGGTGCAGGGGTTTCTGAAAGATAAGCACTATGGATTTGAGGAAATCGCCTATCTGCTGTTATTCGGTGAACTTCCGGATAAGACGCAGCTGCAGACATTTCATGAGACACTGGTGGAAAGACGGACATTGCCGCCGACATTTGTCCGTGATGTGATCATGAAAGCGCCAAGCCGTGACATGATGAACAGCCTGTCGAGATCGATCTTAAGCCTGTACACGTATGATCCTCATGCAGACGATACGTCGATTCCAAATGTACTGCGTCAGTGCCTGAATCTGATCAGTCAGTTCCCGATGCTGATGGTCTATGGTTATCATGCATATAATTACCGTATGGGAGAAGATCTCTTCATCTATGCACCGTCACCGGAATTATCAACAGCAGAGAATATACTGATGATGCTGCGTGAGAATAAGGAATATACGAAATTAGAGGCAAAGATCCTGGATATGGCACTTGTGCTTCATATGGATCATGGCGGTGGTAATAACTCCACCTTTACGACTCATGTAGTTACTTCTTCCGGTACCGATACGTATTCTACGATTACAGCAGCGATGGCTTCCCTGAAAGGACCGAAGCATGGCGGTGCGAATGTAAAAGTGACACAGATGTTTGAGGATATGAAGGCAACACTGACAGACTGGACTGATGAAGAGCAGATCCGTCAGTATCTGGAAGCACTGTTGGATAAGAAAGCCTTTGATAAAAAAGGTCTGATCTACGGAATGGGACATGCGGTTTATTCCATTTCTGATCCTCGTGCAGATGTATTTCGTGCGTTTGTAAAGCAGCTTGCACAGGAGAAAGGCTGCGAGGCAGAGTATGCGCTTTATGAGAAGGTAGAGCATATGGCTCCGGAAGTAATCGCCGAGAAGCGCAAGATTTACAAAGGTGTCAGTGCGAATGTGGACTTTTACAGTGGTCTGGTGTACAGTATGCTGGATCTTCCTCCGTCACTGTATACACCGATCTTTGCGGCTGCACGTATTGTAGGATGGAGTGCACACCGTCTGGAAGAGCTGAAGAATGCGGATAAGATCATCCGTCCGGCATATAAGCCGCTGGCTCCTCATCGGGAATATATAAAATTAGATGACAGGTAGAGAGAAAGATGAAAGATGAATTTTACTTTCCATCCAAAGATGGAAATACAGAGATTCATACAATTGAATGGAAACCGGAAGGACAGGTAAAGGCAGTCTTGCAGTTGAGTCACGGGATGGTTGAGTATGTTGACAGATATTCGGAGTTTGCAGAATATCTCTGCGAAAAAGGATTTTATGTAGTCGGCAACGATCATCTGGGGCATGGAAAGTCAGTACAGAGCAAATCAGAGTATGGATTTTTTAATGAAAAATATGGAAATGCATGTGTCCTTGGGGATTTACATACATTGAGACAGCGAACGATGAAAAAATATCCGGATGTGCCTTATTTTATGCTTGGGCACAGCATGGGATCGTCTCTGCTGAGACAATATATTCAGATGTATGGCAATGGACTCAGTGGGGCAATCATCATGGGGACCATGTCAGAGCAGAATAAGACGGAACTCAAGATTGGAAAAGATCTGTGCAGGATACTGGCAGTTTTAAAAGGATGGCATTATCGAAGCAAGCTGGTAGACAAGATGGTGAATGGACCTTTCTGTAAAAAATTCAAGCCGGCAAGGACGAGGG
>OGRG01001244.1_pt1 | contig 18565 bp, 16 predicted proteins | sample 1553501 | NCBI WGS metagenome assembly OGRG01 (sample SAMEA2580018, study PRJEB22360) | human gut metagenome | biome: human gut; feature: human-associated habitat; material: faeces | place: Denmark | collected 2008/2010 | reverse complement strand
TGAGGCGGCACAGAAAAAACGTGGGCTTGAACGCTCTCTGAAATGTGCGGTACCGGAGGAGATATATCTTGAACTGCTGAAAAGCATCGGAGAAAGCGACGGTGAGTAACGGCAATGAATTTTTTAAGTACGCTCGGTCTTTGCAGAAAGTCCGGACGTCTGATACACGGGTTCGATCCTGTTTGCGAGGAGCTTAAAAACCCGAAATCGAAAATTGCGGGAGTTATTCTCGCAAGCGACGTATCGGAGAAAACACAGAAGGAAATGCGTTTTTTCTGCGATAAATACAGTGCCCTGCTGTCGCAGTGCGATTGTACGATGGACGAAATCAAGTCAGTCCTCGGAAAACGCACGGGAGTGCTTGCCGTTCTCGATGAAGGCTTATACGCAAGCCTTACGGGCGAGCATAAAGGGAAATAAGCGGTACACCCGATTTATATATACAATACTAAATCTGACATAAAAAAGGGGATCAGTGAATGGATAAAAAATATCGTGTAAACGAGTTGGCAAAGGATCTTAATATTCCTGTAAGTGAAATTACGGATGTGGTACAGGAGTATTTCGGAGTACAGAAGAAATCGCAGGCTTCGCTTTCTGAGGATGAGATGTCTGTTGTTCTCGAAAAGTATTCTCAGAGCAACCAGGTGAAGAATTTCAATTCATATTTCGCTTCGGCAAGCAAGCCCAAGACGGAGAAGAAGGAAGAAAAAAGCTTACAGCAATCACACGTTATGTAACGGTTGGTCTTGCTCTGTTTGAGTCTGTTGCCATGGCAATCGGATTCGGACGTCAGGGTATGATCCCGGATATGAATTTCCTGAAGGGAATCGTGGTTGTTGCAAGTTTAACAGCGGGTTCCGCAATGCTTATGTGGCTGGGCGAGCGTATTACAGAGAAGGGCATCGGAAATGGTATTTCCATTGTCCTGACTATCAATATCGTGTCCAGGATCCCGAGCGATATATCCCTTCTTTATGAGAACTTCGTCAAGGGCAAAACAATTGCAAAAGGAATGCTTGCAGCCTGCATCATTGCTGTGATTATTCTGTTTGTTGTAGTGCTCGTACTTATCCTCAACGGAGCAGAGAGAAGAATTCCGGTTCAGTATTCCAAGAAGATGGTTGGACGTAAAATGATGGGCGGTCAGTCCACAAACATCCCGCTTAAAGTAAATACTGCCGGCGTTATTCCGGTTATTTTTGCTTCCTCCATTATGTCTTTCCCGTCAATCATTGCACAGTTCGCTGGCAAAGGAAACGGAACAGGCATTGGAAGTGAGATCTTAAGAGGACTTTCCTCCAATAACTGGTGTAATCCAAGTCAGATCCAGTACAGCTGGGGTCTGATCGTGTATGTGGTACTTTGCGTATTCTTCGCATACTTCTATACATCAATTACCTTTAATCCGTTGGAAGTAGCCGATAATATCAAAAAGCAGGGCGGTTTTATCCCAGGCATCCGTCCGGGAAAACCGACTTCAGATTATTTGACTAAAATCCTGAATTATATTATATTTATAGGTGCAGTAGGTCTTGTTATCGTGGCCGTAATCCCGTTCTTCTTCAACGGTGTGTTCGGTGCGGATGTTTCCTTCGGCGGTACATCTATCATCATCATCGTAGGTGTTATCCTGGAGACCGTTAAGCAGGTGGAATCTCAGCTGCTTGTACGTAATTACAAAGGCTTCCTGAACTAATTGAAAATGAAGGTTGCGGTGCGAAAGTGTCGCAGCCTTGATTTGTAAACAGGACTGTCTGAAAATCAGGCAGAAAACAGGAAAATGGAGGGTATGCTATGAGAATTATTATGTTGGGTGCACCGGGGGCAGGTAAAGGTACTCAGGCTAAGAAAATTGCGGCGAAATATGGGATTCCGCACATCTCCACAGGAGATATTTTCCGTGCTAACATCAAAAACGGTACCGAGCTTGGAAACAAAGCAAAAACTTACATGGATCAGGGACTTCTTGTTCCGGATGAACTGACCTGCGACCTTGTTGTTGACAGAATCCAGCAGGATGACGCAAGGGAAGGGTATGTTCTGGATGGTTTCCCGAGAACAATTCCGCAGGCAGAATGTCTGACAGAGGCTCTGAACAAACTTGGAAGCAAAATTGACTATGCGATCGATGTGGATGTGCCGGATGATAACATCGTGAAACGTATGGGCGGACGCCGTGCATGTGTGAAATGCGGTGCAACTTATCACGTTGTATTTGCAGCACCGAAGACAGAGGGGGTCTGCGATACCTGTGGTGACAAGCTTGTACTCCGTGATGATGACAAGCCGGAAACAGTTCAGAAGCGTCTGAATGTTTATCATGAGCAGACACAGCCATTGATTGACTATTACACCACACAGGGTGTTTTGAAGACGGTAGACGGAACCAGGGATCTGAATGAGGTATTCCAGGAGATCGTTGACATCTTAGGAGAATAAGAATGTCCGTAACAATTAAGACACAGCATGAAATCGAACTTATGAGAGAAGCAGGCCATCTTCTTGAGAAGGTGCATGACGGTTTGATCCCTTACATCAAACCGGGTGTCAGCACCAAAGAGATTGATAAGATCGGAGAAGAAATGATCCGGTCTATGGGCTGTATTCCGAACTTTCTGAACTACGGAGGTTTTCCGGCTTCTTTCTGCATCAGCCTGAATGATGAGGTTGTGCATGGAATTCCATCCGAGGAGAAGATCATCCAGGACGGGGATCTGGTTAAGATCGACGCCGGCCTGATTTACAAGGGCTACCATTCTGACGCAGCACGTACCTATGCGGTAGGTGAAGTATCCAAAGAGGCACAGCAGCTTATTAAAGTTACAAGAGAGTGCTTTTTTGAAGGACTGAAAATGGCAAAAGCCGGAAATCATTTAAATGATATTTCCAAAGCCATCGGAGCCCACGCAGCGAAATACCGTTACGGTATTGTACGTGACCTTGTAGGACATGGAATCGGAACTCATCTTCATGAGGATCCGCAGATTCCAAACTTCCCGCAGAAGCGCAGGGGCATCAAGCTCCTTCCGGGAATGACCCTGGCCGTCGAGCCCATGATCAACCTTGGTCGTGCGGACGTGGCATGGCTGGACGATGAGTGGACAGTAGTAACCATGGATGGTTCACTTTCCGCACATTATGAAAACACGATCCTCATTACAGATGGGGAACCAGAGATTCTGACGCTTACAAATCTGTAAGCAGCAATTGTTGTCATGACATAGGAGGTAAAAAATGTCAAAAGCAGATGTGATCGAAGTAGAAGGCACTGTTCTGGAGAAACTGCCTAATGCGATGTTTAAAGTGGAACTGGAAAACAAACATGTGGTACTTGCACATATCAGTGGCAAGCTCCGTATGAATTTTATCCGTATTCTCCCGGGAGATAAAGTAACGATCGAACTTTCTCCGTATGATCTTTCCAAAGGAAGAATCATCTGGAGAGATAAATAAGAAATTCTGTAAAGGGCCTGGTGGTTTTAAACTGCCGGGTCTTTTTTGTGCTTTTTTTCGGAAAAAAATCTCAAAGTGGATATTATCACTCACACTTTTTTCATGTTTTAAACATAAAGTGAACAGATTTTGCTGATATAGTATGAGCATACAAGAAAAAGAGAGGTGTTCATATGAAGAAAAAATATCTTGCAGCAATCTTAGGAATTATGATGGCAACAGCATCTGTTACCGCATGCGGGGCAGCGACAACAGAGACAACAACGAATACAGCGGAAAGTTCAGATAATAAAGGGACAGAAGATACAACGGCAGAGAGTGCAGAAAGCACAGACGACAGTGACAGCAGCGCAGATGCGGATAAAGAAGATTCTGATGAGGAAGATGTGACCTACGGTGAAGTGAAATCTGTGGAAGACGGAAAGATCACCATCGCAGTTGGAACAATGAAAGATATGGGCGGAAACGGTGGAGCACCTGAGAAGCCGGATGAGAATGGAAGCGGAGATGCTTCTGCTGATACATCCGATGCAGAGAGCACAGAATCTGACAGCAAAGATGCAGAGTCCGATAAAACGGACAGCAAAGATGGGGATTCAACAGATAACGGAGAAGCCCCGGAGAAACCGGACGGTGACAATGCAGATGGAAATGGTGGAGCCCCTGGCGGAGATCAGGGAGAGGCACCTTCCATGCTGGATCTGACCGGAGATGAGATGACAGTCACAGTGACGGATGATACCGTGATCACAAAAGAAAGCGCCGAAGGTCCGGGCGGAGCCCCAGGAGGAAACCAGGGAGAAGCCCCGGAGAAGTCAGATGGAGACAACGGAAATGGAGAAACTCCGGAGAAACCAGAGAATGACAACACAGATGGAGATTCTACATCTACAGATAGTACAGAGTCTGACAGTACAGACACAGAGTCCAATAAAACGGACAGTGAAACAGAAAGTTCCGCAGATGACAGTGCAGCCCCGGAGAAACCAGACGGTGACAGCACAGATGGAAATGATCAGGGACAGGTCCCGGAGAAGCCAGACGGAGATAACGGAAACAATCAGGCCCCAGGCGGCGACCAGGGTGGTGCTCCGGACGGTAATAATTCCCAGAGTGAGACCATCGAACTCTCCGATATTCAGGAAGGTGACATCGTAGCCATCACCACAGACGACGACGAAAATGCCCTTACCATCAAAGTGCAGAGCACAGATATGGGCGGCGGTCAGGGAGGTCCTGGTGGAGCACCGGGAGGTCAGTCCCAGGGAGTAGACAGCTATGACACAGCCAATACGTATGATTCTGATACAGAAGTATCGGATACATCCCTGGAATCCACAGGAACAGACGAGAACGCGGCACTTGTTTCCTCAGGAGCAAATGTTACTTTTAATAATATAGATATCACAAGAAACTCCTCCGACAGTACAGGCGGTGACAACTCCAGTTTTTACGGTGTAGGAGCAGCGCTTCTTGCAACAGACGGAAATGCCTATGTAAAAGGCGGAACTGTAACCACTGACGCAGCCGGAGGAGCAGGACTTTTTGCCTACGGCGATGGAACTGTCTACGCGGCAGACACTACCATTAAGACAACACAGGATACTTCCGGTGGAATCCATGCAGCCGGCGGCGGTAAATTATACGCCTGGGATCTGAATGTGGAGACAGACGGAGAATCCGCAGCAGCTATCCGGAGCGACCGCGGCGGCGGAACCATGGTCGTAGACGGCGGAACTTACACATCCAATGGTGTAGGTTCACCGGCAGTATACTGCACCGCAGATATTGCAGTAAAAGATGCCACACTTACAGCAAACGGATCAGAAGCCGTGTGCATCGAAGGACTGAACTCCCTGCATCTTTTTAACTGCGACCTTACCGGAAATATGAGTGACTTAAGTCAGAATGACAGCACCTGGACCGTGATCCTCTATCAGAGTATGTCCGGTGATTCCGAAGTAGGAAACAGTACCTTCCAGATGGACGGCGGAACCCTTACTTCCAAGAACGGCGGTGTGTTCTACACAACCAACACAGAGAGTGACATTACGCTGAAAGATGTAGATATCACATACAACAATGACAATGAGTACTTTCTTCGCTGTACAGGAAATAACAATGAAAGAGGATGGGGGGAAAGCGGAGCCAACGGAGCAGACTGTGACTTTACCGCGATCAGCCAGGACATGGAAGGCAGCGTGATCTGGGATACCATCAGCCAGCTTGATTTCTATATGACAGACGGAAGCAACCTGACAGGAGCTATCATAGACGATGAGAGTTTTGCCGGCAACGGCGGAGATGGTTACTGCAACGTATATGTCAGTGACGATTCTACCTGGACAGTAACCGGTGACAGCACCGTCTCCAAACTTTCCAATGCCGGAACCATCGTGGATGACTCCGGAAAAACCGTCACAGTTAAAGGAACAGACGGAACCGTATATGTAGAAGGCGACAGCGATTATACGATCACTGTAGATAAATACGAAGATACAGCAGATACATCCGGCAGCGATACGGTTGCATCCTGGTCTGATTATGAAGTGGAGAAACCGGACACCCTCTAAAAAAGAACATCCCTTTTGCAAAAATATAAATGAAAAGAATCCCGTGGAAACGTTTAAAACCGTTTCCGCGGGATTCTTTTATGTAGTCCATTCTGTAAATTTCAGCGTTTTATCATCCGATACCGCCAAGCACGATACCAAGGATCAGCACCAGAAAGCATACCGGAATATAAAGATATTTACACACCGGATAAAAATATTTTGTGAATGGTTTTTCACGGCCCTTGTTGATCTGGCTCTCTACATAGTTCCGGCCAAATACCCAGAAGAACATGATTCCTGCAAGTCCTGCGCCAAGAGGGCAGATATAGATAGAAAGTACATCCATCCAGTCAGAGACGATGCCCTGGATCAGAAGAGAAACTACGACTCCGATAGCTGCGATCACCATACAGGAAGGGATACGGCCAAGGCCTGTTTTTTCCTGGACTGTGGCGATTGGTGCCTCATAAAGGTTCATAAGAGAAGTCATGCCTGCAAGGAATACCGCCACAAAGAAGATAATGGCAATGATCCGGCCGCCTGGCATGGTTTTGATCAGGTGAGGCAGATAGATGAACAGAAGTCCAGGCCCACCCTGATCAAGCTGTGCACCGGTAGTTGCCATTGCAGGAATGATCACGAGTGCAGCCAGCATGGCAGCCAGCGTATCAAAAAGTGCAACTCTGGCTGCAGAAGCCGGGATATCTTCACTGTCCGGAAGGTAGGACCCGTAGATCAGTGTTCCGTTACCTGCAACGGACAGGGAGAAAAATGCCTGCCCAAGTGCAAAGATCCAGGTGGATGGTTTCGCCAGAACTTCCGGTTCCACACGGAAGATGTAACGGTATCCGGCAGCAGAGCCAGGCTGAAAAGCAACATAGATGCCAAGGATCACAAACAGTACGAAAAAGATCGGCATCATGATCTTGTTTGCCTTTTCGATACCACTTCCAACACCATACATCAGGATAAACATACAGATCACAAGAGCAGCCAGCTGCCAGAGATTGTTTCCCCAGGCAGATGCCATGCCGCCGAATTTGGAACCAAAGGACTCAATATCTGCAGGAGCCAGGGTGGATCCTGTAAAAGTTCCGATCATATATCGGAAGATCCAGCCCATGACAACGGTATAGCCGATAGCCATGGCAAGTGCACCGGCAACAGGGATCCATCCAAGGGTTTCGCCCAGTTTCCTCCTGCCTTTTGTTTCGCAGGCAAGACCAAAAGCATCAATGGGGCCGGAACGTGTTCCACGCCCGAAACTCATCTCACCGATCACCCCTGTAAATCCGATCAGTGCCACAAAAATAAAATACGGGATCAGAAACGATCCCCCTCCATACAGGGAAACTCTGGTAGGAAACATCCAGATATTTCCCATTCCAACCGCAGACCCGATACAGGCCAGAATGAACCCCCAGCGGCTGTTAAAAGATTCTCGCTTTTTCATAAGAATAAAAATTCCTCTCTCCATTTGATTGTTTCAGTATAACACAGTTCAGGAAAAGAAGAAACAGCACAGCATCGGGAAATCTGAGCATTTCCGCAAGGGGAGTGTCAGGGAGCCTGTTGGATCACCGGCGCAGGGCGTTGTCATAAAAACGGAAGTGATCCGGACGATGGCGGGACTGGGTATACTCAAACATAACACCGTCACTGTTGTAAGTCTGGCTGGATACCACAGCCACGCAGTTATAATCTTTTACATTCAGATGAAGATATTTTTCATCAATCTCTGTGACCTTTTCCACAGTCATCACACGTTTGCTGTTGACAATGGTCATATGAAGTTCCTGTTCCAGATATTCATAGATGGAATGTCTGGCAATCTCGGCAGTAAGGCCGGGAACAGATTCTTTCAGAAAATAGTTATGGTTGATGATCAGCGGAATATCATCCAGATAGTGGATACGCTGGATATAGTAAACTTCAGCTCCGACAGGAAAGCCGGTGTAAGAGGCCTGTTTTTCACTGATGCACAGTTCAGTGAAAAGAACAACTTCCGTGCGGGCATTCTGGCCGTTCCTTGTAGCAGATTCATTGAATGTTTCGATCTCACCGATGGTGAAGGCAGTCTGCTCACTTGGACGGTAGATATTGCGGACACCTTTTCCCTGCATGGTTTGTACATAGCCGTCACTGACAAGAAGGCCAACTGCGCGGCGCAGAGTATTTCGGGAGCAGCCGTAGGTCTGGATCAGGGTGTTTTCAGGGGGAAGAAGCTCCTGGTAGGCAAAAGTGTTATCTTCGATTTTCATTTTCAGATCTTTATAGATATCTTCATAAATACTTCTTGGCATTTCTATTCTCCATTCATGTTCGGTCAAAAAATATAGCAGGATTTATGATTCCTATAGCATTTCCGGCAATTTATGTTCTGAGCAGCTGAACTTGATGCAGTAATTTATGGAAATGCTATAGGATCATTATAAAAGATTTTGCAGGCAAGCGCAATGCAAATACTTTGAAATGTTTAAACAAGTTTTAAAAAGCATATTGACATGTTTAAACAAGCGTGATATAAATAAAACATCGACAACATGTTTAAACAAATCAGAACAAAGGGAAATAATCATCAAAATGTAATGGAGGAAAGGAAAATGGGAAAGTATACACAGGATGCCCAGCAGCTGCTTCGCCTCATCGGAGGAAAAGAGAACATTGCAGCTGTATCACATTGTGTAACTAGAATGCGTTTTGTACTCAATGATCCGTCAAAGGCGGATGTGGAAGCAATCGAAGCTATGAAGGTGGTAAAGGGAAGCTTCACACAGGCGGGACAGTTTCAGGTGATCATCGGAAATGCAGTCGCTGATTTTTACAATGATTTTGTAAAAGTGGCAGGAGTGGAAGGCGTTTCCAAGGATGCAGTGAAGCAGGCAGCAAAGAAGAACCAGAATGTTCTCCAGAAGGTGATCGCTGCACTGGCAGAGATCTTTGCACCGCTGATCCCGGCTATCATCACCGGTGGTCTGATCCTGGGATTTCGAAACTGTATTGACAGCATTTACTTCTTTGAGAATGGAACGAAAACTTTATGTGATATCAGTCAGTTCTGGTCCGGAATGGACAGTTTCCTGTGGCTGATCGGTGAAGCAATCTTCCACATGCTGCCGGTAGGTATCTGCTGGTCTGTGACCAAGAAAATGGGCACAACGGAGATGCTTGGTATCGTCCTTGGACTTACCCTGGTTTCCGGCCAGCTTCTCAACGCTTATTCTGTAGCCGGAACAGCAGCAGCGGATATTCCGAAATGGGATTTCGGATTTGTAAAAGTGAACATGATCGGTTATCAGGCACAGGTGCTTCCGGCGATCATGGCAGCGTTTGTACTTGTTTATCTTGAGAGGTTTTTCAGAAAAATATCTCCTCAGGTGATCTCAAGTGTTGTAGTTCCATTCTGCAGTCTTGTACTTGCTGTAATGGCTGCGCATTTTATTGTAGGTCCTATCGGATGGAAGATCGGTTCTGCGATCTCTTCCGTAGTATATGCAGGAATCACAGGATCCTTTAAAGTTGTATTTGGTGCAATTTTCGGATTTGTTTATGCACCTCTTGTTATCACAGGACTTCATCATATGTCCAATGCTATTGACCTTCAGCTGATCGCAGATTATGGCGGAACCATGCTGTGGCCGATGATCGCACTTTCCAATATTGCTCAGGGTTCTGCGGTTATGGGAATGATCATCCTTCAGAAAAAGAATGTAGCAGCACAGGAAGTCAATGTTCCGGCAGGAATTTCCTGTTACCTTGGAGTAACAGAGCCGGCAATCTTTGGTGTAAACCTGAAATACGGATTCCCGTTTATCTGTGGAATGATCGGATCTGCTATTTCAGCAGTTGTCTGCGTTATGACTTCTACAACAGCCAACGCAGTAGGTGTAGGTGGAATCCCGGGAATCCTGTCCATTCAGCCGAAATATATGGGAAGCTTTGCAATCTGTATGGTGATCGCTTTTGTGATTCCGATGACACTGACATTTATTGTTGGAAAGAAAAAACTTTCCATGGCAGATCGAGTGGGAGCCGGGAACAGCGCAGATACAGTGGATGTATCAGCAGAAGCCGGCAGCATCAGCGCAACAGAAAATACAGAAACAACAGAACTTAACGGAGATGGAGCAAACACTCTCAGAGCTTTCCTTACAGGAAAAGTAATTCCTCTGAAGGAAGTAAATGACGGCGTATTTTCCGAAGGAGTTATGGGTGACGGTCGTGCCATCCTTCCGGAGAACGATACTCTTTATGCGCCATGTGACGGTGAAGTAACTGTTCTTATGGACGAGTCCAGACATGCCTGCGGGCTGACTCTTGAGAACGGCATGGAGATCCTTCTCCATATTGGAATTGATACAGTGGAAATGCAAGGTGACGGTTTTGAGTATCTGGTATCTCTGAACCAGAAAGTAAAGCAGGGAACACCGTTGGTACGTTTTGACAGGGAAAAGATTAGGACAGCAGGCCATCCGGATGTGACAGTATGTATTGTGACAGAAGAAGGCAATGCGAAAGATTTTGAATTTGTAACAGATATTCACGCAGAAGCAGGAAAAACAGAGATCGTTTTATTTAACTGAAGTGGGTACAGGCTGTGAGATCGGATCATGAATGTCCGATTGATTTAGGAGGAAAGAATTATGACAGATTTTGGCAGAAAGACAGTATATCAGGTTTATCCGAAATCCTTCAGGGATTCGGATGGGGATGGTTTTGGTGACATCCGTGGAATCATTGAAAAGCTGGATTATCTCAAAGAATTAGGAATTGATTATCTCTGGATTACACCGGTATTTATCTCTCCAATGAACGATAACGGTTATGATGTGGCAGATTATTATAAGATCAATCCACAGTTTGGAACCATGGAGGATATGGATGAACTGATCCGAGAGTGTGATAACCGTGGAATTGGTCTGATGTTGGATATGGTATTCAACCACACATCCACAGAGCATGAATGGTTCCGGAGAGCCCTTGCAGGAGAAAAAAAATATCAGGACTACTACATATTCCGGGATGAACCGGAAGATCAGATTCCGACAAACTGGCAGTCAAAATTCGGCGATCCTGCATGGGAGTATGTACCATCACTGAAAAAATGGTATCTCCATCTTTATGATGTTACCCAGGCAGATCTGAACTGGGAGAACCCGGAAGTCCGTGGTGAACTGAAAAAAGTTATCCGCTTCTGGAAAAACAAAGGGATAAAAGGCTTCCGTTTTGATGTAATTAATGTAATTTCCAAGCCTGAGCTGTTTGAGGATGATCTGGAAGGCGACGGAAGAAGATTTTATACAGACGGTCCTCATGTACATGAATATCTTAAGGAACTGACCAGAGATACAGGCATTGAGGATATGATCACAGTAGGAGAAATGTCTTCCACTTCGCTTGAGAACTGTATTCGTTATTCAGGACGGAAGGAAAAAGAGCTTTCCATGTGCTTTAATTTCCATCATCTGAAAGTAGATTATAAGGACGGAGATAAATGGACACTGATGGAGCCTGACAGAATAGCACTGAAAAAACTGTTCGAGACATGGCAGATGGGAATGCAGGATGGAGATGGCTGGAATGCACTTTTCTGGTGCAATCACGATCAGCCGCGAGTTGTGTCCAGAATGGGCAATGAGGACCTTTACTGGAAAGAATCCGCCAAGATGCTGGCAGCGGCGATTCACATGATGCGGGGAACTCCTTATGTTTATCAGGGAGAGGAACTGGGAATGACCAATGCCCACTACAACGATATTTCCCAGTACCGTGATGTGGAGAGCCTGAATTATTATAAAATCCTTCTTGATCAGGGAAAAACCAAAGAGCAGGCTCTTAAGGTTCTGGCTGCCAGATCAAGAGACAACAGCAGAACACCGATGCAGTGGTCTGATGACAAAAACGCAGGATTCACAGAAGGAACACCGTGGATCGAAGCTCCCGAGAATTATAAGGAGATCAATGCAGAAACAGAACTTAAAGATCCGGACTCCATTTACAGCTTCTATAAGAAACTGATTGCCCTTCGAAAAGAAAAAGATATCATAGCAGAGGGAACTATCGAATTTCTGGAAAAAGAAAATGCAGATGTGCTGGCATACAGACGTAACTATCAGGGAGAAGAACTGATCGTTCTTAATAATCTGACAGCAGAGAATGTAACGATCCGGCAGCAACCGGAATGGAAAGCATATCAGAAACGTCTTGGAAACTATGAGAAGATCACTGCAGAAGATGGAAAGATCACATTAAGACCGTTTGAGACAATCGTATTAGATTCAGCTTTATAAAATTAAAAGAATGCCCACCTGATTAAAATGAAAAGAAACAGGAACTGAAAATAAATCAGAACCTGTTTCTTTTTTGTATCTATGGACATACAGTCTTCCTGTAGTGTAAAATATAGATATACGATATCTGTAAACACCGCAACAGGAAAGGAAGGAAAATTATGAAAAACAAACGAAACCAAGGTAACAGACTGCTGACCATATGTATGGTATTACTGCTGGCATTCAGTATGCTGTTTACAGCAGTAGGAACAACAGAGAATGTACAGGCCGCGTCAAACGGACTCAGTGCATATAAGAAGATTACTTTTTATAAAAGCGGCAAAGTAAACGGCACGATTTATTCTATGAAATACAATGACAGAACCAATCGTTATATTGTATATGCTTCAAAGAATGGTAAAAAGAAAGCGCTTCTTAACAGCTGTTCCAGTGGTTCCATTGTAACAAACGGAAAATATCTTTATTATGAAAGTGCAGCATTTCTGAGGAGCGGCAGCTTTGGAGGAACTTACAAAAATCGTAAACTGGTTCAGTATAATCTGAAAACCCGTAAAAATAAAGTGCTGATAAGCTTCAGGGGGGAGGGACCTGCGGATAGCATTATCGGCTGCGATGGCACCTATCTTTATATGGGATATCAGACCCAGTATGGTGACGGACTGGGAAATTTTGCAGTGGTAAATCTGAAAAAAAGACAGATAAAACGTCTGGGGAAGGATTGTTCAACAGTACAGAGCGTGAAAAACAAAGTCTTGGTTACAGCTGTGGGATTCCCTCATGGAGGTCCTGTCTATCTGATAAACAGAGATGGAAGCAAATGCAAAATAATTAGTGACAGAGCTATTAAAGTATCTGTAAAGGGCAACTATATTTATTATACAGAAGCTACTTATGACTGGAAAACAAGAAAGTGCAGATGTGATCTCAACGGAAATAACAAGAAAGCTCTTACTGCGTGGAGCAGAGGAATTGCCGGATAAGAAAATTTCTAAATTTCATAATAGTCTGAGGTCTGAAAAATAAATAGAAAAACAGAGGGGCTGTCGGTTAATAATGATTTTAACACCGTCAGTTCCAAATAAAATGATCCCGGCAAGTACAAAGTTTTTACGTTTTGTAACTTGTTTGGGATTATTTTATTTGAGATTGTGAGAAAAAGTCTGTAAATAAGATTCTTTTACGAATGAAAGGGTGATAGACCCTTCGCCCTTGTTTTATATAAAAGTTGTTGAATTATATGTCAAGCACAGGGGGCGCCCGTCTTAATCGTCGGTTTACTTGTTACTCTGGATGGCACCTTTCGTATATAATACTCAGTTTGTTATATACCTGCACCCAGTTTCGAATTGTACTGGCCTATTTTTCGTAGCCTTAAAAGTGGCCAGATACAGCGCTTTTAAAGAGTGCTTTTTCTTGACATAGAAACATATTCAGAAATCGTTGCAGATGACAGGTACGAAAGTGGAGGAACAGTTACAAATGAATGAAGAAGTAAAACGACGAGAGGATATGTCAGTATAAAAACTTATTACAGATGTTCAGACTGCACTGGTTGTTCTTATAAAACAGAATGTATCAAAGGGAATAACTGCAAAACATCTATGGAAAAACGTAAAAAAGTGTTGATGGTGTCGAAGATAATGGTCCAGAAACGGGAAGAAGATCTGGAACGGATCACAAGTGAGTATGGAATCATGCTTCGGATGAATCGCAGTATTCAGGCAGGAAGGACAGGAAATCACTTTTGCGTTAAAATTGACATAGAATTTGATGGTTGAAAACAAAGCAGTTTAAAATAAGGCATGCTGAAAGGGAGGCTTAGGAAAGAATGGCCGCTGATGGAGTCTGCCAGAGTAGCGATGAAGAAGCTCAACCGCAGATTCTTCAACGGTTGTTGAAAGATTCTTGCTTTTTTAACTAATAAAATGGTGTCTCTCTATTTGATTATTTAAGTATACTATAAGTCTGAACAGGAAGAAACTGTGGCGTATCAGGAAATCCTGTTTCTGTTATGCTAAAAAAGGAAGAAAGAAAAATCAAGTAATTTAAGGGAAAAAGCATTGAAAAAATGCGAATGCTAAACTTTAGATAAGGGGTTTTTTGTATCCCAAAATAAATGTTATTTGGGAGTGACAGTGTTAAAAATCATTATTCATCATCTTCTTCATCATCAATGGAATAGTCATTGAGTTCCGGAAAATCAAGAAACTCACTTAAGGTCATTCCAAATACATTAGCGATTTTATGGAGTGTTCTTACTTGGGGATTCCTGCTTTTTCCTCGTATAATATTATCTATTGTGGATTGTTTCAGTCCAGCCAGTGTTGCAAGCTTGTTTATCGTAATTTTACGATTTTTGCAGAGCTGACAGATACGTAATGCATAAATATCAGAATAAGTCATACGGTCACCTGTTATGATTAGTTATCTTTGTAAAGTTGAGTTCATCATAACAGAGGAAAAATATAAAATTACCTTTACATAGTTGACTTTAAGTAAATAAAAGAATATTATTAAAATGTTACCTATATATAGGTGAATTGGATGTGTAAATGTCTACTGTATTATAAAAAAAATACAGGAGGACAAAAAAATGGAGAAATATGCATATATTAGAGTATCTACCAAGGAACAAAGTATAGACAGGCAGCTGTTAGCTCTGGAACCTTACCAAATTAAAAAGAAAAATATATATTGTGACTATCAGTCGGGGCAACAGGTCATATGTGGGATAGTGGAAAAATTACAAAGGATGCAACTTGCAAAGAACCGGGAAGTAAAACTTACACTTGTACAAGATGTAGAAAAACAAGCACAGAAGAAATTCCGGCAACAGGACATCAGTATACAGAACTGCGTAATGAGATAGAAGCAAACTGCATACAGGAAGGTTATACAGGCGATGTTTATTGTACAGACTGCGGCATAAAAATTTCTTCTGGAAAAACTATTCCGAAAGAACCTCATACCTGGGATGAAGGAAAAGTAACGAAAAATGCAACCTGTACAGAAAAAGGAATCAGAACATTCACTTGCGAAGTATGTAGATCCACAAGAATAGAAGAAATCCATGCGACCGGACATGTAAATACTATTACGAAATTTTCAAAAAAAGCATCCTGTAAATCCGATGGTTACAGTGGCGATATTTTTTGCCAGGATTGTGGCAAGTTGCTGAAAGAAGGAACAATAATTTCGAAAACGAAACATACGTGGAATGCGGGAAAAATTACAACAGCGGCTACCACTACGAAGGAAGGAATCAAAACATTTACCTGTACTTTCTGTGGAGTGACAAGAACTGAAAAGATTGCAAAACTTAAACCACAGACTGTAACACCTGGAAAAGTCATAAATGATAAAGCTACAAATGGAGTTTACAAGGTACTGAAGGATGGAATGAGCGTTGAATTTACAAAGCCGTTTTATAAGAAAGCATCTGTAAGAATTCCTGATACAGTTAAAATAAATGGAATTACATGTAAAGTAACGGGAATATCAGCAAATGCTTTTAAAAATAATACGGTCCTCAAAACTGTTACTATTGGAAAGAATGTGACAGTAATAGGTACGGATGTATTTTGGGGATGCAGAAAGTTGAATAAAGTAAGTGGTGGAAATAATATAATGAAGATTGGAGACAGAGCATTTGCCAATTGCGTAAGTCTGAGTAGTATTACAATCTCAGAAACCGTCAGCAGAATTGGTAAACAGGCGTTCTATAACTGTAAAAATCTCAGAACCGTTATTATCAAGACAGGAGTATTATCTAATAAAACTATTGGTGAAAAAGCCTTTGCAGGAACATATAAAAAGCTGACTGTCAAAGTTCCGGCAAAACAGCTGAATGCATACAAGAAGCTTTTAAAATCCAGAGGAATGAGTTCCACGGCGGTCTATAAAAAATAAAGAAAATGGGAATGTCGGAAAAAATTAAGTAAATTTGAGGGAAAACGCACCGAAAAAACAGCATAGAAAAATGCGGATGCAAAACTTCAGATAAGAGAGCTTTGTGTTCCAAGATGAATGTTATTTCTTAAAATAGAACTATCCCGAACAAGCTGCAAAGTGTAAAAACTTGTACTTGCCGGGATAGTTTTATTTAGAGCTGACGGTGTTAAAAATCATTATTAATCAATGGCTCATTTTGATTCAGGCTTCTTTTTTCTTGTAGGAAATATTTCTATAATTGCTTGGGGCAGAAGTTTTCTTTTGAGATACGCTAGAAGTATCAGCGGCAGTACTGCGGTCCGCAGCAATCAGCCACACCGCATAGAAAGCCGAGATCAGACAGACCCACACACCGGACAATCCACAGTACATATAAAGGATCAGAGAAAGAGCAGCACCTGCATGGAAAGACAGCAGCGTCATTCCGTAGAATTTCGCCTTATCACGCTGTGCGTCATCTTTTTTCATAAGAAACTGTGTGACAGCAGTGGTGAACTGGCGGAGATTGTTGGTGGAAAAGATCGTCGAGCTGTTATATCCGCCGGGAGCCTTGAAAGTACACCACTGGAAAGGCATTGCGAAGAATACCGGATAAAGAGCTACGACCGGGCTCATTCTGGCTGGCAGGAAACCAAGCAGCAAAACTGCACAGATATCAATTCCGATACTGATAAAACGAAGATCTGTGGAAAAATGTTCCGGTATCCAGACCGTAAGGATCACAGCTGTCATATAGATCAGAAGTGCGCCCACACGCAGCATCATGTCCGAAAAGTCTCTGCCGATGATATCACGCACAACACCGAGAAGGTTGGCAGTCTGTGCGTTGCCGAAAAGATCGGCTCTTGATACAATGGCGTAAAGCCCCAGATATCCTCCGATAAAAGATAAGGTGTAATGGATCAGAAAACGATATTTCATTTCCGTATGCATATATAAAGATTCCTTTCATATAAAAATGGGCAGCTTTCCGTCTGTATGAAAGTACAGGATATAAGAAGTTTGACAGGTTCTGCCGGACTTTGCCACCCATTATAATACAGTCTGTAAAAAAAATCAAAAATTTTTAAAATTTTTTCTTGCATTTCAGGAAAACAGGTGTTAGTATATATTTCAAGCGCGCAAATACTGTGTATGAGTGCGCCTGTGAAACTGCAGATATGAGACTAATTTACGGAAGGAGGATTTCCAGTGAAAGTAAGATCATCTGTAAAGCCGATCTGCGAGAAGTGCAAGGTCATTAAAAGAAAGGGATCCATCAGAATCATCTGTGAGAACCCGAAGCACAAACAGCGTCAGGGTTGATTTTCATATCGGAACTTCTTTGGAATGTTTGTGAAACGTGCGGCTGCAGTATGAAACACCCGGAAGGGTTGTTCTACTGAGTGAATAATAAGCATGTATTGCCTAATACCGAGAGGCAACAGCGGTTAAGATCCGCAATTTCGGAAAGGCTGTGATTCGCCAATTACAGCTGGGTGTTTTACCGAGGCACCCCAATTAGGAAACTAGAAAAGAAAGCGGCAGGTTGATATGTCCCATTTCACCTTGCGGGAGCAAGTGACATACGATATGCAGGACTTTCAGAAACAGAAAATGGAGGAAACAGTACATGGCTCGTATAGCTGGTGTAGACTTACCAAGAGAGAAACGTATTGAAATCGGTCTTACCTACATTTATGGAATTGGTAGACCAAGCGCAGACAAAATTCTTGCTAAAGCAGAGGTTAATCCTGACACACGTGTCAGAGATCTGACTGATGACGAGGTTAAGAGACTGAGCGCTGTTATTGATGAGACAATGACAGTAGAAGGTGATCTGAGAAGGGAAATCGCCCTTAACATCAAGAGACTGCAGGAGATCGGATGCTACAGAGGTATCCGTCATCGTAAAGGACTCCCGGTTCGTGGTCAGAAGACCAAGACAAATGCGAGAACTCGCAAGGGACCGAAGAGAACAGTTGCAAACAAGAAGAAATAATTTATAGATATAACTAATTAATTTCAAAAAAAGGAAAGTGTAGGTTAGTTTTAAAATGGCAAAAGTTACAAAGAAAACGACAAAACGTCGTGTCAAGAAAAACGTTGAACACGGACAGGCACACATTCAGTCTTCCTTCAACAATACAATCGTCACACTGACAGATAACGAAGGAAACGCTCTTTCATGGGCAAGTGCCGGTGGTCTTGGATTTAAAGGTTCAAGGAAATCTACCCCTTATGCAGCACAGATGGCAGCAGAGACTGCAACAAAGGCTGCTTTAATTCATGGATTAAAAACAGTAGACGTTATGGTAAAAGGCCCGGGCT
>OGRG01001231.1_pt1 | contig 18680 bp, 15 predicted proteins | sample 1553501 | NCBI WGS metagenome assembly OGRG01 (sample SAMEA2580018, study PRJEB22360) | human gut metagenome | biome: human gut; feature: human-associated habitat; material: faeces | place: Denmark | collected 2008/2010 | reverse complement strand
TGCTTATTTAAAAAAATTATATTATAATATATCTGTATTTTTATTAGCAGTCAAGGCTGCAATTTATGGAGGAATGTCAAAATGGATAAAAAAGAGCTTCTTTATGAAGGTAAAGCAAAAAAAGTATTTTCTACAGAGAATCCTGACTACTGTATAGTTTCTTACAAAGATGACGCTACTGCTTTTAACGGTGAGAAAAAGGGCACAATCATCGGTAAGGGCGTTGTAAACAACCGTATGAGCAATTTTATGTTTAAGCTTCTTGAGGAAAAGGGTATTCCTACTGATTTCGTTGAAGAGCTCAATGACAGAGATACTGTTCTTAAAAAAGTTGAAATTGTACCTCTCGAAGTTATTGTAAGAAATAAGGCAGCAGGCAGCCTTTCAAAAAGACTTGGTCTTCCTGAAGGCACACCTATGAAAACTCCTGTTCTTGAGTTCTGCTATAAGAACGATGAGCTTGGCGACCCTATGGTAAACGAATACCACATTCTTGCAGCAGGCTTTGCTACTAAGGAAGAGATTGATACTATTTCAAAGTACGCTCTCAAAATTAACGAAATTATGATTGACTTCTTTAAGGAGTGCAAAGTTGACCTTATCGACTTTAAGATTGAGTTCGGCAGATATAAGGGTCAGATTCTTCTTGCTGATGAGATTTCACCTGATACATGCCGTTTCTGGGATATGGATACTCAGGAAAAACTCGACAAAGACCGTTTCCGCAGAGATATGGGCGGTGTTGAAGAGGCTTATGCCGAGATGATGAAGCGTGTCGGCTTGGCTTAATATTCTGTTTAAATATACATTTACAAATCCCCTTTAGGGCATTAGTTTGATATTTTTACGGATGGTGGCGCTTTTTGAAAAATTCTTTCGACAATTACGCAAAAGAAGGACTGCACGAGGAATGTGGTGTTTTCGGAATATTTGGCGACGGTACAATTAACCCTGCTTATGCTTGTTACAACGGTTTGCTGGCTTTGCAGCACCGTGGACAGGAAAGCTGCGGTATAGCCGTTACCGATGATGGTGTAATAGATTACCATAAGGATATGGGACTTGTTACCGAGGTTTTTAATAACCGTATTCTTGATTCTTTACAAGGTCAGATGGGTATTGCTCATGTCCGTTATTCGACTGCCGGAGGCTCTGTACTTGAAAATTCACAGCCTCTCGTTATGCGTTATGTAAAAGGTACGCTTGCCGTTGCTCACAACGGTAACCTTACCAACGCTCTCGAAATACGCAGTCAGCTTGAACAGACAGGTGCTATTTTTCAGACAACTATCGACTCTGAAGCTATCTGTTATGTTATCGCAAGGGAAAGACTGAAATGTCATTCTGTTGAAGAGGCGGTTGCCCGTACTATGAGGGTTATTAAGGGTGCATATTCTCTGCTTGTTATGAGTCCGAGAAAGCTGATTGCTGCTCGTGACCCGCATGGTTTTCGTCCTCTTTGCATGGGTAAATACAATGATTCCGTAGTGTTTGCAAGCGAGAGTGCTGCTCTTGACGCCTGCGGAGCAAAGTTTATTCGTGATATTGAACCCGGCGAAATTGTTGTGGTGGATAATAATGAAATCCGCAGTATTAAACCGGACTTTGGAGAAGAAAAAAAGCAGTCGCTTTGTATTTTTGAATATATTTATTTTGCCCGCTCCGATTCCTTTATTGACGGCATAAGCGTTTATGAGGCAAGAAAACAGGCAGGCAGAATTTTGGCAAGGGAGTTTCCTGTTGATGCCGATATGGTAGTCGGCGTGCCCGAGTCGGGTATTGACGCAGCTATCGGTTACAGCGAGGAATCGGGAATCCCTTATGAAAAAGCTATTGTAAAAAACAGCTATATAGGCAGAACTTTCATTAAACCCAGTCAGAAAGAGCGTATGAAGAGTGTGCGCATAAAGCTGAACCCTATTGCCGATAAAATCAAGGGTAAGCGTGTTGTTATTATTGATGACAGCATTGTGCGTGGTACTACTGTTGACAGAATCGTCACTATGCTCCGTGAAGCAGGTGCCAAAGAAGTTCATATGCGTATAAGTTCACCACCGTTTATGTGGCCTTGCTACTACGGTACGGATATTCCGTCAAGGGGAGAGCTTATTGCCTGCAACCATACGGTTGAAGAAATCCGTCAGCTAAGCGGTGCGGATTCACTTGGTTATCTTCCCGCAGACAGCTTGCGTGAAATGCTCCACAATGCTCCTATCGGCTTTTGTGACGCTTGTTTCAGCGGTAATTATCCTGCTGAAACCACAAAAAAGACCTTTAAGGGCAAAGAGCGTGGCGGTATGAATTTTGATAAAAAATGCTGATAAACCTACATTCTGAAAGGATTTACTAATATGATTAAGGATACCTATGAGTCACCCTTGTCTGCAAGATATGCAAGCAAGGAAATGAAATATATTTTTTCTCCCGATATGAAATTCCGTACCTGGAGAAAACTTTGGATTGCTCTTGCTGAGGCAGAGATGGAGCTTGGTCTTCCTATCACTCAAGAGCAGATCAACGAACTTAAGGAACACGCTGACGACATCAACTATGAAGTTGCTCAAGAGAGAGAAAAACTTGTTCGTCATGATGTAATGTCACATGTTTATGCTTACGGTGTACAGTGCCCTAATGCAAAAGGCATTATCCACCTTGGAGCAACATCATGTTATGTCGGCGACAATACAGATATTATCATTATGACAGAGGGCTTAAAGCTTATCAGAAATAAGCTTATTACCGTAATCCGCAATCTTTCAAAGTTTGCAGATGAGTACAAGGCTCTTCCTACACTTGCATTCACACATTTTCAGCCTGCACAGCCGACTACAGTCGGTAAGAGAGCTACTCTTTGGCTGCAGGAATTACTTATGGACCTTGAAGATGTTGAGTATCAGCTTTCAAAAGCTAAACTTCTCGGTTCAAAGGGTACAACAGGTACACAGGCAAGCTTTTTAGAACTTTTTGAGGGCGATCACGAAAAATGTAAGGCACTTGACAAGAAAATTGCTCAAAAAATGGGTTATAATTCTTGCTTTGCGGTATCGGGTCAAACTTACTCAAGAAAACTTGATTCGCAGTTTCTCAATGTTCTTGCCGGAATTGCACAGAGTGCGTCTAAGTTCTCAAATGATATTCGCCTTTTACAGCATCTTAAAGAGGTTGAAGAACCGTTTGAAAAGAATCAGATCGGTTCATCTGCAATGGCCTATAAGCGCAACCCAATGCGTTCGGAGCGTATAGGCTCACTTTCCCGTTATGTAATGTGTGATGTATTAAACGGTTATTTCACAACTGCGACACAGTGGTTTGAAAGAACTCTCGATGACTCTGCTAACAAGCGTTTGAGTATTCCGGAGGCATTCCTTGCCGTTGACGGTATTCTTTCACTTTATGCAAATGTTGCAGACGGTCTTGTAGTATATCCAAAGGTTATTGAGCAGCGTTTAAGAAAAGAACTTCCGTTTATGGCTACAGAGAATATTATGATGGACGCAGTTAAGTACAGAGGTGCTGACAGACAGCAGCTCCATGAGAAAATTCGTGTTCATTCAATGGCTGCATCTAAGGTTATCAAAGAAGAGGGCGGCGAAAACGACCTTCTCGAAAGAATTGCTAACGATGAGGCTTTCGGTGTAACTTTAGAGGATCTCGAAAAGATTTTACAGCCGGAGAAATATACAGGCAGAGCAAAAGAGCAGACAGAGGACTTCCTCGCAGAGCTGGTTCAGCCTGTTCTTGACAAGTATGCTGACATTGAATCAGATAAGCCTGAAATCAATGTATAAAATTTATATACACTTGTATTTATATATTTAAGGAGTTTTACAAATTATGGTTAAAGCAATAGTAGGTGCAAACTGGGGAGATGAAGGTAAGGGCAAAATTACCGATGTTCTCGCAAATGACAGTGACATTGTAATTCGCTTTCAGGGCGGTGCAAATGCAGGTCATACTATCGTAAACGAATATGGCAAATTTGCTTTGCATCAGCTTCCATCCGGTGTATTTCATCAGAATATTACTAATATTATTGGTAACGGCGTAGCTTTCAGCGTTGAAAATTTCGTAAAAGAAATCGCAGACCTTGAGAGCAGAGGCGTGCCGAAGCCAAAGATTATTATTTCAGACAGAGCGCAGATAGTTATGCCTTATCATGTTGCTTTTGACTGTTACGAGGAGGAGCGCCTCGGCAAAAATTCCTTTGGCTCAACAAAGAGCGGTATTGCTCCATTCTATTCAGATAAATACTCAAAAATCGGTTTCCAGATTAACGAGCTTTACGATGACCCTGATTCATTAAGAGAAAAAATCAAACACGCACTTGGCATTAAAAATGCTATTCTTAAGAATCTCTACAATAAGCCTGAGATTACAGAGGAAGAAGTATTTGATAAACTTATGGAGTACAAAGAGGCTCTTGCTCCTTATGTAGGAGATACTTTTGAGTTTATTCATAATGCACTTAAAGATGGTAAGAATATTCTTTTAGAGGGCCAGCTTGGCTCACTTAAGGATACCGACTTCGGTATTTATCCTATGGTTACATCTTCAAACACAATTGCAGGTTACGGCGCAGTAGGTGCGGGTATTCCACCTTATGAAATTAAAGAAGTTATCACTGTTGTTAAGGCTTATTCAAGCGCAGTAGGTGCAGGTGAATTTGTTTCTGAAATCTTTGGTGAAGAGGCAGACGAGCTTAGAAGAAGAGGCGGCGACGGCGGCGAATTCGGTGCTACAACAGGCAGACCTCGCAGAATGGGTTGGCTTGACCTTGTTGCTACCCGTTACGGCTGTAAAGTACAGGGCGCAACACAGGTTGCATTCACCGTTCTCGATGTACTCGGCTATCTTGACGAGATTCCTGTATGTGTTGGTTATGAGCTTGACGGCGAAGTTATTGATTATTTCCCATCAACAACAAAACTTAAGAGATGTAAGCCTATTCTTAAGAAATTAAAGGGTTGGAAATGTTCAATTTCCGGCATTAAAGATTATGACAAACTTCCTAAGGAATGTCGTGACTACATTGAATTTGCAGAAGAGCAGATTGGTGTGCCGATTAAGATTGTATCTAACGGTCCATCAAGAAATGATATTATTTACAGATAAACAAAGGCCGGTAATGTAATGGAAAACGAAGAAAGAGTAATTGTCCTCGACTTTGGCGGACAGTATAATCAGCTTATTGCAAGGCGTGTTCGTGAGTGTAATGTATATTGCGAAATACTGCCGTACACAGTCAGCCTTGATAAAATTAAAGAATTAAATCCCACCGGTATTATTTTTACAGGTGGCCCGAATAGCGTGTACGATGAAAGCTCACCGCATATTTCAAAAGAAATTTTCGAGCTTAATATTCCTATTCTCGGTATTTGCTATGGTTGTCAGCTTATGGCATATACCCTTGGCGGTGTAGTAACTCCTGCTACAGATAACTCGTCTTGTGAGTATGGCAAGACAATGACTAACTACAATAAAAACGATGTTATCTTTACAAATGCTTGTGAACACGGCGTTTCTTGGATGAGTCACCGTGACTATATAAGCACAGTACCGGACGGATTTACCGTAACTGCCACGACAGCGGTTTGTCCTGTTGCTGCTATGAGTTGCCCTGAAAGAAAACTTTACGGTGTACAGTTCCATCCGGAAGTTAATCACACAGAAAACGGTAAAGATATGCTCCGTTCATTCCTTTATGATGTTTGCGGTTGTAAAGGTGAATGGCAGATGGATAGTTTTATCGATTCAACAGTTGCAAAACTTAAAGAGCAAATCGGCGACAAGGGAGTAGTCCTCGGACTTTCCGGCGGTGTTGATTCTTCTGTTGCTGCCGCTCTTTTAAGTAAAGCAGTCGGTAAGCAGCTTACCTGTGTTTTCGTTGACCAGGGACTTATGCGTAAAGACGAAGGCGACTTTGTTGAGCAGACATTTACAAAACTTTTTGATATGAATTTTGTTCGTATTAATTGCCAAGAGGAATTTCTCTCAAAACTTAAGGGCGTATCAGAGCCGGAAGCAAAGAGAAAGATAATTGGCACAGAGTTTTATAATGTGTTTTGGAATAAAATTCGTGAGAACTACGGCAGTGGTTACTTTGCTCAAGGCACTATTTATCCTGACAGAATTGAAAGCGGTAAAGGTGATGCAGCAAAGATTAAAACTCACCACAATCAGGTAGAAGTACCGCAGGATATTACTTTTGAGGGAATTATTGAACCTTTGCAGGATCTTTTTAAAGATGAAGTACGAGTAGTTGGCGAAAAGCTCGGACTTCCTCATGAACTTGTATGGCGTCAGCCGTTCCCAGGTCCCGGACTCGGTGTTCGAGTAATCGGCGAAGTTACAGCTGATAAGGTAAAAATTTTGCAGGAGGCAGATGCAATCCTAAGAGAAGAAATGGATAAGTGCGGATATGCCTCACAGATGAGCCAGTTCTTTGCAGTCCTTCCGGGTGTAAAGACAGTAGGTGTAATGGGTGATTCCCGTACCTATGATGAACTTGTGGCAATCAGAGCCGTAACAACCGACGACTTTATGACAGCCGATTGGGCAAAAATCCCTTACGATATTCTCGGCAGAGTTTCAAGCCGAATCATTAATGAAGTAGACCATGTAAACAGAGTAGTTTACGATATAACCTCCAAACCCCCCGGAACCGTGGAGTGGGAATGATTAACAAAACCCCGAAAAGTCTGATTAATACTGACTTTTCGGGATTGATTTTATATGCTATGTTACTGTTATGGACTTAATTTGGACTTATATTTTTACCCTCATCACGGAAAAATGTTGGATAATCAAAAATAAATATTGAAAAAGAGCATAGGAAGCTCCAGAATTGTAGTTGACATTGACAAGACAAACAATGGAGGAGAGAAACCTATGCTCTATTTAGATGATATCAAAGTTGAATTTGAAAGTCAAGGATTTAAAGGAACACATATAGGAATCAGCCCTGATAAAGATAAAAGCGTACTGTTTCTGTAGAGCGTAAGGTCAACGCAGACAGTTCGGTGCCCTTATTGCGGAGGCAGTGTATATATTTATGAAAACGGACAAGTCAAACTCAAAGATATTCCAATACAGAGAGGTACTACACACATATGGAACTTCTTTATCCATAGATATCAATGCAACTGTTGCCACGAAACATTTACAGAAGAAATACCTTTCAAATATCCCGGAACACGGATAACATACCGAGCAGCAAACTGGATCAAGGGCTTTTTGCAGCAAAAAATGTCCATCAAAGCAATACAGGAATTGACCGGTATTCACTGGGACACGATTCGCAAAGTACAGCGAGAGATTATGGACGAGACAATTTGGGAAAGGGAAAAAATGTTAAGAGAGGAAGGCTAAAAGCCGAGGATACTTGCTGTTGATGAATTTGCAATCCATAAAGGACATAGTTACGCAACCTGCGTGATGGATTTGGAGCAGGGAGAGCTTATAAAATAAAGTGTGTAAGTTAGAAAAATAACTTGCACACTTTTTGCATTTTGAAAAAGTGTGCTACAATGAAAGAAAGGAAAAAGGAATGAACGAAATGGCAAAGAAAAAGGAAATCACACCGGGCGAGAACCTCGCAAAGCAGATCATCGAACAGTATCATCCGAAAAGCGTTGTAAATATGCAGGACGCATTGAAAGACATTTCGGACCGATGTTTGAGGCGATGTTGCAGGGTGAAATGAATAGCCACCTCGGATATGAAAGTAACGATCACGGTGCAAAGTCTACCGATAACCGTCGTAACGGCTACACCAACAAGAAAGTCAGAACAAGTGCAGGAGAGGTTGAAATTAAAGTGCCTCGTGACAGAGCTTCAAGCTTTGAACCGAAGCTTGTACAAAAGCGGCAAAAGGATGTATCTGAGATTGAAGAAAAGGTATTAGCTATGTATGCGAGAGGAATGAGCCAGCGTGATATTGCCGAAACGATTGAGGATATATACGGCTTTGAAATTTCGCACGAAACAGTGTCGCAAATAACCGATTGCGTTTTAGATAAACTTGACGATTGGCAAAACAGACCTTTGAAAAGGATGTACACATTTCTGTTTGAGGATTGTATGTATGTTACAATCAGAAAAGAGCATGAAAGCAAAAAAATTATGCAGTATATACAAATTTAGGCTATGATATTGACGGACAAAAGGACATTTTAGGCTTGTGGCTTAATGAAAGCGAAAGCAAACACACATGGATGCAAATATTTGATGAATTAAAAGGACAAGGTGTGGAGGAGGTATTGTTTATCTGTATGGACGGTATTTCCGGTCTTGAAGACGGTGCAAAAGCGATATTTAAAGATGTTGTTGTGCAGCGTTGTATCGTACATTTAATTCGAAATTCAATTAAATATGTGCCAAGCAATGACTACAAAAAATTCACACAATCGCTTAAAAAAGTTTACGGAGCACCAAGTCTTAATGGATGCAGAAAAGCATTTGAACAGTTTTGTCAGGAGTGGTCGCAATACCTGGGAGCAGTTGATGTGTGGAAACGAAATTTCAACCATGTTGAGCAGCTTTTCGATTATGGCAGCGCGTTCGTAAGGTTATGTATACAAGCAATGCGGTTGAAAGCATAAATTCAAGTTTCAGAAAAGTTACAAAAAAGGGTGCTTTTCCAAATGAAAACGCACTACTCAAATTGCTCTATTTACGCACAACCGAGCTTTACAAAAAGTGGAATGGCAGTAAGGTTCAAAATTGGGCAATGGTCAGAAATCAACTGTCTACAAATGAAAAAATTAGTGCCCGTATCGAAAAATACGAGCACATGATTTGAAGCATTAACATAATTTTTATGATTTTTAAAAAACTTACACACTTTCCTTGACAAAGCCGTTAATGGCAGACTTGTTTTATTTGGTGATGTATATGACAGCAAAAACAATCCTGTACTTGTTGCACTTGAGTTAAATCCAACCGATAGAGGCGGAAAAAATTTAAATGTTATCAAGGTAGCAAGTGCTTATGGTAAAGAAAAAAATCTGCAAAACTTTATTAACAAAAGTAAAATTTTGTATGTTGAACCAAATAAAAAAAGAACCCATATGTGGCTGAGAGTCAATAGGCTCCAATTGCCGTTACTCAGTAGTTCCACATATGGATTCTTTAATAACAGTATATCTCAAAATTCTAAAAAAGTCAATACGAAAAATAACACCGGTAAGGGTGTTGATATTAAATATTCTATAAGTGATGATGTGATTAAAAAATTTGAGATTGAAAATATAAATGATTATGTGCATGTTCAAAAACAAGTATTATCTACACTCAATGCAGAAAACTTTTTCGATGATGAAGGTGGGAAAAGTAAAACTGTAATTAATAAAGATAGTGGAATGGTTATTGTTATAAACAAAAAAGGAATTAAAGAAACTTTTAATAACAAAAATTATTTTAATTATAGTAGGAATTTAAAATTAGCTTCAATTCGAAAAATTCCCGAACTTATTGAAAATGGAAAATTAATTTTAGATGATGAAAAAAATTATCATAGAAATAACAGTTCAATTAAGTATGCATATATTGTATGTGAAACAAAAATTAATGGTAAAAATGCTAATATAAAAATTACAGTGAGAAAATCTCCTCAGAATAATAAATTTTGGGTGCATCATATTTACATAGAAAAAGGCACCGAAAGAACCTCCGCTGGAACTTCTAAGAGTTCTAAAACGGCCTTTATACCTTTCGGTGCCACTAACAGTATATCCGAAAACAGAAATAATGTCAATACAAAAAATGACGAAAGTAGCAATGATATCAAATACAGCATGGGAGGATTGAAAGCAGAAACTGCGGACAAGAGTGCACTTGAGAAAGCTATGGAGCTTGAAAAGGACGGTACAGATTCCGAGAAAATCCGTAAGGAAACGGGTTGGTTTAAGGGATATGACGGCAAGTGGCGATTTGAGATAGATAACAGCGAATTAGAGTTTAAAACAGATATCAAAAAGAACAGAGCTGCCGCAATTGAACTTGCGAAAATGGAAGTTAAAAGTGCATAGCTTGAAGAAAAGATTGTAAATAATACAGCAACAAAAGCAGAGGAAAATGTTCAAACAATGTATTCGGGCAAAAATAAAGGAAGCCTTGCCACTACGCCAAGTGGAAATAAATCCCTCTCGCAAACGTCCGAAACGCTTAGTGGTACAGCTTCCTATAAAATATTAGCACATGAGGATAACAAAGTCAATATAAAAGAAAATGATAACGTTTCCGACATAAAGTACGCAACAGATGATACGATTCAGAGTGAAAAGTATGACAACCTTGAAACTATTGATGATAAAGAAATCAAGGTGTATAATAAGCGTGGATGGGCATATGGATTGTTTAACGGGGAAGACATGAAGTTGCTTAATGAAAAATTCAGTGAATTAGACAGACGATTAAACAGTAGGACAGATAATATGCTTGCTGACGGTACAAGAGTTGTTGAGGTAAACAACAAAATTGTGTCGATTGGCGGAACATATAATGATCCTGAAATTTACAGTGTATTTGAAATTAATGCTTATCATGAATATGAAGCAGAAAGAATAAAGGATGATATAAAATATGGACAAACAGGAAATGGAAGAAACCGTTATAGTTTTGAAGAACTCGGCAAACTTATCGAAAATTATAAGGGAAAAGAAAATGTCAGATTCTATTCAAGCACAGATTACTCTTATATTAGGGGAAGAACTGAAAAAGGAGCGAGAGCTATATCCACAGGCGATTTTAGCCGTTACGGATATAATAAAGAAAGCAACCTCAGAGGAACAAGTGATGCAAATGCTAAAGGAGAAGTATCCGCAGTACAGTTAGATGAAGATACCTCCGACATAAAGTACGCAACTGACGATACCATTAATGATTGGCTTGATGATGAAAGCACACCGCAGGGAATTGACTACGAAAAGGCAGTTGAAAAAAATCCTGTAATAGCAGTAGCGAAAATATATAAAAGTGCGGCACAAACTGCTAAGAGCGGACTTGCACAGGGAAAGAATGTAAAACTTGATGAGAAAGAATACCTAAGAATTGCCGGAAGTATAATGCAGACATACGGTATAAAAGGCAAGTATAACCCTAATTACAAGAAAGAGCTTGCAAGTCAACTTAAGAATTTTGTTGACAGCATAGGAAAGAAAGATGCGAATTTTACAGATTTATTTGAAGAACTTGTAAATGACTGCAAGGGAGGTATTCTGCTTAGCGGTGAGTATGACACAACTCTTATGCGTGAAGAACGAGAGTTTGTACTTGATATGCTCCAAGGCAAAGTACTGCTTATAAAACCACGAGATATACAGCAGATTGAAGAGGATTACGGTTCGGTAGCAAACTACCGCGTTGCACTTGAATTAAATCCAACTGATAGAGGCGGAAAAAATTTAAATGTTATCAAGGTAGCAAGTGCTTACGGCAAAGATGTTGATTTACAAGGTTTTATAAATAAAAGTAAAATTTTGTATGTTGAACCAAATAAAGAAAGAACCCATAATTGGCTGACGGTTAATAGGCTCAAATTGCCGTTACCCAGTACCAGATATGGATTCTTTAATAACAGTATATCTCAAAGTGAAAATAATGTCAATACGAAAAATAACACCGGTAAGGGTGTTGAGAGTGGGGATGTTAAGTATTCAATTAAAGAAAATGTAAAAAATAAGGTTTCAGGTGAAATATATGATAAGGTGGTTGTTCTTGATACAAACATATTTAAAGGGATTCCACCACGCAATTGGGGTAAAACTTTTAGAAATTTTATTTCAAAACATCTTATAGGAAAAAAGTTTTTAACATTTGACGAGAACGGTAAAGAAGAAATTATAGAATTTGCAAAGCCGAATGAACGAGTAACTAAAAATGGTGCTAACAACAGTCATAAAGTTATTGATAAATTATCAAGAAAGTCAGACAGAAACAGTAAGTTAGTAATCGTTCATTCTGATGAAGTAATAAATATTTCAGAAAAGCAAAATGAAAATGCAGAACATTCACATCAATGGTTAGATGAAAACGGATGGGAATTTAGAAATGCTTTTGTAATGGATAAGTATGGTAAAATATACTCGGTAACATTAAATATTGCAAAGTCTAAAGATGGGCGAAATATACTTTACGATATAAATAAAATAAACGAAGTTGGGTACGGCGACGTGCTCTCAAATGCCAAAGGCAAGAGGAGCTCGCACATAAACCCCAACTTCGTCAATAACAGTATATCTCAAAGTGAAAATAATGTCAATACGAAAAATGACGAAAGTAGCAATGATATCAAATACAGCATGGGAGGATTGAAAGCAGAAACTGCGGACAAGAGTGCACTTGAGAAAGCTATGGAGCTTGAAAAGGACGGTACAGATTCCGAGAAAATCCGTAAGGAAACGGGTTGGTTTAAGGGATATGACGGCAAGTGGCGATTTGAGATAGATAACAGCGAATTAGAGTTTAAAACAGATATCAAAAAGAACAGAGCTGCCGCAATTGAACTTGCGAAAATGGAAGTTAAAAGTGCATAGCTTGAAGAAAAGATTGTAAATAATACAGCAACAAAAGCAGAGGAAAATGAATACTACAATCTTGACGAAAAAATGATTGAGTACAGAAAAGGAGTGAAATTGAGTGATGTAATAAATCATCCAAAACTTTTTGAAGCGTATCCGCAACTAAAGAATGTAGATGTTTATTACGAGATTTCTTCGGTTAATCGAGGTGTATACAGTTCAAACGGTAATGTGATAATGTTAAATCCGATGCATACGATTGATGAGCAGAAAGAAGCGATTATTCACGAAATTCAGCACGCAATACAGGGAATAGAAAATTTTGCGAACGGAAGTAATTTGGAATACTGGAAAAATCTCGGATACAGCGATGAAGAAGCAATGGCAATGTATTATAACACTGCCGGAGAAAGAGAAGCAAGAGATGTTTCTGCCAGAAGAGATTACAATGCAGAGCAAAGAAAAAACATCCGTCCGGACATTGACAGGAAAGATGTTGTATTTGCTAATAGCGGTGATGCAGGGTATTCGGCGGATGAAAATATAATGCAAAATGATTTTGAGAAGAAAGTTGACCAGATAGAGAATAATACATATAATTCAGATGATGTTGTTATTATGGGCAGAACCCCAAAGGTGTTACAGGATATTGGATTTAATTCGTTGCCTGTTGCAATGACGAAAAATCATATATATTCTGTTGCAGTATCAGAAGCGAGGGCGAAAAATGAGGGGAGATATAAGCAAAACACTAATTATCATGATTTAGGTTTCAATACGGTTAAGCAAATTTATAATAAAATTTCTGATCCGCTTATGGTAATTGCTCACCCTGATTTTACTAATAAAGAGAGCAGGGACAGTACTCATAAAGTTATTGCATTGGTTGATTTATCCGTAAATAATAAGCAGGTAATAGCACCTATTGCGGTAGATTTTGAAGGTATATATAACAAAAAAATAATTGATGTCAATCTTGTAGCAACATACTTTAATAAAAACAATATTAATGATTTAATCAAAGAAGCAATAGCTTTAGAGAATAATAATCAGGTTGGTTTTTATTATTTAGACAAAAAAAGAACTCAAAGTATAATTAAGCATGAAGGGTACCAATTACCCAGTATACTTAATAACTCGAGTTCCAACATTATTATACGCAAAATTGATAGCAATGTCAACAAAAAAATTAAAAAAATTACCCAAAGCCAGCAGTTTGTAAGGTGGTTCGGTGATTGGCAGAATAAGCCGAAAACTGCAAGCAAGGTTGTGGACGGCAACGGTGAGCCTCTTGTAGTGTATCACCAGACGGGAAATGATTTTACAGTATTTGATACTAAGCATACCGGTGCTGGTGAGTTTGACAGCGAAATGCCGACAGGAATATTTATGAAGCCGACAAATAGGGTACCCCATAAAATTCTGTGTAAATAATAATCCTTCAAGCAATAACAAAACAGCGGATTGCGGTGTAATCAGTCTTTCTGATTTGCCCCGTGTCAACTTTTCATTCCGCAGACAGGAAATTCTATTCTCGGGGGCAAATCAAGCCGGTATTCTGTCCTCAAATATTATTTGATAACTGGCTCAAAACTATATCCCAGTTTCGACATCTTTGTGTCCAGCGTTCGACAATTTTTTGCGACGCTAAATACAACATTTTGCGCAGGCTGTCATCATTCGTGAATGACGGCTTGTTCTTCGTAATCTGCCTGAACTGGCGGTTCAGCCCTTCGATAATATTCGTTGTATATATTATCTTCCGAACCTAGGGCGGATATGCGAAAAAGGTGGATAGAATATCCCAATTTTCCTCCCAACTTTTCACGCAGGACGGATAGATTTTGCCCCACTTATCCTTGAACAAAATCAGGTTGTTCATAGCTTCTTCCTCGCTGATTGCTTGATATACTTTCTTGAGGTCAACCATCAGCTCCTTGATGTGTTTGTAGCTGACAAACCTTGTGCTTGAGCGTATTTGATGAATGATGCAACGCTGGATTTGTGCGTTCGGAAAAGCCGCTTCAATAGCTTGTCTGAAACCTGTCAGACCGTCCACGCATAACAGAAATACATCTTTAATCCTACGAGTTTTGAGCTCGTTCAACACATTCAACCAGAATTTACTGCTCTCATTTTCGCCAATCCATATGCCGAGAATATCTTTCTGACCGTCAAGATTGATGCCCAGAACTACATATGCAGCCTTCGTGATATACTGATGATTTTCCTTGACCTTGTAATGGATTGCATCCATAAAAACGAACGGATATACAGCTTCAAGAGGTCGGTTTTGCCATGCAGTCACATCGGGCATAATCTTCTCACTTATCTTGCTGACAAGCTCTGGAGAGATTTCTACATCATACAGATTTTTGATTTGTTCGGAAATATCACGCTGGCTCATTCCACAGGCATAGAGTGAGAGAATTTTCTCTTCCATACCGTCTGCGTTGCGGTTGTATTTGCTGATTATTTTGGGTTCGTATTCGCCGTTTCAATCCCTCGGAACTTTGATTTCAAGCTCTCCCATCTGCGTTTTTATCGTCTTTTTCGAGTAGCCGTTTCTGTAATTTTTCGACTTATTGCCACATTCATCATTCGACATTCTTTCGCTTTTCTCATAGCCGAGTTCATCGGCAAGTTCACATTCCATAACTTCCTGAAGAATGTCCTTGAACATATCTTTCATCGCTGTCATAACTTCGTCTGTTGAGGTGAAATTCTGACTTCTTACAAATTCTCTCATCATTTCTGGCGGTGCTTTTGCCATTAAAAAACCTTTCTTTCAAACTTTAATTTTTCTATTTTCATTATGCTTGAAAGGAAGCTTATTATTCACTTTTACACAAACTTTTCGGCGGTATCCAAACGAATCGGCTACGGTTACCGTGATGATGACTTCTTCTTTACCTTGATTCGCTATCTTTCTATTCATTCTGTCCGTTCACCATCCCGCAAAAAATCGTGATGAACCACTTTTTTATCAGTCATCGCTTTTTTGTGTTATTATTTTATTTAATTTTCAAAACAACTGCGAGAGTGAATTTCATATTTTCGGGGTCAAAATTATGACTTACATTACCGTTGTATTGTTTTGCTATTCGTTCTATACTTTTTATTCCGTAGCCGTGAATAAATTTATTGCTTTTGGTTGTCTGTAATTTGCCGTCCTTAAGATTAGGAGCAGTTGCGCAGTAATTCCATATGTTGATTACAATATAGTTTGTGTTCGTTTGCTTAACTGTAAGCTCAATTTTCTTGTTATCGGCATTTTGCGTTGCCTCGAGAGCGTTTTCAAGAATATTATCAAGTAATGATGTTATATCGTTATTTGAAATGCAAGAAAAATCTATATCTCGAATATCGCAGTAGAAGTCAATCTCTTTATCTTTGCAAGCACTGACATATCTGTTTATGATTGCATTTATAAGTTTGTTATCGCTGTATTTCTTTAAGTATTTAATCTGATAATCTTCATACAGACTGTCAATGTATTTGTTTATGCTTTCAAAGTCTTTTTCGTTTGAAAGTTCTTTTATTGAAAGCAAGTGGCGTTTTATATCGTGAATTAAAATATTAGAATTTTCGTATTGATTTTGCAAAATAGAGTAATATTCGGTATCAATTTCTGATTTTTGCTTTTGCAGCTTTAGCGCCGTGTTTTCGTATTGAGTTTTCAATACGTCTTCGTGTACAAGAAAAACAACTATATTTGAATACATTAAAAGCAGAGCGCCTACCGCAAACAAAACATATGTAAATTCGTCAAGTTTATAGTTAAGCGAAATGTATGACATACCGCATATTATAAGTATTGACGCCATCGGCAGAAAGAAAAGCATATTTGTTTTATTTAGCTTCAAATTTTCTTTATTTTCTTTAACGGAAATTTTAGATACAAAGTATGCAATAAAGAAGAAAAATAACTGCGAGCTGCCGCTTAATAAGAAAAATATCATACCGTTCTCAGTGATTCCTTTAATATCAATATTAAAAGTTACCATTACAAGGAACAGCAGAGTCATTTTTGTTATGAGAGTTATAGATGTGAGAAGAATTGAAGTAAATATTGCTTGAAAAACATTTGTGTTAAAGCAAAAAATACACAGCAACAGATTGCAAGCTAAAAATGCTACAATATTTGAATATTCAACACCTACCGTATTTATTATAAATTGCAGTGCAGCAGACAATGAAAAACATAAAAATAAACCCATATTGCTCATTTTCTGAGCAAATTTGTTGGAAATAAATATGTAAGAAATGATTGCCCCAAATACCGTTACCGTCGCATAGCTGAAAATTATCATACAATACCTCCCGCAAAATCAAAAAAGGCTTTTTTAAATTCTGCGTATTTTCTTTGCGAAATGCAATGCTCCATAAGATTCTCATTGGCCCCCTGAAATGTAATTGAACTTTTATCAAAGTTAATTACATTCTGTAAGTTTACGATATAGCTTTTATGCGATTGGACAAAGCAGTTAGGCTGATTGATTATTTCGTACCATTCGGCAGGTTTCTTATTGGTTTCGTATGATCTGTATTTAGTAACGATAAGTGAACCGTGTTTTCTGTTTTCAATATAGAGAATATCCCTTGTTTTTACGGTGAAAATTTCGTCATATTTTTCTATTATAATACTTTTGCTGATTTTCTTGTAATAGTCAACGGCTTCAAGAAAATTTCTGTTAAACCTTTCAGTGTCAATCGGCTTTGAAAGATATCTGAAAACCTGAATTTTCATTGCACTGTCAAGGTAAGCCGGATATGAGGTAAGAATCATAATAATAATGTCGGGGTTTAATTGTTTTAATCTTTCCGATACCTCAAGTCCGTTTACGGCAGGCATTTGAACATCGACTATAGCGATGTCGTAAGAATGTTTTTCTTTAAAAATAAAATCACCGCAGGTACGCATATCTATATTAAATTCTATTTTATAGTTTTTTTGAAGATTACTTATAAGTGACCGTACTTTTTCGAGTATTGATTTATCATCATCACAAAGCAGAATATTAAGCACCGAAATTCCCCCTTTAGAAGATATTATACAACATAATTTTTAATTTGTCATATAAAAAACATCACTTTTGACTTTTTTTAATGCGTTTTTGCCCAAACTGTAACAAATGAAAATCCTTGTGCTATAATAAAATCAGTAAATAGAGGAAAAACAAGTACATTTAGAAGTTTTGTATTTAGCGGTTTTGATTATGGCACTTCACAGCTACTTCATACATCTGCGATATGATGTGTGAAGTAAAGCGGTGCTGTGCAACGGTACGGAGGTTTGTATAAAATAAAAAGGGAGAAATACTCTTGAATACAGTTGCATTACAGGATTTTCAATCATATGCAAAAGTTAATGACAATGTTATTAACAAATTCAAGAATAAAATTTCTGAAACTTTGCTTAAAATTTGGCAAAATTACGGATTAGGCACTTCTATGAACGGATATATTAAAGTGATTAATCCCGATGATTATCAAAGTATAATTGATAATACATACTTTCCGTATAAAGACGCAGTTCCCATTTTTGTAACTGCATTTGGTGACATAATTACCTTGGAAAGCGGCGAGTATATAAGTATAATGTATCTTCGCTACGGAAAATGTGAACTGATGCTCAAAGATTTTGATTTCTTTTTAAAAAGACTTGCATACAAGAGCTTTTTAAACGAATTTTTTCTTTGAATCAGTATTATAAAGCTGTTAACGAACATGGAAATTTGTTTTATATAGAGTGTTTTGGTTATATGCCTTTATTAGCGCTCGGTGGGGACGAAGACACCGATAATCTGAAAAAATTTCAGATACCGGAGCACATAGCGTTGATAAATTCATATTTCCTCATACTGATGTAAATCCGTTCTGCCTGACATCTTGAGATTTATAAAAATTGAGTAATCGGCAATATTGATGTTTAAAGAGAGAGGGAGCAAGATGTTAGGCAACGAGATTTAATTTTAAATTTGATAGTATCTTATATGTTTTAGTGGTATCTGCAGTTAATGAGGATACTGCTTTTTTATTTATATTGTTATAAAATTTATAGGCTCTATGTCAATAGTTGGGGTAAATTATGGTTTAGCGAAATGATTTACCAAACAATTATAAAAGTTTGGTCGACCTTTTCAAAGGTCGTGGGTGTGG